>JGI994J12354_10003200_pt1 | contig 15437 bp, 8 predicted proteins | sample IntmicLarv3ML3BL_FD_12354 | JGI IMG/M metagenome (IMG submission 12354)
GTCGGGGGAGTATTTACCGCAATATCCGAAACGATGACTTCATAGAGTTCAACGTCATCTATACGGAAAACATCGGTTCCGTTTTTCCATATAAAGAGAGTTCCCATTGACGACTCCAAGTCGTCAGGCGTTGTAAACGTAATAAACTTCTGTTCCCAGCTTGTGGGTGAATTGAAGTTTATAAAATTGTGATATTCATATTCGAGCCCGTCGTTTACGCCTTCTATCGCGTAGTTATATTTTATACCCAAATCCGCTACGCCGTAGCCTACCGCGCTCACTCTGTATGTAGTGCCCGGTTTAAGTTCAACGTCGCGTCCGCAGCCGCCGGAATTTCCTGCGGCAATTTGCAAAAATCTGGTGCTGTTGTATGAATTTGTCGTTGACGACGGTACGGAACAGCTTCCCCAGTTTGACCAGCCGTTCATGTTAGAGTTGAAGTTTCCGTTTGTGAGCAAAGGCAGATTAAGATTATAACGCGGTACCGGAGATGTTAATTCGCCGTGGTTGTCGAGCCATACCATTTCACCTGCCCATGTGAGGTTTGTAGGTTTTGTTCCGTCTGTCTGATTAACAGACCAACCCCTGTTTCCTCCGCTTGTGGTCATTGGGAGACCGTTGTCGTCCCACGCCCAGTAGAATCTGCCTATTTCGTTTTCTATCGCCGAGTTAAGCATATTCATTACGGCGTTGTGCTGTCCGAGACTGTTTGTTCCTACTCCGTACTCGCCGAGTATAACGCACAAGCCGAGTGCTTCCGCGTCTGCAAAATATGCGTCAAACCTTGCTTTTCCGTCTCTCCATGCGTCATATACATGCAGTGAGTACACGAGGTTGTCATATTTCGCGTTCAATGTAGGACCCATTCTTATAACCGCGCTGTCGTATCCCGCGCCCCTGTCCATATATCCGCTCGCCTGACCCCAGTTGTGGTCGTCGAGTACGATTATATTTTCCGCGCCTGTCGCTCTTATAGCTTCTATAACTTCGTCGTGTATAGAGAGCCAGAGTTCAGCGTCGGACTGGCTGTCGCTTGCACCCGGTTCGTTCATTATGTTGAACCATACATACGGGTTGTCTTTGTATAAATTCGCGAGATTGACCCACCATGATTTTAAATCTTTTAATGGTCTGATAATATCGCCCGCGCCTGTGGTGTAACCGCCGTCGTCAGCCAAGGGCGGCCAAATTCCGGTGTAATCGTGGCTTTCAATCATTACGATTATGCCTCTGCTTGTGAACGCTTCGATTAAAGTGTCAAAATTATCTATGTCGTTGTTGTTGTAACCCTGTGCCCAGCTGTCCCATTTTGTAGCCGCGCAAAGTCTTACGGAGTTGAATTTCCATGTGTCAACTATTAAACTTACGTCCTGCATAGTGCCTCTCGAGAAACACCAGCCCGGTCCGTTTACGTTTACGCCTTTAAGAAGTAATTCGTTGCCTTCAAGGTCTAATATTTTCGAGCCTTGAACCGTGAAATTTTCAGCTGCCGGGTCAGGGTCGGGGTCGTCGCCGTCCGCTCTTACGACGGGGATACCCAAAGAGAATAACATTGCTGTAATTAAAACAAATGCCAAAAATCTTCTTTTCATGTGAAACCTCCAAAATAAAATATATTTTGCCTCTTTTATCGCGCGGTATTCTGCCGCGTCGGAGTTGGGGTTCTCTTTTTTCAGCCGCGTTTTTTCGGGAACACGGATAACCCGCTGATTTCGACGTCTTCCGCAATATCACCCCGCTTATAAACAATTTTTACGAATCACTTTATCGCAAACCGCATTAATGATTATATATCATATAAAAGTTAATGGAGTGTGAATATTTCGCCAATTTACGGAAATTTTTAACACAATTCTGCCGCAATTGTCACAAAACAGTATTTTGAATAAAATTTGAATAAAAAAAGGGAAATAACCCCATAATATTATATAGAATCATTCATGTAAATCATATAGCCGCGGAGGATTTATGTTCGCTTTAAACGAAAAAAGGATAATAACTCTGTATATTATTATTATGTTTTTAATGGGAGTGATGTTTTTCAAATTATACTCTCTCGCAGTCGGCGATTATTCGCAGATTTTACCCGCTCTTACGAATCAGTATACGCGAAAATTAAACGCGGCGGAACGCAGGGGATTTGTTTTTGACCGTTACGGGAATATAATCGCAGGGTTTGAGGACGGTTACAACTGCGTGATTGACCCGTCGAAAATACCAATGGCATACATTTCAACCCCCGAAACATTCGACGACGCGGCAAATAAAATATTTAACATCCGCAGTAATCGAAATATATCTCAAAGCGAAATAAAAGAACAGCTCACAGACGGCAAACCTTTTGTTATGCGTATAACCGAAAACATAAACAACGAATATATGATGTCATTTCAAAATTATAAAAGAAACGAAACGCCAAGCCCCGCCGCGCTTCATATAACAGGATATGTAAATAAAGAGGGAAAGGGAACAGGCGGAATCGAGGAGGTTTACGATGATTTTCTAAAAAAAACATCTGCGAAAATAGATGTTGTTTACGAATCAAACGCATTGCGTCAGAGTTTCGGGGGTTCACCGCTCAGGATTACAGATTACGGCTACAATAAAAAAACGGGTATAACCCTTACAATCGATATTGATTTACAGAAAAAAACGGAGGAAATCGCGGATAAATATTTTAAAAAAGGCGCAATCGTCGTAGCTCTCGCAGACACGGGGGAAATACTCGCGAGTGTAAGCCGCCCGACTTATTCAACCGATAATCTCGCCGCTTATATAGACAGCGAAAACGGAGAGTTTATAAACCGCGCGTTTTCATCTTTTACCCCCGGTTCTGTTTTCAAAACGATAATAGCCGCCGCCGCGCTTGAATACGATAAAAATTATTATAATAAAGAATATGAATGTACGGGAATAATAAACGCAGGGGGAAAATCTTTTAACTGCAACAGGAAATGGGGACACGGTATTATGACAATGCGCGAAGCATACGCCGAAAGCTGTAACACATATTTTATGAATCTCGCCCTTGAAATAGGTTATGACAGAATATACGACATGGCGAAAAAACTCGGTATAGGCGAATATACTGCACTTGACGGGTTAAACGTAAAAAGCGGAAGTATCCCCGAAATCAACAACCCGCCGCCCGCGTTTATCGCAAATGCTTCGATAGGGCAGGGTGAACTTCTTATAACCCCTCTCGAAGCAGTGAGGATTTTCTGCTGTATAGCAAATGACGGGGTAATGCCGGAATTGTCTCTGGTTAAATCGTTTGTTTTTGAAAATAAAATCGCGGACGCAGGGAATTACGCAGCAAAAAAAGTCCTCGGAGGCTATACCGTAAAATGTCTGCTTGAAATGGCTGAAGCGTGCGTGGAACACGGTACGGGAATCCCCGCTGCTCCCGAATACGGAATCGCAGGGGGGAAAACATCGAGTGCAGAATCCGGACAATATACAAAAATCGAAGTTTTCAACGAAGAAACGGGAGAAAAAGGGAGACAAAACGTCCAAATAGTCCATAGCTGGTTCTCCGGATATTATCCCTCAAACACAGATAAAGAATATCCGACATACGCAATCTCCGTAATAGCGGAGGGAGGAGTTACCGAAAATATAAAATCCGCGTCGGTATTTAAAGAAATCTGCGATTATTTAAGTAAAATTATTAGATAACTCCGAATATGTGAAATTCACAGATAATAAAATTGCCTGTGAGTTTTATATTTTGTCATTGAAATTTAATATGATGTGTGGTATAATAGATAATAGAGAAAATTAATATATCGACGCTTATAATAACAGAATCCAATCAATATTCAGAGGTGCAAAATAGTGTCTGTCGAATTGAAAACTGCGGCTAATATCAGATATATAAACATAAAAATGAAAAAGAAGCTGAAAAATAATTCTGAAATTATATATATTATAAAAGATGCAGATGAGCTGTGCGTGAAAATACTGCTTTTTTTGTTGTGCTGTGAAAATTCGGAAAAAATAGATTTCGAGGTTTTGAAAGGCAGCGTTGTAAAAGAAAAGCCGGACGATTTTGACGACGCGGAAATTATTCGCGCCCTGAATTTCTGGAAAGATAATAATATATTAAACTATGAAATAACCTCGGTTTCAAATATAAACAAAGGCGCGAACATGGGCAATATAATAAATCTTCTTTTAAACATAAGCCACGACATGAACGTATTAAACGGCGACGACAACGGAGATTCCGAAGAATTTGAGAGAGGTCTCGGAATATATAAAGAAAATTACACCGCAGTAAAAAAAGAAATATTTGTATCGGAAGAACCCGAAGAAGTAACAGAAGAACCTGTTAAAATTATCGATGAAGAACCGTATGAAGTAATAGAAGAAATCGAAGTCGAAACAGATTTTGAAGTTGAAATTGAAATTGACGCGGACGATGACGAAACCGAAGTGTTTGAAGAAAAATTTGACGAACCCGAAGAAATTGACGAAATCGAAGAACCCGAAGAAATTTATACAGAACCCGAAGAAGAAACTCCCGCTGCTAAGATAAATCCGCCGCACGCGGTATCTTCGCAGACCGTTTCTATTGACCAGTTGAGCGAATCACTCGAAACAAAAGAGGATTTCAGAAGATTGATTCATGAAACCCAGATAAAAATGCAGACCACTTTCAATACTGCGGAACTTTGTATTCTTTATAATTTGTACGAAGTAAACCACATGGAAATTGATTTGATTCTTCAACTCGTTGAAATATGCGTTGAAAAAGAAAAAAATAATATAAGATACCTTGAAAAAGTCGCGCTCGGAATGGCTTCCGACGGAATTTTTACTTTGGGTCAATACGAAGAACAAATACAGGAAATTTATAAAATAAAAGATTTTGAGGAAAAAATAAGAAATCTGTTTGAAGTCGGCGAGAGAAAATTTACTTCGAAAGAAAGAAATCATATTAAAAACTGGGTAAAGGAACTTGACTTTACAGATGACGTTTTAACGGAGGGTTACAGACGCAGTATAAAAAAAACCGAGAAACTTTCACTCGATTATATCAACGCGATATATACAGGCTGGCGGCAGAAAGGGTTTAAAACCCTTGACGATATAAACAGTGAATACGGCGCAAATTCGGACGGCGCAAGCAGTTCCGTAGGCAAAAAAGGCGGCGGATTTCTGGAACAGTTTCTGGAAAAAACGGTTAAAAACAGGGTTGGAAAATTATAAAAAATACATAAATATATATAAATATCGTTAAATAATCCGAGGTGTTTTATGGCGTATAACAGTAAGGTTGTTAAAAAAGTTCTGGGAGATTTCGACAATAAATATAAAGCCGCGGCGGTAAACGCCGAAAACAGGAAAAAAGAATTGCACATTAAAATCCCAGGATTTCAGGATATAGACAAAGCATTGTCGGCGACATATATAGAACTCGCAGGAGCTATGCTGAATACAAGTTCAGACAACGGCGGCGAAGCCGAAACAAAAATCGGGGATATAAAAAAAAGGAATCTCGATTTGCAGAAAAAAAGAAAATCCCTCCTGAAAAAATCGGGGTACCCCGAAAATTACACAGAACCTGTCTACGAATGTCCCGACTGCGGGGATACGGGATATAAAAACGAGATTATATGCGACTGTTTAAAAAAAGCTCTCGCGGCTGAAAGTATAAATTATTCGGGGCTTGGCAGGGTTATAAAAAACCAGACTTTCGAAAATTTTGATTTGAATCATTACGACAAAAAAAATTCGTCCGAAAAATTCAAAATGATAAACGAAAGCCCGTATAAATACATGAAAAGTATATACGCCGACTGCAAGCGGTTCGCCGAAAATTTCGGCGAAAAAAACTCCGACCCGACAGAAAGAAATCTTATGTTTATGGGTCCTACGGGTTTGGGAAAAACGCATTTGTCGTCCGCTGTCGCACATGAAGTCATAAAAAAAGGCTGCGACGTTTTCTACGATTCCGCGCAGAGTATATTATATTCTTTCGAAAAAGAAAGATTTTCACGCGCAGGGACTTTCGACCCCGATATTATCGAAAGATATATGACGTGCGATTTACTCATAATAGACGATTTGGGCACGGAATATTCGGGGAATATGTCCGTTTCATCGTTGTATAATCTTATAAATATGCGTCTCCTCGAAAACAAAAGTATGATTATAAGCACAAATCTTACATCAAAAGAGGTAGAGCTGAAATATGACGCGAGAATAGTTTCGAGGATTTTCGGGGAATTTTCAATATTAAATTTTATCGGTGACGATATAAGATTTAAAAAATTAAATCTTTAATATATAAAATAATAAAAAACCGGAGGTATTGTTTATGAAAATGACTTTTCGCTGGTATGGTGAGGACGACCCTGTTTCGCTGAAATATATATCGCAGATACCGCTGATGGACGGTATAGTTTCGGCTTGTTATGATGTTCCCGCAGGAAAAGAATGGAAAGATGAATCCATAAACCTGATAAAATCACAGGCAAACAGCCATAATCTTACTTTTGAGGTGGTTGAAAGCGTCCCCGTTCACGAGGATATAAAACTCGGTAAAAAATCAAGGGACGAATATATTCAGATTTACATAAACAATATAAAGAAACTTTCAAAAGCGGGAGTTAAAGCTATATGTTATAATTTTATGCCCGTGTTCGATTGGCTAAGGTCAAATTTATCATACAAAAACACCGACGGCTCGACTTCTCTTATTTACAGGGAAGAAGAAATACTTAACATGGACCCGAAAAAGGGCGAATTATCCCTGCCCGGCTGGGATTCGAGTTACACGAAAGAAGGGCTTATCTCCCTGCTTGACGAATACAAAAGCATAGACGACGAAAAATTATTCGATAATATCGCTTATTTTATAAAAGGGATAATGCCGACCTGCGAGGAATGTTCCGTCAAGATGGCGATACATCCGGACGACCCCCCGTGGTCTGTGTTTAATCTCCCCAGAATAATAAGGGACGAAAAAAACCTCGAAAGATTCCTGGATATCCACGACAGCGAAGCCAACGGACTGACTTTATGCACGGGTTCTCTCGGCTCGGACGGAAAAAACAACGTCGCCGCAATGATAAGAAAATTCGGCAAAGATAAAAAAATAGGGTTTGTCCACGCGAGAAACGTAAAACTTATAGGTGAGCGCGGATTCAACGAAACCGCTCACCCGTCGAAGTATGGTTCTCTCGATATGTACGAGATTCTCAAAGCTATGTACGACGTAGGATTTGACGGATATGTCCGCCCAGACCACGGAAGAATGATATGGGGCGAAACAGGAAAACCCGGTTACGGATTATACGACAGAGCATTGGGCGCGGCTTATCTCGGGGGTTTGTGGGAAGCTATACGCAAGGGGAAATAATGAATATTACAAAAAAATTATCAAAACTTATAATACTAATCCTGTTACCGCTGATTTTTTCCACTTCGTGCGGCGGTAACTCGTCAAAAATTCCCGTTCTGATGTATCATACATCGTCCGAAGATAACCCCGGAGCCTTGACCGACCTTTATGTAAAACCGTCGGAATTCGATAAACAGATAGAATATATGACAAGTAACGGATATACTTTATGTACTTTCGACGATTGGGACAATCTTGACAATATAGAAAATCCCGTGTTTATCACGTTTGACGACGGTTATGAGGCGAACTATACGGAGATTTTCCCTGTTTTGAAAAAATATAATGCGAAAATAACGATATTTTTAACGCTTAATAATATTACGGCGGAAAATTTCACCGTTGAAATGATACGCGAAATGAGCGATTCCGGACTTGTGAAATTTGAGAGCCATACGATAAATCATCTCGACTTAACCTCGATATATTCGGACGAAACAAAACTTACCGAGGAACTTGAAAATTCAAAAATTCAAATAGAGGAAATCACGGGGAAATCTGTTGTCGCAATAGCGTATCCGAGCGGTAAATTCAACGATACGGTAAAAGAAAAAGCGCGGGAATTTTATAAATTCGGGATAAGCACCGTCTGGGGTATGCACAACTCAGATATAAATAATTTTGAAATACGGCGTTTCGCGGTCGGACGCGATACCTCGATGAACGCTTTTATTAAGTTTTTGGGCTAACGTAAATTAATAAATTTTAGAAAAGAGTATTAACGTAATGAACGATGTAAATAATTTAAAGACAAGATATACAGAATTAAAACAAAGATTGTTTGATATAAAATACGCGTTTCTCAATGAACCTCAGCGCGAAGCGGTTTATACAAACAAGGGTCCTTTACTTATTCTCGCGGGAGCGGGAAGCGGTAAAACAACCGTTCTTGTAAACCGTATAGCGTTTTTGATAAAATACGGCGATGCCTATTTTAACGGCGATACAAACGAAATAAACGAATCAGAAGTTGAAACCCTTGAAGCCGTTTTGTCGTATACCGAAAAAACAAAAAGTATAGATTCCGACGAATTGGAGAGTATTCTTGAACAATTCACGTATCGTCCGTGTCCCGCGTACTCCGTTTTGTCGATAACTTTTACAAATAAAGCCGCGAATGAAATGAAAAACAGGCTCAAAAACATACTCGGCGAAACTGCCGATAATATCTGGGCGGGAACGTTTCACTCCGTCTGCGTGAAAATTCTCAGAAGATACATAAATTTATTGAATTACGACGCGAATTTTACAATTTACGATTCCGACGACGTGAAACGCCAGATAACCGCAATCATGAAAGATTTTAATATCAGCGATGAAAATATGCCCCCGCGTTATGTTTCGACAATAATAAGCCGCGCGAAAGATGAACTCAAATATCCCGATGATTTTACGATAGACGAGCATAACCCCAAAGAAAAAGACGTTAAGAGAATATATACTGAATATCAGAAACGGCTGAAACTCTCAAACGCTCTGGATTTTGACGATATTATCGCNCTCACCGTGAAAATTCTCGAAACAAACGGCGAAGCGAGGGATTATTATAATAATAAGTTTAAATATATACTCGTTGACGAATATCAGGACACAAACTTCGCGCAGTACGCGCTTATTTCCCTTTTGTCACAGAAACATAATAATGTCATGGTTGTAGGCGACGACGACCAGAGTATATATAAATTCAGAGGCGCGACAATCGCGAACATACTTAGTTTCACGAAAAAATTCGACAACGCGAAACTTATAAAACTCGAACAGAATTACAGGTCAACCAAAACAATACTCGACGCGGCTAACGGTATAATACAAAACAACGAGGGAAGAATGGGAAAAGCCCTCTGGACCGAAAAAGACCTTGGCTCAAAGATTGTATTAAAAGAAAATAATAATCAGAACGATGAAGCGGAATTTATAATCGACACAATGTTTGATTTGGTTGGCACGGACAATAAAAAATATAAAGATTTCGCCGTATTGTACAGGGTAAACGCACAGTCGGCGAATATAGAGACCGCTCTCGCGAAATCATCCGTTCCGTACAGGATTCTTGGCGGAACAAGATTTTATGAGAGAAAAGAAATAAAAGATATGATGGCGTATTTCTGTGTTGTGAACAACACGTCGGATTCGGTCAGATTGAAACGTATAATAAATGTGCCTAAAAGAAGTATCGGGGATATGACCGTTTCAATGATTGAACAGATTGCGTCGGAAGAAAATAAAACCATGTTTGAAGTTATAGAAAACGCGGAAAATTATTCAGTATTGAGCCGCAATGTAAATAAACTGCGGAATTTCGCGGAACTTATAAATAACCTGATAGAGCTTGAAAAAACCGAAGCCCTTCCGGATTTCTTTGAAAAAGTGTTTGATTTGAGCGGGTACAGAAATATGCTTGAAGACGCGGGAAAAGATGAACTCGACCGCCTCGACAATATAAAAGAGCTTATATCGCAGGCGATAACCTATACCGATTCAAAACGCCGTGAATTCGAAGAATCGGGAGAACTTGAAGAAATAGAAGCGAACGGATACGCGGGAAAAATCTCAAATCTTACGGGATTTTTGGAAGAAGTCGCGTTAATATCCGATATTGACAACTACGACGAAAACGCTAACGCTGTAACTTTAATGACGATACACAGCGCGAAAGGGCTTGAATTCCCCGTTGTTTTCCTGCACGGTATGGAGGAAAACCTGTTCCCATCGAGACAATCAGCGGATAAACAGGACGAGCTCGAAGAAGAACGCCGTCTCGCTTATGTCGCCGTGACAAGGGCAAAAGAACGGTTGTATATAACCTACGCGAAAGAAAGATTATTATACGGACGCACGGGATTCAATAAAATATCAAGATTCGCCGAGGAAATACCGGAGGATACGGTTGAGCATATAAAAATCCCCGAAAGCGAACGCCGCCAGTATACTCACGGATTCGGTCCGCAGAAAAAATATCCCCCGACATTGTCTCTGCACAGTGAACTCGCCACGGATTATACCACGGTGAATACAAGAATAAATAAAGAGCGTGAGAATACAGACATTGAATATATACAGTTGTTTAAACCGGGTGATATGATAGAACATCCGAGTTTCGGCGAGGGTCTTATAATAAAAGCCGCGGATTTGGGCGGTGACACCCTGTATGAAGTAGCGTTTGACACAGTCGGCACAAAAAAAATAATGGGGACATACGCGAAATTTAAAAAAATAAAAAATTAAAAAGTTGACATGACTGCATGTTTATAGTATAATATCAAAAATATATATTATTTATATTATTTTAAGAGGAATAAAATTTATGATACCAAGGGTGAAAGTTACTGTGGTCGGGCGGACGACCCACCGGATTTAAATAATAATCCGACTGTGTCCGCCCGAATGAAACAATATAAAAAGGGCGGGATAACGAGGGTCAATCCTCCCATTATGAGAGTAAAAATACAAATAAAAATATAACAACATAACAATATAATCGGAGGAAAAATTTTAATATGCGTGAGCTTGAAAAACATTATGACCCCTCACAGGTTGAGGATAAAATATACGCCAACTGGATTGAAAAAAATTATTTTTACGCCGCCCCCGACAAAAACAAAAAACCCTACACAATAGTTATACCGCCCCCGAACGTAACCTCTCAGCTCCATATCGGTCACGCCCTGAATAACGCTATTCAGGACGTTGTTATACGTGTCAAAAGAATGCAGGGATATTCCGCTTTATGGATTCCGGGAGTTGACCACGCGGGTATCGCGACACAGGTAAGAGTCGAAAAAGATTTGAAAAAAGAAAAAGGTCTCTCACGCCACGACGTCGGCAGGGAAGAATTTATAAAACTCGTCTGGGATTGGAAAAACAAATACGGCAGTATCATAATAAATCAGCTTAAAAAACTCGGTTCATCGTGCGACTGGACAAGGGAAAGATTCACCATGGACGAAAATCTCTCCCGCGCGGTAAAGAAAACTTTTATTGATTATTATAAAAAAGGATTGGTTTATAAAGGTCTCAGAATAATAAACTGGTGTCCCGACTGTACGACGGCTTTATCCGACGCGGAAGTTGAACATCTGGAACAAAACGGTAATCTGTGGCACATCAAATATTATTTTAAAGATTCGGACGATTATATAACGATAGCGACAACAAGACCGGAAACAATGCTCGGAGATACCGCAGTCGCGGTCAATCCGAACGATGAGAGATACTCGAAATATATCGGGAGAACGCTTATTTTACCGCTTGTAAACCGTGAGATTCCCCTTATCGCGGACGAATACGTCGAAAAAGATTTCGGTACGGGCTGCGTTAAAGTTACGCCGTGCCACGACCCCAACGATTTCGATATGGGCGAACGCCACAATCTGCCCCAAATAAATATATTCGACAAAACCGCGACAATAAACGAAAACGGCGGAAAATATCAGGGGCTTGACAGATTCGACGCGAGAAAACAGATAGTCGAGGAATTAAAGGCTCTCGGTTTGCTTGAAAAAATCGAGACGCATATACACAACGTCGGACACTGCGACAGATGTAAAACTGTTATTGAACCCATAGCGTCGGAACAATGGTTTGTCAAAATGGAACCCCTCGCGAAACCCGCGATAAAAGCGGTTGTTGACGGCGATATAAAGTTCGTTACGGAAAGATTTGAAAATTCATATCTCCATTGGATGGAAAATATAAAAGACTGGTGCATATCGAGACAGCTCTGGTGGGGACACAGAATCCCTGTGTTTTATTGTCAGGACTGCGGCGAAATGGCGGTTCTGGACAATGAAAACGTTGACACGGTAGAAAAATGCCCGAAGTGCGGTTCTGTGAACATGAAACAGGACGACGACGTTCTCGATACATGGTTCTCGTCGGCTCTGTGGCCCTTTTCAACCCTCGGCTGGCCCGACAATACGGAGGATTTACAGTATTTTTACCCGACGGGCGTTTTGATAACGGCTTATGAAATTATCCCCCTATGGGTCGCGAGAATGATATTCTCAGGGCTTGAATTTATGGGTGAAAAACCGTTTGAGCATGTATTTATACACGGGATAGTAAGGGACGAATTGGGACGGAAAATGTCGAAATCCCTCGGAAACGGTCCCGACCCTCTCGAAGTTATAAAAAAATACGGAGCGGACGTTTTACGTTTCGGTCTGATAAATGGCATTGCCGCGGGAAGCGATACGAGATTTTCGGAAGAAAAAATGGACGCGGCGAGAAATTTCACCAACAAAATATGGAACGCGGCGCGATTTATTCTGATGAATATAGATATAGAAACAGCGGATATTTCAAATATTACGCTTGAACTTGAAGATAAATGGATTATCTCACTCTTAAATAAATTAATATCCGAAGTTACGGAAAATATAGAAAAATTCGAAATTACGATTGCGCAGGCGAAAATTTATGAATTTATATGGGATATATTCTGCGACTGGTATATAGAAATAGTCAAAGGCAGATTAAACGATAAAAATTCAGAATCAAATAAATCCGCGCAGAACGTAATAATTCATGTTTTTGTAAATATATTAAAACTTTTACACCCTTATATGCCGTTTATTACCGAGGAAATATGGTGTAATATGCCCAAAATAAAAAAAGATTCGGATATTGATTCAATCATGATTTCAAAATTCCCCGAATTTGACGAAAAATATAATTTTGTTAAAGATGAACAGGGCTTTACAAAAATAATCACTGCGATACGTGCGATAAGAAACAAACGCGCGGAATTAAACGTTCCGCCGTCAAAAAAAGTTACGATGTATATATCGAGTAAAGATAACGATGTATTCAACGAAAAATCGAGCGATTTCTTCAAACGTCTTTCGGGAGCAGGTGAGGTTGAATATACAAAAATTCCCGAAATTTCCGAAACCGAAAATGTTATACAGATAATAACTCCCGACGCGGTTATTTATATTCCGCAGAATGATTTGATAGACAAAGAAAAAGAGATACAGAGACTTGAAAAAGAACTTATTAACATAGAAAAAGAGATTGAACGTGTACAAAATCAATTGAGCAACGAGGGATTTATGAAAAAAGCCCCTGAAAATGTCATCGTAAAAAACAGGGAAACAGAGAAGAAATATATCTCTCTTAAAGAAACCGTAACAGAATCTCTTAAAAAACTCAAAGGATAAAAAAATTAAAATAAAAGGGACGCGAAAATCAATGCTTATACTGGGGATAGAATCATCATGCGACGAAACGTCTGTCGCAATAGTCAGAGACGGCAGGGAAGTTTTATCGAATATAATATTATCGCAGGCGGATATTCACGCGAAATACGGCGGTGTTGTGCCTGAGATAGCGTCAAGGGCGCACACCGAGGCGATATATTCGCTCTGTGAGGAAGCCTTAAAACAGGCGGGATGCGTAAAACCCGACGCAATCGCCGCGACTTACGCGCCGGGGCTTATCGGAGCGTTACTCGTAGGATTAAACTTCGGCAAGGCTTTGTCATATAAATTAAACCTGCCGTTTATCCCCGTGAATCATATAAAAGGACATATAGCCGCGTCATATTTTGAATATCATGAACTCGAACCGCCGTTTCTGGCGTTTATAGCGTCAGGCGGACATACTTCGATAATGGAGCTGGATAATTATACTGATTTTAAACTTCTCGGAATGACAAGGGACGACGCGATAGGCGAAGCGTTCGACAAAACCGCCCGCGCTATGGGATTTGATTATCCTGGCGGAGCGCGTATTGAAAAATACGCCTGTTTGGGGGACAAAAACAGCATAAAAATCCCCCTCGCGAAAGTCGAAAACCATGAGCTTGATTTTTCATTTTCGGGGGTTAAAACGTATATAATAAATCATATAAATACGTTAAAACAGAGAAACGGAGAATTGACCGAAACGGATAAGCATAATATTTCGGCGGCGTTTACCGAAAACGTTATACAGTCGGTGACATCAAGAATAAAACGCGCGGTTAAACTGACAGGGCATAAAACTCTTGTATGTGCTGGGGGTGTTATGGCGAACGGACATATAAAAGAAGCGTTGAAAAATTTATGTGATGATTTGAAAATAAAATTATATGTCCCCGATAAAAAATACTGCGGTGATAACGCCGCAATGATAGCCGCACAGGGATTTTATGAATTTTGTGCAGGTAATACATCGGGACTTAATCAAAACGCTTTCGCGTCGGTTGAGTGGACGTTATAAAGCGGGTAATACAGATAATAAAAAATTTATATAAAACACAAGGAGAATAAAGAAGATATGTCAAACTGCAACAATACAGAAAACAGGGAAAACATGATAAAAACAGCGTTGGAAAAATTCGAAAAACTTTTACACGCTCAGCTTAACAGGGTTGACGTAATAAATGACGCAGGGGATTTCACGGATTACGCTAAACTTGATAAAATTATTATAGGAGTTTGCGGCGGCGACGGTATCGGTCCTATGATAAGCTCGGTCAGTCAGTCGCTTTTGGAATTGCTTCTTGCCGACGAAGTAAAAAAAGGCAAAGTTGAATTTAAAGTTATCGAGGGTTTGACAATTGAAAACAGAATCGCGAAAAACAAACCTATACCCGACGACGTTCTCGAAGAATTAAAAAGTTGTCACGTTATATTAAAAGGTCCGACAACAACACCGCAGGCGGGCGACGGTATGCCCAATATAGAGAGTGCAAACGTCGCAATGCGTAAAGCTCTCGATTTATTCGCGAACGTTAGACCTGTCAAAGTTCCGTCACGCGGGATTGACTGGACATTTTTCAGAGAGAACACAGAGGGAGCTTACGCTGTCGGAAGTCAGGGCGTAAACGTCAGCGATGATTTAGCCGTCGATTTTACCGTCACGACAACCGAGGGTACAAATCGTATAGCGAAACTCGCGTATGAATTCGCGAAAAACAACAACAAAGACCATGTCGCAATAGTTACAAAAGCGAATGTTATAAAAACAACCGACGGTAAATTTTTAAATCTCTGTCAGAATATCGCGAAAGAATACTCCGATATAAAGACGACCGAATGGT
>JGI994J12354_10003201_pt1 | contig 15436 bp, 11 predicted proteins | sample IntmicLarv3ML3BL_FD_12354 | JGI IMG/M metagenome (IMG submission 12354)
CTAAGCTTTGAACCGACAGACCATGTAGCCCCTATTGTTAACGAAACATCGTTGTTCAAATTTTTCTCGTACTGCGCAGCTATCTTGCCTCCCAGCGATTTCAACGAGTTATCTTTACCTGTATTGATTCTTCGCGGAATCCCCGGCCCTGCCTGATTAGTTCCGTCTCCGCCAAATCCGATATCGGAGTGATGCCTTATGTTTCCAAAGTAGTAATCTCCTTCAACTCCTACCGAGAGATTTTTAAACAAAACCGTTGAAACCCCTACGAACAATCTCGAAATATAACCATCCCCGTATCTGGAGTAGATTACGTTCCCATATTCATTAATCATTTCCAGGTCTGTCTCTATTTCGGTAAAGTTATATCCTGTGTTCGATATCGGAGAGACTCCCGCAATTATGGCCGTTTTTTTATATATCGGAGCAGTGAGGGCTATATGAGATATATTGAGCGTATTGAACGGAGATTTCCTACTCCCGTCGGTAGTGAATGTATTCTTCTGATATAATCCAAAATCAAACATAAATGCCAGGGTATCTCGTTTTGTTATGGATGCCGGGTTTAAATAATTAATATATGTGTTGTCCCTCACTCCTATTCCTATGCCCCCCATCGCCCTGTTTATGGCAGATCCCTGTTTTGCAATATCTCCTATCCCAAAAAGGCTATAGGGAGTAAATGAACCCAATGCACTTTCACTCTGCGCCATCGCCATATTACCAATCCCAAAAATCAGTAAGGCAATAACAATAATCTTATTTTTAATTCCCATCAACATAACTATTTGCAATGTGGGCCAGTCCTATTAATACGAAGTTGCAAACCGCAAATATCGGGTTTTTAATTTCTTCTGCAAAATAATTTGCATCTCCTCCGATAAATATCACCGTATAATCGGGATACGCCCTTATATACCCCTCAATTTCAAAAATCAGACCTAAAATTACTCCGGCCTGAATAGCCTCTGTCGTTTCCCTCCCTCTCAAGGGAATATCTATTCCTGTTTTAACTAACGGAAGTCTCTGTGTATAATCATTTAACGCTCGAAATCGACTATTTAATCCGGGAGAGATATTTCCCCCTAAAAATTTTCCATCCGCCGTAACAAAATCGATGGTAACGGCCGTTCCGAAGTCGAAAATCATACAGTTTTTCTCCGGGAAAAGCTTCGTTGCCGCATAAGCAGCCACCAGCCTGTCAGCCCCAAGCGTCTCCGGCCTCCTATATTCGTTTATTATAGGAAGCGGCGTCTCTCCCTTAACCACTATTAGTTTATTACATCTCCTCTCTAACTCCTCAAAAAACATCTCCTCCGTATCTCCGACACACGAGACGGCAATCACAGATACCGGTTCATCATCCAATAGCTGAAGGATAAATTCCAGATACCTCTCCTTACCCTCTTTCCTGTGAATCTCTTCCAATTCCGTTCCCTCGGCAAATGCTGCTTTCAAAGAACTGTTTCCTACATCTATGAGTAGGTTTTTCATGCGCCTTTTCATCTCAGAATATTATACAACATATTATAAGCCTCTTCCACGCTCTTTATATTTTGAATTGTTACATATAACTTCTCGTTTTGCTCCTTGATCTTGAATCGCCCCTTTCCCTGATTCTGAAGAAACCCTAAAATGGCAGTGAATCTTTCTGATTTATAATAGCTCGACATCTGGTTTGTAACAAAATATGCAATCATTATACCGTTTTTTAGGATAATCTTTTCGAAACCTAACTCTATTGCCAACCAACGGAGTTTCACTATATAGCTAAGCTGTACCACCTCTTCGGGCAGAGGGCCGAATCTATCTTTTATCTCCTCAATAAAACGTGATAACTCTTTCTCTTCACTTATCCCATCCAACTCTTTGTAGAGTCTTATCTTTTCTGCGGTAATATTAACGTAACTGTCGGGAATAAGTATCTCCAGGTCGGTATCAATAGAACAATCCGTCACATATTCCTTCCCTGTTTTACTATCGGTCTGTCGTTGATTATCGACTCCATACTCCTCTTTAATCTCTGCAAAAGCCTCTCCCAAAATACGTTGATAGGTGTCGAATCCCATGTCGGCTATAAATCCGCTCTGCTCTGCTCCCAACATATTGCCCGCTCCTCTTATGTCGAGATCTTGCATAGATATATTGAATCCGCTCCCCAGATCAGAAAACGTCTCTATTGCCCGAACCCTTCTGCGAGCATCGTCAGAAAGAGAGATCATCGAAGGAATTATCAGAAAGCAGAATGCCTTTACATTCGACCGCCCGACTCTACCTCGCAACTGATGCAGATCGCTTAATCCAAAGTTTTGGGCTTGATTTATAATGATTGTATTGGCATTCGGAATGTCTATCCCATTTTCTATAATGGTTGTTGCTATCATTATATCGTAATCGCCCATCATAAAGTCGAGAACGGTCTTTTCAAGCATAGCCGGCTCCATCTGTCCGTGCCCGACACAGCTTTTTATGCCAGGACACAGTCTCTTTATTATATCTTCAATTGCCTTTATATCCTCTACTCTATTATGGACAAAAAATATCTGTCCTCCTCTCTCCACTTCAAAATTTACCGCATCCCGTATAATCTCCTCATTAAAAGTTATGATTTCGGTCTGAATTGGATATCTGTTCGGAGGAGGGGTGTTTATTATCGAGAGGTCCCTCGCTCCCAACAACGAAAATTGGAGAGTCCGAGGTATCGGCGTTGCCGAAAGGGTCAATGTATCTACATTCAATTTTAGCTGTTTCAACCTCTCTTTGGCCGCCACTCCGAATTTTTGCTCCTCGTCTATAATCAGTAGTCCAAGATCTTTAAACTCTATCTCTTTATTCAAAAGACGGTGCGTTCCTATGACTATATCCACTTTTCCGTTTTTTAACCCCTCCGAGACCTCTTTTATCTCTTTTCCACTCTTCAGCCGGCTCATATAGGATATATTACACGGAAACTCTTTAAGTCTGGACGAAAATGTTTTGTAGTGTTGCAGAGCCAAAATTGTTGTAGGAACGAGTACTGCCACCTGTTTACTATCGGAAACCGCTTTAAATGCAGCTCTTATTGCCACCTCCGTCTTCCCGAATCCAACATCTCCGCATACCAATCTATCCATAGGAGAGGTGTTCTCCATATCTTCTTTCACTGCAACGGTGGCCTTGAGCTGGTCCGGAGTATCTTCATATATGAACGAGGCTTCCAACTCCGCCTGCATATATGAATCTGCCGAAAACGCAAACCCTTTTGACTCCATGCGCCTGGAATAGAGTTCCACCAAATCTTTAGCAATATCTTTAACCTTAGATTTTGTCTGGTTTTTTAACTTTTGCCACGCCCCCGTACCAAGTTTATATATCTTTGGCGGTGTTCCGTCTTTAGATCTATATCTGGATATCCTATGCAATCCGTGTATTGAGACAAAAATTACATCCCCGTCACGATATATCAACTTTACCGCCTCCTGCTGCTTACCATTCTCCTCTGTCTTCACAAGGCCGCCGAATTGTCCCACTCCATGATCTATATGTACTATATAATCTCCAATCTGATATGAGTTCAACTCATTTATCGTAAGCCTCTCGCTCTTTTCAACACTCCTGTATGCCTTTACGCGATGATACCTGTCGAATATCTGATGGTCGGTATATATGCAGATTTTTGCATTATGATCTGTAAAACCTTCGTGTATGGACGATATCTCTCCTTTAAAACCAATATCCCCCAAGCCTTCATAAGAGGAAAATATACTCTCTAGCCGCTCAATTTGATTTGGATTTTCACTCAATATAGAGACCTCGAATCCCTCCGCTTTCCTCTGCGCTATATCTTTTGCAAGAAGGTCAAAATTTTTACTGAACGATGGTTGCGCAGTCGTGTGAAATTCAATCTTCTCTCCCCGTAAACCATCTCTTTGCCAATCTGCTTCGGAAGCAAATATTACTCTACGATGGCTCCCAACTATTTTTTCAAACGATTTTGCAGTCAATCTCGCCTCGTTTTCTACGCTCTGTTTTTCTAAAAGAGCCATCTGTTCCCCAAAATACGGAATGTCGTTTATCCAAAGCGTTGCAGATTTTCCGGCATAAGAGAATATGTCTTCAAGGTCAATCTCCTCTTTCAGATCGTGTATATTGGGATATATGTCCACCCGGTTTCTCTCCTCTACAGATCGCTGAGTATCTATATCAAAGATCTTTATACTCTCTACATTATCCCCAAAAAAGTCAATCCTGTATGGTCTCTCCTCCGAATAGGAGAATAGATCTATTATCCCTCCTCTAAGGGCAAATTGTCCCGGCTTCGTAACAAAATCAACTCTCTCGAATGAGTAGACAAACAGAGTCTCTTTTATGAAATCGTGAGAAAGAATATCTCCTTTGGAGATGGTCAATATGTTCGATTCAAGCTTTTTCCCCGTTATAACAAGTTCCGAAACAGAGTGTGGATACGCAACGAGAATAAGGTTGTCGAAATTGTAGTTACCCTCGGCATAGTTTTTCAACGCTCCTATTGCCGCCGTCCTTTGAACCTGTTGGGAGGGGTCGCTTTTTTTCCCCTTAGAACTATAGCTCATTGATGAAGGGAAGAAGAATACCGACTCTTTATTCATTAGTGAATAGAGGTCGGCAGAGCAATACAATGCATCCTCTCTGTTGTTTAGCAATACTACATGTACCCCTTTGGTCGCCGTTGATGCTATAGTATATGCCTTGGAAGAGGAAAAAAGACCCTTGAGCAAAAGAGTATCTCCGGCATCTTTATTTAGCCAAGATATAACCTCTTTCACTCGCTCTTGTGACGCAAATCTCTTTTGAGAAGACAGAGTGTTCATAAATATGTGCGCAAATATACTCTTTTATCAACTATCTATGTTTATAAATAATGACAATAAAATTTTAAAAATCTATGTGCTTTATTATGTAAAATATTTCTCCTGATTGTCAATATATTTTTTAAAGAATTGTTAAAAGATATCGTCTAGTTTTTAACATTTTTCTATTGTTAATAACACCGGATATACTTATCAACTGCCTGTTTATTTCTATTCTCATACTCTTTATTTACAATAGAATAATCAATTTTATATTATTAACAAATTGTTTAAAAGTATAGCTTATTTGTTAATATTAAAATTTATCAACATATCAACCGCTTATATTAAAACAATAAAAAATTATAAAAAGATTAATATATATTTGTATGTACAATAAAAAAGTAATTTATGCAGAATTTTGATCCGAGAAGCGAAAGGGAAAACAAAGATAGAGATTTTGAAGGAAAGATACGACCGAAAGGGTTTTCGGAATTTTCGGGACAGGAGAAGATAGTAGATAACTTAAAAATCTTTGTAAAAGCTGCTATATTGAGAGGAGAGGCTCTCGATCATGTTTTGTTACATGGTCCTCCCGGTTTGGGCAAGACGACATTAGCCCATATTGTTGCAAATGAACTTGGAGTTGATTTGAAGATTACATCGGGTCCGGTATTGGATAAACCTGGCGATCTTGCTGGTCTTTTGACAGGTTTAGAAAGAGGAGATGTTCTCTTTATAGATGAGATACATCGCCTATCTCCTATCGTCGAAGAGTATCTGTACTCCGCAATGGAAGATTTTTCGATTGATATAATGATAGATAAAGGTCCAGGAGCACGCTCCGTACAGATATCTTTGAACCCGTTTACGCTTGTAGGAGCTACTACCAGAAGTGGGCTTCTAACCTCTCCGTTGAGGGCAAGATTCGGTATTCAATCGCATCTTGAGTATTACGATGCAAAGGTATTACTAAGTATAATAGAGAGAAGTGCTGCTATATTGAATATACCGATAGATAACAGCGCAGCATTGGAAATAGCAAAAAGGAGTAGAGGAACACCAAGAATTGCTAATGCTCTGCTGAGAAGAGTAAGGGATTTTGCACAAGTTAAGGGAGACGGAAGGATAGATATAGGAATTACTCTCTACGCTCTCGATGCTCTGAATATAGATAAAAGAGGGCTTGATTCTATGGATAATAAGATATTATCTACAATTATTCACAAATTTAAAGGAGGTCCTGTAGGAGTGGGAACAATAGCTACTGCTGTGAGTGAGGACATGGGAACTATAGAAGAGGTTTACGAGCCGTTTCTCATAAAGGAGGGGTTTATCCATAGAACACCGAGAGGGAGAGAGGCGACGGAATTAGCATACAAACACCTTGGAGTGACACGGGAGAACTTTGATGCACCAGCTCTTTTTTAAAATAAGGAAAATGAAAAGATTATTACTCGTCTCTTTATTAACGTTTATTTTTATATTTAGTTATATAATAGATAGTTATGCGTGTACATCTGCTATTATCTCTGGTAAAATAACGGCTGACGGACGCCCTATTTTATGGAAACATCGTGATACGGGGGAAGAGAATAACAGAATAGAGTTCTTTAAAGGCGGAAAATATACATTCATAGCCCTTGTAGATAGTCCGGATAGAGGAGGTGCGGCGTGGACAGGAACAAACAGTGCTGGCTTTTCGATAATGAATACAGCTTCATATAATATCAAAGACGATGATGAGAAAGAGATGGATATGGAGGGTGTTTTGATGTATAATGCTTTAGCGGAGTGTAAAAATCTTAAAGATTTCGAGAAGTTTTTGGACAACCATCCAAGACCAATTCGCGTAGAAGCCAACTTTGGAGTTATAGATGCCGAGGGTGGCGCGGCATACTATGAGGTTAATAATACAAAATGGATAAAAGTAGACGCAAACGATCCCAGAATTGCCCCGAACGGATATCTTATATATACAAATTTCTCCTACACAGGCAGATTTGACGAAGGAATGGGATATATAAGACATCGGACTGCAACGGAGATTATATCGCGACAAGCTCCTCTAAAAAATATAACGGCACATTGGATATTCAATAATCTATCGAGATCATACTACCATTCGTTACTGGGCATAGATCTGATGAAAGACCAATTTTCTCCTGAGAAGGGTTCCGGATGGGCTATAGATCAAGATTATATTCCAAGAAAATCGACCTCTGCCTCTATTGTAATACAAGGAGTTAAGCCTGGAGAAAACCCGGAGATGACAACAATGTGGACTATTCTCGGTTATCCTCCGGTAGGAGTAGCTGTTCCGCTTTGGGAAAAAGCGGGGGCAGATCAGCCCGGAATTATGCTTATGGGTAAAGCAAACGAAAATTCAGAGATGTGCGACTACGCCCTTGCCCTTAAGAGTAATATTTTCTCAATCGTTCGCGGCAACGGAAGCAGATATCTGAATTTTAATCTTATACATAATAGTTCCGGTAACGGATATATGCAACAACTCGCTCCAACCGAAGCTGCTGTCTACGATCTCTATAAAGAGGCTATCGAGAAATGGCGTCAAAATGGAATAAACCTTAACGAATTGAAGGCTATAAACAGCCAAATGGAAAGCGTTGTGAAAGAGGCGTATAATAAGATATTGATAGAAAGCTACATAGCGGGGCAAAAATAGCGCAGTTTGAATGTGGAATCAAATAACAAGAAATTTAGTGTTCCCTGCCCTCTGTTATACCATAAAATGTGATATTCGGGATGTCGGTCTCTATGGTGATTCTTGTACAAGCTACAGCCTCTTTGAATTTGTATGTAAGGTAGTCTCCGACTGAATAAGCATAGTGTGGATATTACGAGCGCCATTGCAAGAGATATTGCTGTTTTCTTTAACATAGTTATTAGTTGTAAATTTTGGATCTATTCGGTGTAAAAATAGATATATAATTTGTAATATAGTTTAATTTAGATAATTTTGCGACCTTTATAATCTATTAAATATGTCCGAAAAACTTAATTCTAAGATTCCCGAAGGGCCTTTGTCTGAAAAATGGACTAAACATAAAGCCCAAATTCGTGTCGTTAGTCCGGCAAATAAGAGAAAGCTGGAAATTGTAGTAATTGGAACCGGTTTAGGCGGAGCTTCCGCAGCTGCAGCGCTTGGTGAATTAGGATACAATGTTAAAGTCTTTTGTATAAGCGACTCTCCGAGAAGAGCACACTCCATTGCGGCGCAAGGAGGCATAAACGCAGCAAAGAACTATCCTAATGATAACGACTCTGTTTATCGCTTGTTCTATGATACAATAAAAGGAGGAGACTATAGAAGCCGGGAAGGGAATGTGTATCGTCTTGCAGAGGTTAGTAATCTCATTATAGATCAATGTGTTGCACAAGGAGTGCCTTTCGCGAGAGAGTATGGCGGATTACTTGACAACAGGTCGTTCGGAGGGGCTCAGGTGAGCAGGACTTTTTATGCAAGAGGACAGACGGGGCAACAATTACTGTTGGGCGCATACGCTGCACTCAATCGGCAGATAAAGTTAGGAAGCGTTAAATCTTATACCAGAAGGGAGATGCTCGATTTGGTTGTAATAGATGGTGAGGCGAAAGGAATTATAGTGAGAAACCTTGTTACGGGAGAGATTGAGAGATACGGAGCACATGCTGTTGTTATTGCTTCGGGCGGATATGGAAATGCATTCTTCTTATCGACCAATGCGATGAACAGTAATGGATCGTCTGCATGGCAATGTTACAAAAAGGGGGCATTTTTCGGAAATCCATGCTTTGCACAGATACACCCGACCTGTATCCCTGTTCATGGAGAACAACAATCTAAGCTAACATTGATGAGCGAGTCTTTGCGTAACGACGGACGTATATGGGTTCCTAAGAAGAAAGAGGATGTAGAGAAGGTAAAAACCAAAAAAATAAAGGCTTCTGAAATCGCAGAAGAGGATCGCGACTACTACCTGGAGCGTAGATATCCTGCATTCGGGAACCTTGTTCCAAGGGATGTGGCATCGAGAGCTGCTAAAGAGAGGTGTGATGCCGGATTTGGAGTGAATGATACGGGATTGGCTGTGTTTCTTGACTTTAAAACTGCAATCGACAGGCTTGGAAAGAATGTTATTGAGGCCAGATATGGAAACCTGTTCCAGATGTATGAGAAGATAACCGACGTAGACCCATATAAAGAGCCTATGATGATCTATCCCGCCATTCACTATACAATGGGTGGTCTTTGGGTTGATTATAATCTGCAGACAACTATTCCGGGGCTCTATGCAATAGGCGAGGCAAACTTCAGCGACCACGGCGGAAACAGGCTTGGTGCTTCAGCCCTTATGCAGGGTCTTGCAGACGGATATTTCGTTCTCCCATACACAGTTGGAGATTACCTTGCAGGAAAGATACAGGTAGCCAAGACAGACACCAGGCATCCTGCTTTTGACGAGGCGGAAAAAGAGATAACGGATAAGATCGCCAAACTATTTGCAGTGAAAGGGAAAGAGCCTGTTGACTATTTCCACAAAAAGCTTGGACACATTATGTGGGACTATGTAGGGATGGCCAGAAATAAAGAGGGGCTGGAAAAGGCTATTGATGAGATCAAAAAGCTGAGAGAGGAGTTTTGGAAAGGTGTTTATATCCCTGGAGAGAATAACGAACTTAATCAGGAGTTAGAAAAAGCATTAAGATTGACCGACTTTCTCGAGTTGGGAGAGCTTATGGCAAAAGATGCTCTTGTGCGTAACGAATCTTGTGGGGGGCATTTCCGCGAAGAGATGCAAACAGAAGACGGCGAGACTAAACGCGATGATGAAAACTATATGTATGTAAGTGTTTGGGAATATAAAGAGGGGGGCGAACATGAAAAGCACAAAGAACCTCTTAAATATGAGTTTGTAAAAATTGCTACACGGAATTATAAAGAATAAGGCTTAGAGATATGGACTTTACATTGAAAGTTTGGCGTCAGAAGAACGCAAAAGATAAAGGAGGCTTCCACACTTATCAGGTAAAAGGGATCTCTCCCGATACATCGTTCCTTGAAATGATGGATATTTTGAACGATCAACTTGTTCGTGAAGGAATCGATCCTGTAGCAGTAGATAAAGGGTGTAAAGGCGATGACCCTATAACATTCGATCACGATTGCAGAGAGGGTATATGCGGAATGTGTTCGTTGTATATCAATGGGAGAGCTCACGGTCCCGACAATGAGATCACAACCTGCCAATTACACATGAGAAAATTCAAAGATGGAGAAACTATTACGATAGAACCATGGCGCTCCAGAGGATTGCCTGTAATAAAAGATCTTATCGTTAATAGAAATGCATTGGATGAACTGCTTCAGGCAGGAGGCTATGTCTCTGTAAATACAGGAGGGGTTCCCGATGGAAATGTAATCCCTATTCCTAAAGAAAAAGCGGACGAAAGTATGGATGCTGCTGCCTGTGTAGGCTGTGGAGCATGTATTGCAACCTGCAAAAACGGATCGGCCATGTTATTTGTGTCTGCCAGAGTAAGTTCTTTAGCACTTCTCCCTCAGGGACAGATAGAGGCGGCAAGAAGAGCAAAGGCAATGGTTGAAAAGATGGATGAACTGGGTTTTGGAGCATGCACCAATACCAGGGCCTGCGAAATGGAGTGTCCTAAAAAGGTATCGGTAGGGCATATCGCCAGATTGAACAGAGAATATTTAATTGCTAAGTTGCGCGACTAGAAAAACTTCTGCCCAAAATGTGCGGCAAGAGCAGATAAGACCATAATAAATTGCGAGGTTACTAAAAAGTAGCCTCGTTTTTATTTGCGAATATAGAATCCGAGACCGGATAGCTTCGTTATGAAATCGTTAATTGTATCTGCATCTATTCCGACTATTTCATGTAAAATTTCTTGAACATAATCTCGGGGATAGTATATCTCCAATTCGTGGTTATTGGACAACCCTTCGATACCGTCTGGGAAGTCTTCGTTTTTAATAATGAAGCCGACATTATTCTGTTCGTATGTGCCTAATACGGGCTCCTCCGTACCATGATAGTAAAATTCCACGATATTCTCTTCGGAAGGAGATATTGCCCGTCTAAATACAATTCGTTCTAACTTTGCCAACTCTTTTGAGGCCTCCTCCAAAGAGGCGGTAATAAGATCTAATAGCGTCTGTCCATCAAGACTGGCGTCGCTACCGGAGATATTAGGATTGTACGTAAGCCCTATAAAGACATTTGGAGGAAAAACAACCCATTCGCCCTCTAAATTAACGACCAGTTCCTTGGAACAGCTATTAAGAGAAAGGAAAAAAACAGGAACCAAAAGGATAATCAGCCGGGTCAGTTGTTTGCGTGCATTAACCATAAAATATTTATTGAATTAAATACAGGCAAGGTTTAGCGGCACAAATGTACAAAAATTAAACTAAATCAACTACATTTGTTCAAAAAGATAATGTCGTCGGTGTTCCGATGTTATCTTTGTACAAACAGGCGGTTAAAATGGAATTTTTCCAAACATGTAACGGAATACCCGTGCATATTTCTGATAGCGGCAAAGGGAGTAAGGTTTTTCTCTTTTTACACGGATATTTAGAATCATTATACATTTGGGATGATCTAATAAAATATCTCCCGAAAGATATAAGGGCAATCTCTTTAGATGTTCCTGGGCATGGATTGTCAGGAACAGATAAAAATATAAACAGCATGAGTTTTTGTGCCGATGTTCTGAAGGATCTGCTAATAAAGCTCGAAATCAAGGAGAGAGTCGTTGTCGTCGGCCATTCAATGGGGGGCTATATTGCTCTTGAAGCAATAAAGCGATATCCAGACCTTTTCGACGCACTTGTACTTATGCACTCTGCTCCATTTGCCGATAATGAGGAGAAAAAGAACGACAGGGACAGAGAAATAGGGCTTATACAGCAAAACAAATTAATGCAAATTGTAAAGTTGGCAATACCTAAAATGTTTGCTCCCGGGAATCTTGCCCGATTAGAAGATAAGATAATAGAGATAGAGGAGACGGCACAGATACACGATCATGAGGGGATAATAGCTTCCATAAAGGGAATGAAAATGCGGGAGGACTATTGTAACGTACTTGCCTCCTCCCCTATTCCGGTCATATTGTTTCAAGGCAGATATGATAACTATATGCCGGTTGAAAGGATTGAAGAGATTGCGGGATTATTTCCTGCGATGCATATTATCATAATGGAAAATTCGGGGCATGCCAGCTTTATAGAGGAACCGGAACTTGCGGCAGAAAAACTGCAAAAAATAGATTGGCTTTATAATGTATAAATATATGAATTACAGATTATTATTAATAATGCTTATGTCTACAGTTTCTGCTTTTTCATTTTCTCAAGAGAGGGTAAGAGATTACGGAATTGAGATAGGAATTTTCAAGCCTGGGAAATTTAACGCAATAACCGATGTACCGGGGGTTAAAGTGGGCCATAAAACTCTCTTTGGCGGAGAGGATATGAGAACGGGTGTAACCGCAATTATTCCTCATGAGGGAAACCTGTTCAGGCAGAAGACGCCTGCGGCAATATTTGTGGGAAACGGATTTGGCAAGCTTGCCGGATATACGCAGGTGAAAGAGTTAGGCAATATTGAAACGCCGGTAATTCTCACAAATACGCTAAGTATAGCGGCAGGGTTGGACGCCCTTATAACCTATACTCTTGCACAGGATGGTAATTCCAATATAGGCTCCGTTAACGGTATAGTGGGAGAGACCAACGACGGCACTTTAAATAACATAAAAGCACGATATGTAAAGCCGGAAGATGTTATGGAGGCTATAGCATCTGCCCGCGGAGGAGCGGTAGAAGAAGGGAGCGTTGGAGCGGGAACGGGAACGATCTGCTTTGGTTTTAAAGGTGGTATCGGAACATCATCAAGGGTTTTGCCCAAATCACTGGGGGGTTATACCGTAGGGGTGTTGGTGCAGACAAATTACGGAGGAGTATTGGAGATCGCCGGAGTTCCCGTAGGGCAGATGTTAGGGCAGTACAGCTTTAAAGATCATATAGCAAACTATGCAGACGGCTCTTGCATGATAGTGGTGATTACGGATGCTCCTGTAACTTCAAGAAATTTGGAGAGGATTGCAAAGCGCGGCTTTATGGCTCTGGCTAAAACCGGAGGAATAGCGTCCAATGGTAGCGGAGATTATATAATAGCGCTCTCTGTTGCAAAAGAGAATCTGATTGATGAGAGAACGCCATTTTATATGCCGGAAGAACTTCATAATGAAGCCCTTTCATCTATCTTTGCAGCAACAATAGAGGCAACGGAAGAGGCCCTGATAAACTCGCTGTTTGCCGCTAAAACTACCACCGGCTATAGAGGACGAACTATTGAGGCTCTTCCTAAGGCAAAGGTCGCGGAGGAGATACTTAAATCAAGGGCAAAGAACATAGAAAGTATTGATTAGGACAGAGTTATCACCACAAGAAATTGTCAAACGGATATCGGCCGGCGTGGATTTCGGCTACCATTTTGTAGATATCGTTTCGCAACTTGTCTATATTTATCTTTTCTTTAGCCGAAATGAATATAGCAGGAGAGTGCTCTTTCCCCATCCATGTCTGTTTTAGCTCCTCCAAACTATAGTTTTCCCTCTTTTTCTCTTCAAAGTCAAATTCGGCCAAAGATATATATCTATAAGCGTCGATCTTGTTAAAAACCAAAAATATGGGTTTGTTTTGGGCTCCTATTTCAAGAAGTGTTTGTTCTACAATCTTTATCTGTTCTTCGAAATTCGGATGCGAGATATCGACTATATGCATTAGTATGTCGGATTCCCGAACCTCATCTAAAGTACTTTTGAACGATTCAACCAGTTGGTGTGGTAATTTGCGGATAAAGCCCACGGTATCGCTGAGCAGAAAAGGGACGTTCTCTATGACTACTTTTCTTACGGTTGTATCTAATGTTGCAAAGAGCTTGTCTTCTGCAAAAACCTCGCTTTTTGCGAGCAGATTCATTATGGTACTTTTGCCTACATTTGTATAGCCGACTAAAGATATCCTAACAAGAGAGCCCCTATTCCCTCTTTGAGAAGCCATCTGTTTATCGATCTTTTTAAGCTGCTCTTTTAACCGGCTTATCTTGCCCAGGATGATACGGCGGTCGGTCTCTATCTGGCTCTCGCCGGGTCCTCTCATGCCAATTCCTCCCCTCTGCCTTTCAAGGTGAGTCCACATTCTGGTAAGACGCGGCAGTAAATATTGATATTGTGCGAGCTCTACCTGCGTTTTTGCATAAGCCGTCTTTGCCCTTTGAGCAAAGATGTCTAATATTAGATTTGTTCTGTCGAGTATACGGCACTCAAGTTCCCGCTCGATATTCCTGAGCTGTGAGGGAGAGAGTTCGTCGTCAAATATAACAAGATCTATGTTATTCTCCTTTATGTAGCATTTAACCTCTTCTAACTTCCCGGAACCAAGATAGGTTTTTGAATTAGGTTGATCGAGGTTTTGTAAGAACCATTTTTCTGCTTTGGCTCCGGCTGTTTCCGTCAAAAATTCTAATTCTTCAAGATTGTCTTTGACAACCTGCTCACTATCTTCGTATTTAATGACTCCTATTAAAACCGCCCTTTCCATTGTCTTAAATGTAAAAAATAAGAGTGCCCGACATGTGCCCGACACTCTTTATAAGTATTTCCCAAATTAATTTTATCTTAATTCAAACATTACAGGGAAAGTATATTTTACTTTTACGGCCTTATCTCTCTGCCTTCCCGGCTCCCATTTAGGAGAGGATGATATTACGCGAAGAGCCTCTGCATCAAGAGAAGCATCAACACCTCTTACTAAGCGGACATTTCTAACAACGCCGTCGGTATCGATAGTAAATTCAACAGTTACACGGCCATATACTCCATTTTCCCGCGCAGAATCAGGATATGAAAGCCTGTTGTAGACCCAGTTTCTGAAACCATTCTCATCCTCGCTTCCTTGGAATTTCGGTTTGTTCTCAACGACCAGAAACGGAACCTCTTCCTCTTCTATAATCTCCTCCTGTGCTGCAACTTGCACATAGTTAACTATTTCAACTGCGATTCTCTTGTCGTCTTCGGTGTTGATAAAAATATCTGTATCTAGCTTTATAGCATCGTCAACTATTTCGATTTGGTCACTCATTACGGGAACTGTTATCTGTGGGGGCGGAGGTGCTGTTTCCGCTTGCGTAATAGGGACCATCTCTTCTTCTATAACGGCCGCCGCCGTTTTCTCAACCATAGTCTCTTTCTTATCTGTAGTACTCCATTCGAATGCTAGGAAGATAACAGCTAAAGTTAATAGTATTCCTATTTGAAAGAACATTGTTCTTCTGTTCTCTAGGTTTGCCTTAGGTGATTTTTTTAATTCCATTGCTAATGATATTTCATTAAATTTTAGAACGTAAATTTACAAACATTTGGTAAAACACCAAAATATATTGTTGATAAACTGCAATCATATTGCTGAATAATCTGAATATGACCGGCTTAGATCTGTATAAATTGTTAAGAACTTTGTGGAGCATATCGGAGTCGAACCGATGACCTCTTGCATGCCATGCAAGCGCTCTAGCCAACTGAGCTAATACCCC
>JGI994J12354_10003202_pt1 | contig 15431 bp, 11 predicted proteins | sample IntmicLarv3ML3BL_FD_12354 | JGI IMG/M metagenome (IMG submission 12354)
TCAAATGCTTCATTATAAGGATTCCCATCTGCATACACTCTGTCATACCCATCATAATGTTTACAACCTGTAAAGTTATAAAAAGAACCTGCAATTGCAACTTTGGCAACTTTGTCTGCTGTATTCGTAACCTTATACTTCATAGAGAATCCCGGAATTCCAGAATCCTTTGCATCCAATGGAATAAATGGTGTATACGCTTCTAACTGCACTTGTAATGGCAATCCCTCTTTTTTCAATGTGTATAAATAAAATGGATAATTTGTTTCCACTTGACTTGTCGTCATACGTGGTAAACCATATACTTCCGCTGAAGCATGACCAAGTGCTTTATTGCTAATCCCCGTAGGTGCCGCTTCTAAGACTACCGCCTGTGATTTTTCATCACCAATTTGACTCCACATAGAAAAAAATGTATAGGGCATTTTTGTATTCTTATTGGGCTGATTCATAATTTCAAAATCACACATACGCCCTGTCGCATCCAATGAAATGTTACCTGTTCCAATTCCTCCTAACAATGCGCGAAAAGCGTGTTGTTGGTTTGTATATGTTTTTGTATTTTTCTTTATTTGTTCTGATTGCATAATCACAACCTCCTTCTAAGATTTTAGTCCTGACATTACTACACTTTGCATAATATATCTTTGCCCAAAGCAATAAATCACGGTTGGTACAATTAAAGACATCGCCACTCCCGCAAAGATGACGGTAACACTTCCGTTTCCTTGTGCCCCATTCAAGATGCTAAGTGCCAATGGCAATGTTGCTCTCTCATATTTGGAAATAAAAATCAATGGATTGATAAAGTCATTCCAAGATGCTAAGAACGATAATAACGAGGTCATAACAATGACAGATTTCGACATTGGCAAAAAGACCTTCCAATAAATTGTGAAACGACTTGCGCCATCTAAATATGCTGCTTCTTCATAACTCTTCGGTATTGTTTTCATATACTGTCTAACAAAAAATATATTCATCGGACTTACAATCGCCGGCAAAATCAAAGATGCATGCGTTCCTACCAATCCCATGCGCGACATCACAATATATGTCGGAATTAGTTTCGCTTGTGCTGGAATCATCATTCCTGCCAAAATAATTAGAAACACAACTTCTCTTCCCTTAAAGTCTATACGTGCAAATGCATATCCAGCCATCGTTGAAATGAATAAATTTGCTACCACCACGGAGCCCGATACTTTCAAACTGTTAAAAATGACACGTCCGAATGGAAATGCACGAAACACGTCTGTATAATTATCAAAATGAAACGTTGTTGGAAAGAATGACGGCGGAAACGAAAACACTTCTTTTGGCATTCTCAGTGAATTAGAAATAATCCACGTAAAAGGTGCTAACATAATAATCGCAAGGATAAACAATCCTGTTATTAATAATATTTGTGGTAATCTTCTCTTTAATTTAATCATAGTCATACACCACCCACTTATTTTGCATTCTGTATTGTATAATTGTAATCGCCAAAATTATCAAAAATACCAAGAAAGAAATTGTACTTCCATAACCGATGTCCATACTTCGAAACGCTGTCTGATAAATTTGTAATGCAATTGTCCTTGTTGCAGAACCAGGACCACCATTTGTCAAAAAATAAGGTTCATCAAAAATCTGGAAAACACCTACAATATTCGTAATCAACACGAAAAAAGTTGTAGGGCTAAGCAACGGCAATGTAATATTACGAAATGTTTGAAATGTATTTGCACCGTCAATCTTAGCTGCCTCATAATACACATCTGGAATATTTTGCATCCCTATAAAGTAATATAAAAATGTTGTTCCAATAAATTTCCAAAAACTAAAAATAGAAATCGTAATATATGCCATAACCCCATTCGTAAGCCACGGCACATTACTTCCTCCAAACAGTCTTACAAAATAATTAATTGCACCAGTATCTGTCGCAAAAAGATACCCCCATGCAATTGCTACTGCTGCTGTCGTCACAATAGTCGGAAAATAAATAGCACCTCGAAAGAATGCTTGAAAACGCTTTGCCTTATAAACGAAAAATGCTACTATCATACCCAGTCCACAATGGATCGGGCATAAAATCAGCAAAAACTTAAATGTATTGCCAAACGCCGTCCATAAATTTTCATCACTTGCCATTCTTCGAATATTATCCAGTCCTACAAACTCTGGCGTTTGAATCAAGTTATATTTGAAAAAATGCCAATACCGCAGATACAATAACCGGTATCCCTATGAACAGTACAAAGCCAATAATCGCTGGCATTAAGAAGATATATGCTGCAACCATATCTCTTTTTTTCTTTTTTTGCATATATAGAGCACTATTTGATACGATTTGTTTTTCTTTCACGATTCTCCTTTCTATAGGTCATTTCCTAATATATGAAAAAAAGTGCCTAGCAAACCTGCATAGGCACTTAACCTATTTTACTTGTTCTGCGCTAAGATAGCATCCATTTCTGCCGCTGCTTTGTCTAGTGTTTCTTGTACATCTGCTCGATTTACACAAATATCTGAAATAGCTGTTAACACGATATTGTTGCATTCTGCAAATTGTGGTGGAGCACTTACTGGCTTATAAATATCTGTGTTCGAATCTTTATAGAAAATCTCATAATTTTCTGGCAATCCCAATTCAGAAATCTTCGTTGATGCCAATGTATGGCTTGCTGGAATATTTCCTTGTGATAAATATTGTCCTGCAAAAGTTTCTTGCGCCATCCATGCTGCCAAGTTTTTCGCTTCTTCTTTATGCTTAGAAGATGCTAACGTAAAGATTGCATCTACACCACCAATTTGTTGATTCACTTTAAAACTTGGTAAATACTGAACCGCTACATCTTCAAAATCATCTGCAATGTAATTAATCGTTGGCCAACGTCCCCAAGTTCCCATTGCTACCTGTCCATTGATAAGTTGTGCAATTGCCGCAACATTTTCTTCTGGAATTGGTGCATATTCATACTTGTAAATCAAATCTTGCCATAACTGAAAAACTTCTACTGCTTCTGGTGAGTTGATTAAACTTTTTGTGAAATCTTCATTCATAAACGATGCATTGTTATTAAACAACCACGCCTCTGCACAGAAATATTCGCCATATGGTACAGAAATTGCATATTGTTTCACACCATCTTTTTCTGTAGTTAACGCTTCGCAATATCTTAAAAACTCTTCTGTATCCCAGTCTTCTTGTGGAAGCTCTAAATTTGCTTCTTTCAAACGTTCTGTATTAAAATGCATAACTACGTTGTTATAAGAAAATGGGAATGCATATGTTTTTCCTTCACTGTCTTTAAACACTTCTTGAAACGATGGACTTGTATCATCTAAAATAGCTTGTGATATCTCTGGATTCTCTGCAATCCAATCATCAATTGGTTCTGCAATTCCTAATTCATAGAACTTTGATACACCTTCAATTGCCAAAATCGCACAATCTAAATCATCACCGCCACCAATCATCGTTTGAATCTTTGTAATATATTCTCCCCATGTGGCAGCAACAAATGTTGTCTCTACTTTCACACCTGTTTCATCTGTATATTGCTGTAGGATTCTATCTAACTCCTCTTTTGCAACTCCATCACCAGCCATCGCTAGTGTTAATGTAATACCACTGCCATCTTCCGCATCGGTACTACTCCCTCCTTCGTTTGTTGCACAAGCAAATAGTGTAACTGTTACACACATTGCCATTAGCATTGCTAGGATTCTTTTTTTCATAATAACCTTCCTCCTTTAATATTTTGAATTTTCCAAGAATAAGTGACGTCTACTTATTATTTAAAATATAATAGCTATTCACACACAAAATGTAAATGAACTATTCAGCGTTTAGTTGTAATTTTGGGGGTGCTTCTTAATGATTACATACTCACACAAGTGAGTTTATGCTATATTATAAGTGGATCTATCAACTTTATAAGAGTTATTCTTAGGAGCTATTCTCATGTTAGACGTATACAAAAGTTTACCTCTTTCTATAAAATATTTTTTTATGATTTTTATACTCATTATTTTTCCAATTTTTGGTTTTTTCTTCTTTGCACGTTTAAATACCATCGAAACTTCTCTGTCACAAAAGAAAGTTTCCGACTCCATCACTCTTGATACACTCGCTGCAAATTTAGAGGCTTATATGAAATCAGTAGAAGTAATGGGGACTTTACTATCAACCAATGAGTTGAATATTAATTTTTTTGCAGATGCACATGAACTTGCAGACGCAAACGAAAAACATAACTATGAAAACCTTGTTGTACCTAATGCACCCTCTGCACCTCCTATATCCGTTGTTGCTACATCCTACATGGATTCTAGGGGTATTTTTATCGGAGAACAGACACTAAATCTCAATCGTCTGTCTTACTTTTTTAACGCCACACTCATGGAAGAGATTCAAGCCGCCAATGCACCTATTTGGACAAAAAGCTTTTCCATTGAGTTTAAGAAAAACCAATCTGTAAAAAAAGTGCTTTCCTTAGTAGTTCCTGTATACGACAAAGTAGATAACGTACTTGGTTATGTCATTCTCTTTGTCGATACGGAGCATCTAAGCTATCTCTTAGAGCCCTACCTCGATGATATTTACATATTGGAGTCTTCCTATATTATCGCTAGTAAAAATAATCTGCCTCCACAAACCAGCTTATTTTCAGAAATGCAATTTAGTTATAGCTTATTATTAGAAGATAACAATGTCATTGTGCGTTTAAAAAATGACTCGCTTATCGTTACGACAAAGCAATTTGCACCATGGAACCTACAACTGTTATCCGTTTCTTCTTATGACGAATTCGCAGCAAATATAGCTACCCACCTTCCATCATTATTAACATTCCTAATGTATGGTCTCGTATTTGCTTTCTTTTCTTCACTTTTAATTGCTCGCTTGCAATCTACGCCGATTATAGAGATGAAAAGAGTCATGAATCAAATCAAAGAAGGCTCACTTTCCGTTCGATTGGTTCCAAAATCAAAAGATGAATTCGGCGAATTAGGGCTAACACTCAACGCCCTTTTAGATCGCATACAGAATTTAATGAAAGCACAAAAACAACATCAACAATGGAAACGAAGAATGGAACTAAAAATAGTGCAAGAACAGGTAAAACCACATTTTCTTTACAATGTCCTAGAAATCATCAATAGTATGATACGTTGCAACCTAAACGAAGAAGCTGCCAGCACTGTGGAGCAGTTAGCTCATTTTTATCGCATTTCTTTAAGCAATGGGTCCGATACAATAAGCATTGCACAAGAAATACAACTCATTGAAAATTATTTGTCCTTACAAAAAACACGCTATTTAGAATTCATGGACTATATATTGGCATTAAGCCCCGCTATTTATGACTACTGTATTCCAAAATTAACACTACAGCCACTCATTGAGAATTCTATCTACCACGGTATTAAAGAAAAAGAAAGTGGTGGACTCTTATGCATCAGCGGCTATTTAGAAAACCAACATGTTACATTTGAAGTGTTTGATACTGGAAAAGGAATGTCAAAAGCACAAATTGCTGAGTTAACTGCATTTATATATAAACAGCCAAATGAACAAGACATGAATCCTCACTTTGGTCTTGCAAGCATTGTGAGGCGTCTAAATATCTTATACCAAAATGAAGTTTCTTTTCATATTGATAGTATCGAAAATGAATATACTTGTATTACGATTTCTTTTCCTGCTCTCAAGATTCAAGATTTAGGAGGTGACTTATGTTAGATGTATTTTTAATCGATGATGAATATTACGAACGTTTATCACTAAAACAAAATATTCCTTGGTCTAAATATGGGATGCGTGTAGTTGGCGAAGCAAGTAACGGAAATGTTGCATTTCAAATGATATGTGAACTGCAACCACATATTGCTATCGTGGATATTAATATGCCTGGCTTAAATGGACTTGCGCTGATTTCAAAATTAAATGAAACAAATTTAGACTGCCAATACATTATTTTGACAGGATATGATGATTTTCGATTTGCGCAAACAGCAATCGGACTAAGTGTGTCAAATTATATTCTCAAACCCATTAACTATAACACTTTGACCGAAACACTTGAGAAATTGAAAAACAAAATCACCGAACAAGCAAATTTATCCACCAAAATAAATACATTAAAAACTGAAAATGAACTGTTCTACTTAGAACACTATTATAACGATTTGGTGAATTGTAATTTTAACCTACAAAGTATTCACCAAGAGGACAATAATTTAGCCCAAAAGGTAGTTCTGCATTATACTGCCTTTCAGGTTGCTGTTTTAGACTTCGCTACTCCTCTTCCACGCAAAACGCTGCGGCATTTGCAACGACTTATTTATGCAAAAAATCCAAACACACATCATACTTGTTGTTTGGATAATAAAAATAGGTTCTTTTTCTTGCTGAATACCAGCAGTAGTTTTGATGTTCATATACAACTAGAACATATTATGCAATACTTCGCACCCCAATATGAATTATATATCGGAATCGGCAAATCTTATACACAGTTTGAACAGCTCTACCTTTCCTACAATGAGGCATGTATGGCCTTACAAAGTAATTCTATTTTGCAAAAAAATATTATTTTCTTTGACGAACTATCTGAATCCGCTCCTTTTTCTACGCTGGATTCTTCAAGTAAAAACCAATTAAGAACCTATATTTTCAACCACAACTTAACCGATTTAACCACATTGTTGACAACTATTTACGAAGAATTAATTTTAACAAAATCTCCTTGGAATTCCGTGATTTTACGGAGTATCGAATTGGTAAACTTCTTGACAGAAATACTCAGTGCACAAGCAAACACTGCTATTTCTTTCCTTGAGATGAACGAAAATATTTTAGACAAATTAAATCGTATGAAAACAATTGAAGATATTCAATCTTGGTTGATACAAACCTATATCAATGCCATCCAAAACACTGCAAAAATACAGACAAAATATTCAAGTGCAACCATTGGTGTTGAAACCTACATACAAGAGCATTTTTCGGATTCTACTTTAACAATTACTGATATTGCTAAAAATCTATACCTCAACTATCGTTACATCTGCCACTGTTTTAAACGCGACAAGAAGATTACCATCAATGATTATGTCAATCAAGTTCGTATAGAGCACGCTATCAAACTTTTCAAGCGTGATATTAACAATATCAGTTATGTCTCTGAAAAATGCGGATTCAGCAGTGCTAGCTACTTTAGCAAACAATTTAAACGTTCCACCGGATTAGCGCCGAAGGAGTTTATCAAGACTCTTTAACTCCAAATCACCCAAATAAGCACATACCCCGTAACCACCGACACAAGCGTCGTAGGAATACTAATTTTCATATACTCACCCAACTTCACTTCATACCCATTCTTACGCAAGATTCCAATCGCCGTAATATTTGCCGAAGCCCCAATCGGTGTAAAGTTTCCGCCTAGTGTCGCCCCGGATAATAACCCGAAGTAAAGAATCGTTGGGTCGATATTTAGCATCGCCGCAATTCCAGTTACAACAGGTAACATCGTCGCCACATAAGGAATATTATCAACAAATGCCGAGAACACTACAGACACCCACACAATCAAAGAATACAATACAAATAAATTATCACCACTAAACTTAACAAATATTTTGCTGATTTCATTGACTACGCCAGCTTCTGTAAGCCCTGCAACCACGATAAACAATCCAGAAAGCAGCAAAAGTGTCACGACATCTACTTCCTTTATCGTTCTAATTAGCACATCTTTGCTACGTTCACGAAGAAATGCAGCAACGAGTCCGATTGCAAATAATGCCACACAGATAAATCCATTCGTAAGGTCATGCTTTCCTTCTATAAAAGACGCTCCAATCAAAAGGAAAATCATGCCCACCAAAAGAATTGATGGAAAATAATCGGTTACCACTGTACGGTTTTGCTTCACTTCCTCTGGCAATGGATTGCTGTCTTTGCGGAAAAGCCACATACAGACAAATGTAAATGCCACTGTACTAATTTGTACAATCCAAAACATACTGATTTTCCCATCGTAAAAGAAAAAATCCGAAAAAGTCATTCCTACATGACTTCCCATCAAAATTGCAGTAGCATCCCCTACAAGCGTCGCCGCTCCTTGTAAGTTAGATGCAATCGCAATGGTAATAATGCTTGTCACTGGTGACATCTTTAGCTTCTTCGCAATGGTAAGTGCAACTGGTGCCACCATTAATACCGTCGCTACATTATCTACAAAAGCAGAAATAATGCCTGCAAAAACTGCCAATGCAATAATTGCCCATTTCACATTCGGAACTTTGACCAATAAAAGATCTGCTAATAATGCCGGCATCTTCGATTCAATAACCAATGCAACAAGTCCCATCGTACCTGTAAGCATCAAGATTACATTGAAATCAATTGCCCGAAAAGCCTCTCCTACCTGTATCGTACCACTTACAATAAATATAAATGCAGAAGCCAATGCTACCACCGCCCTATACTTTGGCAGAATCAAAAGCAACGCATACGTTATCAAAAATAAAATTAATGCAAATATCATAATTCACTCCTCCTGAAATAATCTCAATAAAAAGAAGAACCATTATGTGCAAAATGATCCTTCCCAAATATTCTCTTATGCTACTTTCCCTTTTGCTGTTTCTACTAATGCGCTAAATCCTTTTGCGTCATTTACTGCCATGTCAGCTAAAATCTTTCTGTTGATTTCAATATTCGCTAACTTTAGCCCATGCATTAACTTGCTATAAGAAAGTCCATTCATTCTTGCCGCAGCATTAATACGTGCAATCCACAATTGACGCATCTGACGCTTACGTTGCTTTCTACCTGCATAAGAACTTGTAAGTGCGCGCATTACTGATTGTTTTGCTACTCTATATTGTTTGGATCTAGCACCTTTGTAACCTTTTGCTAGTTTTAATACTCTATTGTGCTTTTTCTTAGCGTTCATTCCGCCTTTAACTCTTGCCATCTTCTTGTCCTCCTGTACCTACCAATCTTATAAATATGGTAACACTTTCTTCATATTTTTTACATTTGTTGAATCTGTGATAGTTGCTTTTCTAAGATTTCTCTTTCTCTTAGTAGATTTCTTAGTCAAGATATGGCTCTTGTAAGCTTTATTTCTTTTCAACTTTCCTGTTGCTGTTTTCTTGAAGCGCTTTGCAGCAGCTCGATTTGTTTTAATTTTTGGCATGATAACTCCTCCTTAATTTTTCGGTCGTAGCCTTATATCTATGTTTAACGTTTTTCAGTTAAAACCATTGTCATATTACGCCCTTCTAACTTTGGCGTCTTCTCAATTGAAGCAACATCTTCCATTGCTGTAGCGAAATCATCTAAAATGTGTCGACTCTTTTGCACATGAGCCATCTCTCTTCCACGAAAACGCAATGTAACTTTTACTTTGTTACCCTTTGCGATAAACTTTCTTGCATTGTTCATCTTCGTATTCACATCGTTTGTATCAATGTTTGGCGAGAGTACAATTTCTTTCATGTCGACTACTTTTTGCTTCTTCTTTGCTTCCTTTGCCTTGCGTGCTTGCTCATACTTATGTTTTCCATAATCGATAATCTTGCATACTGGCGGTTGCGCTTTTGGTGCAACATTCACTAAGTCAAGATTTGCTTCCTGTGCTAAACGCAATGCTTCTCGTGAAGAAACAACTCCTAATTGCTCTCCATTTTCGCCAATTAAACGTACCTCTTTGTCTCGAATTTTCTCATTAATTATTGAATCGTTAATAGTAGTACACCTCCATTATATAAGTAAAGTGAATAGCCACTGAGACTATCCACTTACATATCTACATAAAACACCTACTGTGCCTTTGTATTACGTTATCAACCAATAGTCACTTCGTGCTATGGTGAGAGTGGATACTCTTCTTTGTTTTCATATGTATATTAATTTATCACATAACCTCGTGACTGTCAATGCCTTTGTCAACTTTTTTCGTCACTTTTTCATCAACTGGAAAATCTCAACTTTTGTTCACCATTTCGTTGGCTTTGGTTCATTTACTTTCTTATTGTCTCTTCCTTATCTACTCCTCTTCTTCATCAACATATAAACCGGTACCCCAACCAACGCAATTCCTATACTTCCCAAAGAAAGCAAAGTAGATTGTCTACCTGACATAAATAATTGATTTAGAATCACATACACACCACTGATTATCGCCAAAATTGGTATAACAGGATACAGCGGCACCTTATACGTGCGCTCGGCCTCCGGCCTATCTTTCCTTAGCTTCATCACGCCAATAAAGGTCAATGTATAAAACGCCCAACTAGAGATAATCGCCAGATCAGTCAACAGATTAAACTGCCCCGTAATCGCATACAAGCTTCCGATTAACCCAACCAAAATAATAGAATTCGTCGGCACCTGTGCCTTATTTAGTTTCGCCAACACTTTGCTACATGGGAAATTGCCCGTCTCAGCTAGCGAATAGGCCACTCTGGAACCAGATAAGATGAATCCATTACAAGCGCCAAATACAGACACCATAATTCCAATAGAAATAATCTTTCCTCCTACATTTCCAAAAATCGCAAGTGCTACTGCGGAAGCTGGTGCTTTGAGTGTTGCTAATTCACTTGCTGGCAATACCCATAAATAAGCGATGTTAATCACAAAATACACGGCCATAATCACAGATACACCACCTACAATCGCTCGTGGCAAATCCTTTCCCGGATTCTTCATTTCGCCTGCGATAGCACCAACATTGGTCCAGCCTTCAAAAGCAAACAAAACGGAAACCATCAATTGCCCTAACACAACACCTGGACTTAGGCCATCTGCTAACATATAACTAAAAATTGGATTCTCACCGCTGCCTCTAATGAATCCAAAGACCATGAGTAAAACAAGTGGAATCAGTTTACAAATTGTAAAGATAATCTGAATCCCGCCACCTACATTGGAACCTAAATTATTTAAAAAGACAAGTACAACAATCGCTAACATTGCAAGTGGTACTACAAAACCCTCTCCGATAAATAGTTCTGCCTGTTGTGCAAAGATAACTGCCAAAGCTGCTACCATAGCTGGGTAAAACAACAATACCTGTACCCACCCTGCTAAGAATCCTACAATTGGACCATAAATTTCTTCTAAATATGCAACCATGCCGCCTGTCTTTGGAATCATAATCGCAACTTCTGCAAAGGTAAGCGCTGCTGCAATACTTGCTAATCCCGTAATAATCCACGCCAACATTCCAAGTCCTGGCGCACCGCCCGTTGCCGCATAAATCGCCTCCGGCTTAAAGAAAACTCCTGAACCAATTACACAACCCACGACCGTTGCCATCGCTGTTGCTACACCCAAATTCTTCTTTAATGTTTTTTGTTCTTTCATAGCTATATACGCTCCTTTCTGTTTTGAAACAAATCGTAGTGTGTTCTCCAAAGATTTTTGTATAATAGGACAAAATTTCCTGATTATACGAAAAAAGGATATGGAGCATCAAAAAAACGCCTCATATCCTCTGTACCTCTACCTGAAAGTTTTACTTCTACGGTGACCGCTTAAGGTTCTCTCCAGAGTTCCATCCGTAACTGATACTGGTACCTGAAAGTTTCTCAAAGATATTTGACAACATCTTTGATTGCTTCATCGGTTTCTTAATAATTCTCCTAAGAATCTCCCAGTTACTTCGCTTGGCTATATTCTATTTTACTTATCATATGTGCAAGCACTATATTTGTCAACCATAGTTAAATATATAACAGCTAGCTTATTCGCCTACTTGTTCTGCTAAAACTTCTTTGGCCTTTGATAGCGCATCTACAATACCTGTTGGATTCTTACCGCCTGCTTGCGCCATATTCGCACGACCGCCACCGCCGCCGCCAACAAGACCGGAAATCGCTTTGATAAGATTACCTGCATGCGCGCCTTTCCCCATTGCTTCATCCGTTGCCATTGCTATTAAATTAACCTTATCACCTTGTGCGGAAGCAAGTACAATAACGCCTTCTCCTAGCTTTTGCTTTAACTGATCGCCTAAGTCTCTAAGCGCATTCATATCTACCTCAGGTACTTGTGTTGCTAATAAGGATACACCACCTACTTCTACAACTTCTCCCATGACATCACCGAGAGATTCACTCGCTTGTTTGCTCTTAAGGCTCTCCATTTCACTGTGCAAAGCCTTATTTTCCGACATAAGTACCTCGATTTTGCCCTCTAGCTGCTCTGGTTTCACTTTGAGAAGTTTCGCCGCTGCCACCAACGTTTCTTCTGTATTATGATAATATGTCATCAGCCCCTTAGAAGTAAGCGCTTCAATTCTACGAACTCCCGAAGCCACGCCTGTCTCAGACACAATCTTAAATGCCATAATTTCACCCGTATTATGCACATGCGTTCCGCCACATAGCTCTTTTGAAAATGCGCCCATGCTCACTACACGTACGACATCTCCGTATTTTTCTCCAAACAGTGCTGCTGCTCCGCTCTTTCTCGCTTCATCAATCGGCATATCTTTTGCATCTACAGGCAATGCTCTCATAATATTTTCATTCACAATTTGTTCTACTTTGGCAATTTCTTCTTTCGTCAATGCTGAAAAATGCGTAAAGTCAAAACGTAATCTGCTCTCATTTACGGAAGAACCTGCTTGTTCAATGTGATTCCCCAAAACTTCTCTAAGCGCTTTTTGTAACAAATGCGTTGCACTGTGATTGCGCGCAGATAGCATTCTCTTTTCTTCGTCCACTTGAAGCGTCACTTCTTCATTTGTGTGAATCGCACCACTTAACATTTGACCCACATGACCGATTTTGCCACCTAAGAGCTTCAGCGTATCTTCTACTTTAAATTTCCCCGTCTTACTCTCTATGATTCCGCCATCCGCTTCTTGACCACCACTGGTTGCATAAAATGGTGTTTCCTCTACGAAAATGGTTCCTCTCTCGCCTTCTTGTAAAGCCTCTGCTAATGCATTTTCACCAGTAAGCACGGTGACTTTTGAGACATGTATCAATTTCCCATAGCCTACAAATTCACTTGTGATATTTGGATCAATTTCTTCATATACCGTAGCATCTGCTCCCATATAATTCGTTTCGCTTCTTGCCGCACGCGCCGTTGTTCTCTGCACTTCCATTGCCTTTGCAAAGCCTTCTTCATCAACCGTATATCCTTTTTCTTCCAAAATTTCTTTTGTAAGGTCGATTGGGAAGCCATATGTATCGTAAAGTTTAAAGGCCTCTGCTCCACTTAGAATCTTCGCTTTCGTCGCAAGCATCTGCGCTTCCATTTCCGCTAAAATGGAGAGCCCTTGATCAATCGTCTTATTGAATTGTTCTTCTTCTTTTGCAATTACATTAAAGATGAACTCACGCTTTTCCTCTAATTCTGGATACCCGTCCCTAGAGCCTTCGATTACCGTTTTGGTCAAAGTCACTAAGAATTCACCTTGTATATTCAGTAGTCTTCCATGTCTACATGCTCGTCTTAACAATCTTCTAAGCACATAACCACGTCCTTCATTTGACGGCATAATTCCGTCCGAAATCATAAATGTCACAGAACGTATATGATCTGTAATTACCCGGATAGAAACATCGATATCGGCATTTTCTTTATAACGTACTTTGGCCAACTTACACACATGCTCACGCAAATTTTGTATCGTATCCACCTCAAACATAGAATCCACATCTTGTACGATACACGCCAAACGTTCTAGCCCCATACCTGTATCAATATTCTTCTGTTCTAATTCCGTATAATGATTATTTCCATCATTGTCAAACTGCGTAAATACATTGTTCCAGATTTCCATATATCTGTCACACTCACAGCCTACGCGACAATTCGCTTCACCACAGCCATATTGCTCACCGCGATCATAATACACCTCAGAACATGGGCCACATGGACCACTTCCATGCTCCCAGAAATTGTCCTCTTTGCCAAAACGATAGATACGCTCTGGTGCTATCCCAATCTCTTGGTTCCAAATATCCCACGCTTCTTGATCCTCTAAGTATACAGAAGGATACAATCTATCTGCTGGCAAACCTACCACCTCTGTCAGGAATTCCCAAGTCCAAGCAATGGACTCTTTCTTAAAATAATCCCCAAACGAGAAGTTTCCAAGCATTTCAAAAAAGGTGCCATGTCTTGCAGTCTTCCCTACATTTTCAATATCTCCTGTACGAATACATTTCTGACACGTTACCAATCGCTTATTCGGCGGAAGCTCTTGTCCCGTAAAATAAGGCTTTAAAGGTGCCATACCTGAATTAATCAACAATAAACTTTTATCATTATGAGGAACCAAAGAAAAGCTCTTCATCGCAAGATGACCTTTGCTCTCAAAGTATTCCAAAAAGATTTTCCTTAGTTCGTTTACTCCATATTTCTTCATAATTTCCCTCCGTACTTTAAGTATAAGTTACCCCTTCATATTTTGTCAATTGGTATCCTTGTTTCTATTTTCTTGAAGTGCATATTCTACGGATTGCATGGCATCTTTGCCGTAGAAATCTGCCCCTATCATATCTGCATATTCTTGATTTAATACAGCGCCGCCAACCATCACTTTACAACCTGGCTTTTTCTCTCGAATCAGTCGAATTGTCTTTTCCATATTGGTGACAGTCGTCGTCATGAGTGCGCTTAAACCAATCAGTTCTATATTTCTTTGTATCGCTGTTTCTACAATCACCTCTGGTGCAACGTCTTTTCCTAGGTCTATCACTTCAAAACCGTAATTCTCAAGCAACACTTTTACAATGTTTTTGCCAATGTCGTGAATATCCCCTTTTACGGTTGCCAAGATTACTTTACCGGCTTTACTTTCTTCCTGAGTGTCTGCTCCCATGCCTTCCTTTATGACTGCAAATGCTGCCTTTGCAGCTTCCGCACTCATCAGGAGTTGTGGTAGGAAAATTGTTCCTTTTTCAAATCCTTTTCCTACAACATCCAGTGCTGGAATGAGCATGGATTGTATCACTTCTAGCGGTGCTTTTTCTACAAGTTCCTGCTTGCTTAATAGAATCGCATCATCTTTTAAGCCCTTTTCTATCGCTGTATATAATGTCATTGCTTCTGATTTTGGCCTCGTAGTTTCTACGGTTGCCACTTTTTCTTTGTATGCTTCGATATAGTCCATACAATTTTCATCATGGCTCATTAATGCACAATAAGAATAATATGCATCTTTCATTCCCTGTGCCAAGGGGTTAATAATCCCAACACTTAGTCCAGCTTGCAGTGCCAGCGCATAGAAATGGCTATTAATGGTTGCCCGACTTGGAAGCCCAAACGAAATATTCGATACGCCAAGTACCGTATGCACACCAATTTCTTCTCTGAGTTGCTTTAACGTATCTAGTGTAACCTTTGCAGAGCTTTGTTCTGAACTAATCGTCATCGCCAGCGCATCAACAACAATATC
>JGI994J12354_10003203_pt1 | contig 15429 bp, 19 predicted proteins | sample IntmicLarv3ML3BL_FD_12354 | JGI IMG/M metagenome (IMG submission 12354)
CCCCGAAAGGATAAAGAAAGTCTCCTGTTCATTTTCATGCAGATGATAGCCTATGGAAGCGCCCGGCTCAATACGCAGCTCACTGAAAAGCCTACCCTTGCCTAAAAATTCCTCCTTGCTAAGCAAATGGCTTAACCGGACAACGCCTTCCCCGTCTCTCATATTCTCATTATGGTCAACCTGATACTCTCCTGCGCGCTTAATCATATTATATCCTCCTTATTTATCAGCGGCAAATATAATGCCGGCTTCTTTTCTTATCCCCTCTACAAAGCCTATGACACTTATGGAATATTCGCACAATTCCTTAAAAATATCATAATCCCATTCACTGTAAATCCGCTTAAACTCTCCTATTTCATAATAAAGCCCTCTCGTTTGATATTGCAGATTATATTTTATACTCCGCTTATCCCCATATTTTTTAAGCTCAAGATATTGGCAGCCGTTAGCCCCGTTTCCCACATAGAGGACAGCCTTCTCTCCTTGAATAATCGCAAAATTATCGCTGTCGGCATCCTTCGCACCTGTAAGGCTTGCAAAAAAGCCAGGATATTCCATAACCACAATTCCCGATGTATCAATGCCCCGTTCTATATTGGGATAATACTTGGCCTTTAAAGGTTCTCCGAAAAGCCTCAGCATAAAATGAACATTGTATATATTAATATCCATCAAAGCCCCGCCTGAAAACTCAGGATTAAAAACATTAGGGCTTTCGCCTTTAAGAAATTTATCATATCTGCCGGAATACTGGCTGTAATTAAGCTGAACAGCCCTGATTGGCCCCAGCTCAGCCAAAAGTTCATTAATAAGTTTAAAATTCGGCATATGAATATTAACTATGGCCTCAAAAATCATTTTATTATTATTCTTTGCAGTTGCATAAAGGGTTTGCGCTTCTTTTTTCATTGAAGTAAAGGGCTTTTCGCATATAACATTTTTATTTGCTTCAAGAGCTTTTAAGCTGTGGCTGTAATGTAGGCTGTTTGGGCTTGCAATATAAATAAAATCAATTTCCGGATTATTAAGCATCTGAGCATAATCATCATAAGCATATTTAATGGAAAATTTCTCAACCAAAAATTTTATTCTGCTGCTTTTTATATCTCTGGAATAAACGGCAGCTATATTGACACCGCCATTTGCCAAAGCCGCTTCAATAAAGCTCTCCACGATAACGCCAGAGCCTACTATGCCGACATTCATATCCGCTGTACCCATTATATCAGCCCCTATTCAAGCATACCAATGCGCTCGGCATGTCTGCCGCCTTGAAAGCTCGCATTAAGCCAGCTTTCCACTATCATTTTAGCCATTTCACTGCCTATGACTCTCGCCCCGAAGCAGAGAACATTGGAATTATTATGCTCTTTTGAAAGTTTCGCAGAATACGGCTCACTGCATACAACAGCGCGTATTCCCTTTATTTTATTGGCTGCAATGCTCATACCGATGCCTGTGCCGCAAATAAGTATGCCGCAGTCGCATTTGCCTGTATTAACAGCCTCGCCGACTTTTTGGGCATAAACAGGATAGTGTACACTTTCAGCGCTGTCCGTTCCAAAATTCAGCGCCTCATGGCCTAAGCTCTCCACGAATTTAATAATTTCCTCTTTCATCTCCACTGCTGAATGGTCACAGCCAAAACCTATTACCATTTCAAACCTCCCATATAATAAATCCTGTTAAACAGAACTATTATTTAATTAAAAACCTTTACCGTCTTCCGTATGTATTAAGCTCTTCACCGCATTTTCGCTTTTAAGGCTCTTTGCGGCAATATATTCTCCTTATTCGGCTAAATCAGGCGCAACGGCTTCTCCAAGCCCTGAAGCAACGGCTTCTCCTATAGCCTTGATAGCTTCCGTTTCATCATCGCCTGTGCATACAAACTCGACTTCCTCACCCATTTTTATGCCCGCGGACATAATGCCCAATATACTCTTTGCATTGTACTCTTTATCTTTCGCCTTAAGGATAACCTCACATCTATATGGTTGAATAACCTTTACCAGAACCCCTGCCGGACGGACATGCAGCCCTGATTTATTTACCACCGTAAACTTTCCGCTTATCATAATACGCCTCCCGAAAGAAATAATGTATTAAATAAATTATATACTCTTTTCAAATTGCCTGTCAATGATTGTTAACTTCCTTTAAAAGCAAAAGCTCATAACAAAACGGCAGAGCATGCCTTGTTTAGCCCCTCTGCCGCTTTATCCGTTTTATTTTTTATCTACTCAAACCATTTATTTAAAAGCCTTTTCATCATATGGCTCAGATCTGCCCTATCTATACTTTCAGAGCATACGAGATCGCTTCTGCCGACCTCTTTGCCTTCGCTGATATAAACGATTTCTCCGGCCTTTGTACCTGCTTGAACAGGCGCATTTAACGAATCCAGCATTTCAACCTTACTTTCAAGCTGAACATGATTACCCTTATCCATTACAACACTCACCTGCGCCTTTACAATCACACCTACACTATCCGCCTTGCCCTTGTTGATTTTAATCTGCCCCTTATCAGTCCCCGCTTCATCGCCTTTTGAAACAGTGTAGTTTGCAAAGCCGTAATCCAGCAGTTTTCTGGCTTCATCAAATCTCGTGGCGGAATCGGGCGCCGCCATAATAACAGCTATTAAATCAAGCCCATCTCTCGTTGCGCTTGCACTTATGCAATGACCTGCATTTCCTGTGAACCCGGTTTTAAGCCCCGTCGCTCCGCTGTAGGTTTTAAGCATTTTATTTGTGTTGGATAAGCCGAAATCCTCTTCACCTCTTGCTGTTTTGTGGGTGATTGTATCCATCCATATTGTTGTCAGCTCTTTCACCTCGGGGTATTTCGTAATCAGCTCTCTGCTCATAATAGCTATATCATGGGCGCTGGTTACATGTCCGTTTTCATCAAGGCCGCAGGCATTTACAAAATTGCTGTCTTTTATTCCTAAATCCTTTGCCTTGCTATTCATTTTTATAATAAAGCCTTCTTCACTGCCTGCGAGATATTCTGCCATTGCAACCGCGGCGTCATTTGCGGAAGCCACGGCTATGCTCTTTGTCAAATCCCGTACGCTCTGCTGCTCTCCCGCTTCAAGATAGATTTGAGATCCACCCATTTTAGCGGCATATTCGCTCACTGTTACAATGTCATCCCATTTGATTTTCCCCTGCTCAATAGCTTCATAAATCAAAAGTAACGTCATAACCTTTGTAACACTTGCAGGCGGCAAGGCCTCGTGGGAATTATACTCCAAAATTATCTTCCCTGTGCCGGGCTCCATAAGTATAGCCGATTTTGCATTGACCTTAAATGCCGGTGTAGGGTCATGCTGTGCTATTTCTTTTGCGCTTTGGCTGATTCCTCCGGCATAAACCTGCAAGCCTCCGCCGGAAAGCAGGCATATGCACATTAAAGCCGCAAATATTTTTCTAATTTCCATATATGTCCTCCTTTTGCAAAACTAAAAGCTCTTCTAAATGGTTTTACTCATGTAAGTTTATATTGAGCTTTTTTGCAAAAATTATACATATATGTAAAAGCAATTATAAAATAATTTCCATAGGCTCACCTAATACTATGCTGCTTTCTGTGAGCTTGCTGTTATAGCATAACAACTTTACTCCTCTTTTATAAGCCTGCGTTAAAGTTTCGCAAAAAACAGGGTCAGTATCTTTATTAGGCGTAAATATCTTAAGCCCCTCAATTTGAACGAGGAAAAATATATATGCCCCATAGCCTTCTTCCGCCGCTTTAATTAAATGATTTATATGCTTTACCCCTCTTAATGTAGGGGCATCGGGAAATTTAGCAAGCCCATTCTCCTCCAAAGTAACTCCCTTAACCTCCATAAACGCATCTTTCCCGCTTAAATTGTTGCGGAAGCGAATATCAAAACGGGATTCCCCATACCTTTGCTCTCTCTTAATATTTACGGCCTCAATGCCCTCTATAAGATGCAGCTTAAGCGATTCTTCAACAACATAATTGGGCATCTGTGAATCCATATTAATCAGCATATCCCCTTTATAAACATAAATAAGGCTGTAAGGCGTTTTTCGCTTTTCATTATTTTCCTTGCGCAAAACAACAATAGCGCCGCAAATTAAAAGTTCTTTACACCGCCCTGTGTTTTTTACATGGGCAACAACTGTCTCTCCGCCAACAAGCACATGTGCAATAAAACGGTTTGGCCGCCTGATAAAAATCCCTCTTACCATATTTTCATATATCAATTGCCTTACCCCCGCTAATGTAAAATAAAAAACTGCCCTATGCTTTGCTCCCATAAGACAGTTCCATAAATTTATTCACCTTTATTTCTCTCATATTCTTCCATTTGCTTTAAATAATTTATCTGTGTAGGAGTTTTCCCCGCAAAAGATTGCTCAGGATAATCCGGAGCATTTGCCGCTCCGCTAACAATCCTGTCAAATTCTTCTTTAGGCAGTTCAACAGCATTATTGCAAATCGGGCAAACTATAATATATTTTGTACTATACGGTACAAGAGGAACGAAAAACAAGGTAAACCAGCTTGTAGCCTTAACAAGCCCTTTATCTACATGATTATTGCACCGCTGGCAGCTGCCTTTAATAACACCCTTTTGTTCAAACTTACGATGCCCAAATCCAAATATGAAAAACAATATAACCCTTCCTATCTTTTAATCCTTAAGCAAACAAAATTCACTTAAACATTTTCAACTATCACTATTTCTTCTTTTTCTGTAAGAAATCAGGAATCACAAAGCGCGCATCGCCATTATTCATATCCCGCACCGGGCGAACATCCTGCGCTACAGGCTTGTGAAGCTCAGCCAGCTCTTCAGATGTAAGCATTGAGCCTTGGGCAGGTGTTTCCGTATAATGCTCCTGAGTTTGAGAATTTTGAGGATTTTTAGGGTCGATTTTCACAATCGCCGGCTCGCCTGTTACAAAATCAGGAATAGGTGATGTCTGCGGCTGCTGGGCGAACGGATCATCCTCAAGCCCTGTTGCAATAACGGTTATTATAACCTCATCATTTAAAGTTTCATTAATCGTTGTTCCTAAAATGATTTCAGCATCATCATCAGTGTCCGCATTGATTATGTCAGCCGCAAGCTCCGTATCCATAAGAGTTAAATTCTCATCGCCCGCTATGCTGATAAGTACGTTTTTGGCACCCTTCATTGATGTTTCAAGAAGCGGGCTGTTAATGGCGGCTTTCGCTGCAATTTCAGCCTTGTTCTTGCCTGAAGCGCGGCCTACGCCCATATGGGCAACGCCCTTATTAAGCATAGTAGTTTTCACATCGGCAAAGTCAATATTAATAACGCCTGGCTTGGATATAAGGCTTGCAATGCCCTCAACGCCCTGGCGAAGCACTTCATCCGCTTTTTTAAACGAATCTTTAAGAGAAGTATCCTTTTCAACAATGCCCAAAAGTTTCTGATTAGGTATAACAATGAGAGTATCAACATTTCTCTTTAATTCATCAATACCTCTCATGGCATTTTTCATGCGTTTTTTGCCTTCAAAGGAAAATGGCTTTGTAACAACTCCCACAGTCAAAATCCCTTGGCTCTTTGCAATTTTAGCAACAACAGGCGCCGCTCCCGTACCGGTTCCGCCGCCCATTCCCGCAGTGACAAAAACCATATCAGCACCGTTAATGGCTTTATTAACCTCGTCCTCCGATTCTTCAGCCGCCTTCATTCCTACATCAGGATCGCCGCCGGCGCCTAAGCCCCTTGTGAGCTTTTCACCGATTTGAATACGAACCGGTGCCTTGCTTACTTCCAGCACCTGATGGTCTGTATTAACCGCAACAAAATCTATAAATTCAACATTATCTTCAATCATTCTGTCAACAGCATTACATCCGCCGCCGCCGACGCCAATAACTATTATTCTTGCATTGCCGGTATGATTAGCGCTAATATCAATCAAAACAATACCTCCCAAATTCATATATAAAAAATAATCGTTGATTATATTTCGTACTTTTTTATAAAATTCTTTAAGTTTTCATATATTTCAACCCGAATTTACGAAAAAAACTTAAACAAAGGCTCCAGAGGGTTCTGCATATACAAAATCCCGCCTATATCCTTATACTCCTCCAAAGTCGGCAAAATCTCTTTAACCGTTCTTACCTTTAAATCCAAATCCATTTTCGAGCCCATCTGTATATCTATATTGCCGAAATAAAAATGAATCTCATCGGCCCGGGATAAATCAACCCTTATAATATCATGCTCTATTTCAAATTTCTCAAATAAATTGGATAGATTAACTAAAGTATCAAAGGCTTCCGTATTATCCAGCTTAAGATAATCGCCTAAAGTAAACTCCGTAAATGCCAAGCCTTCAATAACCGGCCGGCGCTCAGTGAATGACGTTCTGCATTCCAGCACCATGCCCTCTTTATCAATATATAAATAAGTGTTACCGTCAAATTTTATATATCCGCTTAAATTTCTCTCAATTACCTCAACGGTAAGAATCCTCTTCATATAATCTTTTTTAATATTCACATGCTTTATATATGTATTTTTATACAAGCCTTCCTCAGCAGCCACAGGGGAAAATGCAAATATATTCACATTATTCTCAAAACCGGCCTGCTCAAGAATTTCACTCGAACTGAATTTCTTATTTCCCAAAACCACCGTCTCTTTAACACTCATAACCGGCGAGGCCATAATAAGAACAAATATAACAACAATTACGGATATGGCTACAGAGAGTTTCTTCATACCTCACCTCAAAGCGTACAAGCTGCCTACATTAATTCTACTTATTTAAGCTGTTCCTGTCAATGAAATGCGTAATAAATCTGCAATATTTCTTTATTTTTTTTGCAAAAGTAAATTTTCGGCGCATTTTATTCCATCGACACAAGCCGACATTATTCCTCCGGCGTATCCCGCGCCTTCACCGCATGGTATAATTCCCGCTAAATTTGAGTTGAGGTCATCGCCCCTCAAAATGCGCACCGGTGAAGAAGATCGGCTTTCAACAGCCGTAATAACAGCATCAAAGCTGCCGAACCCATGTGTTTTTTTATCCATTTCAGGTATAGCGCCTTTCAGGCAGTCCACTATAAACTCAGGCAAACATTCTCTTAAATCGCATAGCTTATATCCCGGCTTATAGCTGGGTACAACGCTTTTTATGCTTCTGGATGGCCTGTCCCTTAAAAAATCCCCCACAAGCTGAACAGGCGCATTATAATTACTGCCGCCCAGTTTAAACGCCTTCTCCTCTAATTCCCGCTGAAATTCAATGCCCCTTAAAGGGTGTTCACCACTGAAATCCTCTGGATTAACGCTTACAAGCAAAGCGCTGTTTGCGTTTTGGGCATTTCTCGCATAATAGCTCATGCCGTTTACAGCCAGCCTGCCGCTTTCGCTGGCAGCCGCAACCACCTCACCTCCGGGGCACATGCAAAATGTATATACTCCCCTGCCGTTTACAGTACAGTTGAGCTTGTAATCTGCGGCACCCAAAGCCTCATTATTCCAAAACCTTCCGTATTGCGCCTTATTTACCGTTTCCTGCTTATGCTCAATCCTAACCCCTACGGAAAACGGCTTTGCAAGCAGCTTAACGCCTCTTTCATAAAGCATTTCAAATGTATCTCGCGCGCTGTGGCCTATGGCAAGTATGCAGCTTTCACATTCCATATCATAAACCTTATCTTCGGCCAAATCCTTTAAAGTAATATATTTAAGCCTGCCCTTTTCTTCTTTTATATCAACAAGCGCTGTATTAAATCTGTATTCTCCGCCAAGATCCGTTATTTTTTTACGCAAATTAATCAAAATATTAAAAAGATTATCCGTACCTATATGGGGCTTTGCCGAATACCTGATTTCCTCAGGCGCGCCGCATGAAACAAACTCATTTATAACCTTGCCGATGCGAAAATCTTTAATGCCTGTTGTCAGCTTCCCGTCGGAAAAAGCGCCAGCTCCGCCTTCACCGAACTGCACATTTGAAGCCATATTCAGCCTGCCGCTCTGCCAAAAGGCGCTGACATCCGCCTTCCGTTCTTCTACGGCTTTCCCCCGCTCAATTATAATTGGCTTAAGCCCTGCTTCGCTTAAGATAAGCGCAGCAAAAAGCCCCCCGGGCCCGGCGCCTATAATTACAGGGCGGTGAATTTTCTCATCAACCTTTGGAATGACATAGGCTCTGTCTTTAATTGCGGAAACATTTTTATTGCCTAAAAAACGATTCTCGTCATCAATTTCTATATCAAGAGAATATACGAAGCAAATATCATTTTTATTGCGGGCATCCACCGCTTTTTTAGCTATTTCGTATTTTTTAATCTCCTCAGGCCGCACGCCTAAAAGAGCGGCGCATTTTTTAACCATTCTGTCGCCGGTTGCCTCTATGCTTATTTTTATATTATTTACTCTTATCATATTTTCTCCCTTGGCTGTGCCCTCTGGTTATTGCTTTTGCCGCGTGGATTCCTGTTATCCACGCCCAATGCAGATTATATCCGCCGCAGTCTCCGATTACATCCAAAACTTCCCCCGCGGCGTAAAGCCCTTTTTCATAAACCGATTCCAACGTTTCAATATCGAATCCTGCCAAATCCGCCCCGCCGCCGCAAACCTGAGCATTTTTAAAGCCGTTATGGCCTGTTATTTTTACCTGTGTACTTTTAAAAGCGGAAGCAATCTTTAATATCTGCTTGCCCTCAATCGCCCTTATATTTTCAGACAAATTATCAATGCCGGAAAATTTAAGTATCCTGTGCCCCAGCTTTTTATCAACCAACCCGCCCAAAAATTCCTCAGCCGCAATTTCCGCATCTTTGTAAAAATCCTGTATATCCGTAAGAATTTTGGCAACCTCTTCCTCCGTTAAATGAGGAAGAAAATCCATCAATATGCTCAAATCATCATATTCGCTGTACAATCTCGACAGCTGCATAACAGCAATCCCCGATAAGCCGTATTCCGTAAAAAGAATCTCTCCTACTTCTTCACCAATAACTTTGCCCTTTGAAAGCGCACTGATTTTTCCGTTAAACTTTACACCCTTCAACCCTTTTATAAAAGCCGAATCCGTTTTAAGCTGAACAAGTGCCGGATAAATTTCAAAGCATTTATGTCCGAATTTTTTTAATATACCAATGCCGATATCCGTTCCATCGTAAGCCTCGAGCCCCGTTGCAACTACAATATTTTCCGCCTGCAAACTTTTCCCGTCACGAGCTGAAATTCTGAATTTGCCATTTTCTTTTTTCACATCTTTTATTTCAAAATCCGAAACAACGGATACATTATATTTAACAAGCCCGTTCCTGAGAGCCTCCGCAACAGAAGCCGCCTTGTTGCTGTTGGGGTAAATAAGCCTGTCCCTCTCTCTTGTATACAAGCCAATTCCGTTAAAAAAGCGGATTACATCCTCTGCACTGTATAAATCAAGCAGCTTAGAAATCATAAGTTTATCAGACCCGTAATAATGCTCAGGCCCAATATCTGTATTGGTCAAATTACAGCGGCCGTTTCCCGTAACCAGTATTTTTTTGCCCAAGCCATGATTTCTCTCAGCAATGGCAACATTTAAACCTGCTTTGGCACATTCTATAGCACATACAAGTCCGGAAGCCCCGCCTCCCAAAACCGCAACATCAAAGCCCATTACAAACCCCCACATATACAAAAAAGCGCTTAAGACCAGCTTAAACGCTTTATGGGCATTACAGGGCTCGAACCTGTGACATCTTGCTTGTAAGGCAAGCGCTCTCCCAGCTGAGCTAAACGCCCGTATAATAGATAACAAAAGCTATTATAAACATAAATCCCCATCTTGTCAAGCTCTATAAATCAGAAAAAAATAAGCCCATATCTTTCGGGCTTATTAACTCCTTAGTCATTGCTAATAACAAAACGTATATCCGTACTCTTTATAAGCCCCAGGCGCTCCCTTGCAACCTTTTCAACATAAGCATCGCTCATGGAATACTGCATATCCATCTCAAGCTGATCCTGGACCAGCTCTTCCTGTTCAATAAGGGCATAAATTTCCGTTTCGGTATTTTTAAGCATAAGATAATCCTTATACTGGCCGTATGAGTAAAAAGAGACCGCTCCCGCGCAAGCAAGAAACAGCAATAATATGAAGCATCTAAACAATATTACCATAGCTCTTTTTATTCCCATAGCAAACCACCTAAATCCTTTTCAAAATTATCTTCAAATCCTCTTTTAACTTCCGGGATTTTATTTTGGCATAAGTTCCGCCATTATGCAATACTTTTTTACCTCTTCTACTTAACTTTCGGTATATAGATAAAATAAATGAATAAGGAATCTTCAAAATATTTATTAAAATTTTAATCGGATATAAAATAATTGCCGCAGCTTTTTTAATAACTTTCTTTAAAAAGGCAGCACAGGCGAGCATAATCCCCAGCACAAGCCTTGATATGCTCATTAAATAAAGCACCATGCCGATGAAAAAGCCCATAACAGAAAACAGTCTTATTTCGCCGAAATTTCTATTGAGCATAAAATAAAACACAAGAATTAAAACCAAAATCCAATAAACTAAATCCTCTATATTACACAAAAAAGAAGAATGCTTCACAAGCCTTCTGAAAAGCCTTATAAAATCATAAGCCAAGCCGGTCAGCGCACCCAGAATAAGGGTCGAAAGAAACAGGCTTACCTGTTCACCCATTGAAAGTATCACCATAGAGAGTATCACCGTTGAAAGTATCATAGTATCGCCTATTTAAATATCTTAGAGAGCAGAGAATTTTTGCCCTTGCCGATAATCATATCATCTTCATAGCCGATATTTTCAATTTCACCGTCTACCTCCAGCTCGCCTTCATCGAGGTTCAGCCTGTTCACATGGAGATTGTTTCCCCGAACCACCAGCACGCCCATTTCAGTTTCACATACAATATTTTCCTCATCAAAAGAAACAACATCGGTAACCCCTGAAACAGCTACGCTTTCCCTCCTGTCAATAACCACATTATGCCTGCCTGTATGTTTTCTTTCATCAGCCATATAATCCTCCTCCAAGCGCTTTATAAACCATAAATATCCGCCGGAAAAATGGCGGCTACTATACAGTATATAATCCGTTTGAACAAGTTATGACTTTTTATAAAAGTTTGTACAAATCCGAGGCTTCTTCCTTACGGGGATTTTCTTTAATTGCAAGTATCTCAAAACGGCTGAGCTTATCGCCGAATTTTATTTCAACCACATCATTTATTTTCACCTCAAAGCCGGCCTTGGCTACTTTACCGTTCACGCTGACCCTGCCTGCATCGCAAATCTCATTGGCAACCGTTCGCCTTTTAACAATACGCGATACCTTTAAATATTTATCCAATCTCATAAAAACACCTCTGAACTTAATTTTTCTACATATAAAAGCTATACCCAACCCATTATAACAGGCAAATAGCCGCAGAAGCAACAGCCCTTGCTTTCTAAAGGAAATAAAAAAGGCATTCAGAGGATTTAACACCGCTGAATGCCCAAAATTTATAAGATTATTTATTAACCGCATCTTTAAGAGCTTTGCCAACTTTGAATCTAACAGCTTTAGAAGCAGGGATAACCATAGTTTCGTTAGTTCTTGGGTTTCTGCCTTCTCTTTCTTTTCTTTCAGCAACTTCTAATGTCATGAAGCCAACGAGTTGAACTTTGCCGCTTTTTGCTAATTCCTCTGTAACAGCTTCTTCAAATGCTTTTAAGAATTTTTCAGCATCTTTCTTTGTTAATTCGGATTTTTTTTGAATTGCAGTAATTAATTCTGTTTTGTTCATTAAAATTTCCTCCTTAATATAATATCTTATTATTATACATAATTAATACATTAAAAAACCATGGAAACTTAATAGTCTTCAATGTTCTCAAACTTATTTATATACGTTTTAAGGGCATTTGTCAAGGCAAATTCCGCATTTATTTGCATTTGCAAGGAAATATTAGTTACAGAAAGCAGCAAATTGCCAATATCTTCCATATTAGTTTCATTATTGCCATTTCTAATGCTCTCTAGATAGTTTATAGCTTGATTAATACATTCATCTCTATCTGCGTTTTTCTCCTGTGCTTTCCCCAGCACCTTTTCCGCCCGCATTAAAGCAGGCATGCCGACCGGTATGCTGTTCAGCTTATCATAGAGGGATTTATATTCCTTCTCTTTTTTCTTATTTTTCTCCCAAACAGCTTCAACTGCTTTTGAATCCGTAATGGTTTCATCCCCGAAAATATGGGTATGTCTCGATACCATTTTCCGGCATACCCTGTCGATAACATCCCCCATTGAAAAGCTGTTATTCTCTGCAAGCCTTGAAATGAAAACAAGCTGAAAAAGCACATCCCCCAATTCCTCGCAGAGATTGCCCATATCATTATTTTCGATAGCCTCAGCCGCTTCATAGCATTCTTCAAGCAGGTATTTTTTAAGGCTTTCCAAGGTTTGCTCCTTATCCCAAGGGCAGCCGCCTTCCCCCAGCAATATCCCCAGCAAATCATCTAAATCACTGAGCCCGAAACGGATATTTTCATCCAAAGGCAGCTTTAATTTTTGATTTTCCAAAATATCTTCCCCCTATGCCATTTCGATTAGTTTTTTTGCCGTTGAGCTTAAAATTTCATTAGAATTTCCGGCATATGCCCTAATAATATCTACAGCCGCTTCTCCGCCGAGATTATACAGGGCAATAAGGCAGTTTCTCTGTATTGTAGTTTTTCCCCTCCAGAAAAAATTGGAGCCCCCGAATGTATTTTCAAATTCTTTTTTACCCATAGCAAGAATCCTATGTAAAAGCTCTGTTTTCTCAGAAAAATCCCCCTGTGCAGCAAACCCTGACGAATTGCCCGGGCAAACGCTCCTGCAAATATCGCAGCCGTATATGGTAACGCCCATTGCCATCATTTCAGCTTCTGAAAGCACACCCTTTTTTTGAGTTATATAAGATATACATTTTTCATAATTAAAGCTGCCATCATCCCCCAAAGCACCCGTTGGGCAGCTCTTGGTGCATTTCCCGCAGCTTTTCGGGCATTTTCGTTCACTTTTGTGCGGCTCCGTGCATATTTGGGCATTATTTCCACCATCAAGAGCGAAAATTTCCGCAATTTCCAAATCAGTCACAATCAAACCTATATTAAAAAATCCGCCGAACTTTTCTGATATTATGCTTTTATTCATCCCCGCAAAGCCCATGCCTGCCTTTACGGCAAAAGCCACCTCCATAAGCGGCCCCGAATCCACCTGTATTCTGTAATTAAACTTTATTTGTTTATTCATGGCACAGGCTAGGCCCTTCGCCAAAGCCTGTAATTTCCTATGATAATCCCCGCCGCTTAAGGACGGTGCCATAATATAATCTAGCCCCTTAACAATAGGCTTATGCTCTATTTTGGAGCCGATTACAATTACAGATCCGGCATTATCCAAAAACCTCTTGGGGCTGATTCTGTCAAGGCTTTCTCCATGGAAAAAAGGGATGTCACAAACATCCCCGAAAAGCTCCATATCCAAATCCCTTCCATCGCATATGCCGAAAATCAGATTATGAGCCTCGGCACACTCCCGGATAATATTAATCATGCTTATTCTCCAAAGCGCTCCTGCGCTTCTCTATAGCTTTCAGGCGTACCAATGTCAAGAAATTCCCCGTCTATTTTATAAGCATAAACAGTCTTCTTACTATACAGCCATTGAAGGAAAAATCCCGGAGCATCCGGCTTATTGCCCTCTGCCAGGTATTTTTCAAATAATTTCACCGTATCTTTTGTATAAATATACGACGCATAAACGCCTAAATCAGATTGAGGCTCTTGTGGCTTTTCAACAAGGTCTGTTATTCTGTTATCCGAATCCACACTAGCTACGGCAAAGCGCTTGAGTAAATTCAAATCCTCCAACTTTTCCGCGCAAACGCAGTCCTCGCCCTTTTCCAAATAATAATCATAAAAGCCCTTTATCTCAAAAGTAAAGAAGCTGTCCCCTGCAATAATAAATAAATCATCATCAATATTTTTATTCTTAATAACAAAATCTATATCGCCTATGGCGCCCAGTTTATTTTCATCGCTGTCGGTACCGTCATCTAAAACCTCAACAATTTCAAGAGAATTTTCATTTTTCCACTGAACAAAATCCCCATAAAATCTGCTGTTGGAAATCACATATATCTTATCAATTTCAGGGATTTTCATAAGCGAATCCGCAATATGGCCTATAATCGGCTTGCCGCCGATGCTTAAAAGCGCCTTGGATTTATTTTCCGTCAAAGGATAAAGTCTCGTGGCATAGCCTGCCGCCAAAATAATCGCCTTCATAAAGACACCTCTTTCTTTTAATATGCTAGCCCAAAAGTTTCCTCTTCCATTTCAGAAAATCTTCAGGCTCCTTTGCCTCAAAGGTTTTATTGCTTAAATATGTCAAATCGCCCTCAAGCCCTTGAAAATACAGGCTTTTCGCGTGAAGCATTTGAAATCTCGGCCCGTTTGAAACAGCGCCGCCGTATTTTTTATCACCAAGAACAGGATGCCCTATGCTCGCCATATGCACTCTGATCTGGTGGCTTCTGCCTGTTACGAGCTTTATTTCCAACAGTGAATAGCCGTTTTTTGCGGTTATGGGCTTATATTCCGTAATTACTTCCTTCCCGCGCTCCGAAAGGCTTGAAATATTGGAATCCGCCTGTTTCTCCATAAATCCGCGCAAAACACCGCTCTCAGCAACTTCACCGATAACTATCGCACAATAAGTTTTTACGCTGCCTTGCCCCGATACTGCATGGTTCAGCTGCTGGGCAGCGCCAAGAGTTTTAGCACATACCAAAGCCCCGGTGGTATTCATATCCAGCCTGTTGCAAAAAGCCGGCGTAAAAACAGATTCTCTAGATATATCAAAGGAACCGTTTGAATGGAGATGACCTAACACTATGCCAAGCATGGTATTTTCCTGATTAGGCGAATCGGGATGGGTAAGGATACCCCGCGGCTTATTCACCGCAAGCACATGCCTGTCCTCATAAATAACATCCACCTCTCCGCGGTAAAGCGCAACCTGCTTTTGAGAGCTGAATTTCAAAAATGTTTCATCAGTCAAATATATATTTATTACATCATTTTCCTCTAATAGCTCATTGCCGCTGGCTTTTCCGCCGTTTAGCTTGATGTTTTTTTTCCGCAGCATTTTATAAACAAAGCCCTTCGGTGCTTCATTTAAATATTTCAGCAGAAATTTATCCAGCCGCTGATTTTTATTATCGCCTGTTACAATTATTTCCTTCAATTTTCCACACCTGAAATCTTGACCTGCCCGGCCAGATAAGCATTGATAAAGCTATCTATATCCCCGTCCATAACGGCGGAAACATTGCCCGTTTCACAGCTTGTTCTATGGTCCTTCACCATGCTGTAGGGAT
>JGI994J12354_10003204_pt1 | contig 15424 bp, 11 predicted proteins | sample IntmicLarv3ML3BL_FD_12354 | JGI IMG/M metagenome (IMG submission 12354)
GGAGGTACCAATCGGAGTCGAACCGACGATCAGGGAGTTGCAGTCCCATGCCTTAGCCTCTTGGCTATGGTACCATGACATGACAAAATTATTATACATAAATACTATTAATAATCATATTTTTTCTAATAAAGTTTTACTTTTAAAAGCAAAAAACACCGAATTAAAAAATATCTAATTTGGTGTTTTATTTTATTTAATGTTTATCTATTATTTCTTGTAGTGAATGTTAAATTTACTCCTTCATCATTAAAAAAATGAGCATAATTATTATATTCACCATTTTGTTCTGTTGGAGTAACAGGTCTACTCATTCCACGGAATGGTTTTGTATAAAAACGGATGTTACCATTTGTTCCATTAATCTCTGGGAAAATATTGTCAAGATCTAAATCATTAATCAATGGTTCTAAGAAACCTAATAACTCTACATTCGCTGTAATAAAATGCATTAATAATGAATATGTATCAGTTCTATCAATAGCTCCCAAATTTGTAACTAAATTTTGCCCAACCATTTCACTGATTCTATGTCCAGAAGAGGAATGAACAGAGTCAGCAGCAGCTCTAAAATTTATTGTCAGACTACCATATAAATTTGTTGGTCTTTCTTTTGGTATTACATCATTAATTCGTATTACAGCACCAATAACATTTTGTTCATTATCAAATAAATATTCAAAATTATTAACATCTGTTAAATAGTTTGCAATTTCTGTAATGATAGAAATTGTTGAAAGATCTCTCTGCATTAATGCTGACAGAATACTACGCGGGCGATAATCAAGTACTTCTCCTAATTGTGTAATTCTAAAGATATCTTGCAAATGACGAGAATTTGTAATTGTAATTGTTGCACGAATTGTATCGTTTTGATTTAATAAATTAACAATATTGAATACATATGTTCCGTTTCTGAATAAATCATCAGAGATAGGAATAGCACTACCATTTCTTGTAATTTCAATTTGTATATTTTCTAAATTATATCCAGCTTCAACAAGCAAATCTGTGATTGCTGTAATTAAATCTGGGGCAAAATTAAAACGTAACACATCAATTCTTGAAATATCTACATTATCAAATCCAGTTGCAACAATTGGTAGAACTGGGTCTGGACGGAAAATGCCATGAGGTGTTTCACAAGCAATAACCATAGTTGAAGCTGAAATAATAATTCCAAATCCAGAAATTGATAAAAATAATTTTTTAAGTAATTTTTTCATATTATCCTCCTTGAATAGCCAATAATGGACTTATTCGTTTTAGTGATGACCATGACATTGATGCACTTATTGTATAAAGAACTCAGCTTAACAGAATTCCTGGTAAAATAAATCATCATTGGAAAGTAAATGGAAGAACAATTGATGGAATAATATTTATTAAAGTTAAATAAATAACCGCTCATCCAATTGCGAATCCTAATAAGGATGCTATCACTACAATTGGCACATATATACCAATAAACAATCGCGCTATATATGATTCTTTATAACCCAATATTTTCATAGCAGCAATTACTTTTGAATTTTGAGCTATTACTAAGTTAATTATTAACAAAATAATTACAGCACTTAGGATAACAGCTATTGCTATTATAAAATAAACCACTGAATTTATTGTCATATTAATTCTTGAAATAATTGCCAACGCTTCTTCGATTACTAAAACGTTGGTTACTGTTGAAACTGCAAATCCTGAATATACAACGTTTGTTGAAGAAACCCCGCCGTTTAAACCATACATTGAAAAATCACCAAAAGACTGAGTTGTTGAAATGCTTCTCATAAAATCAGATATATTTTCATTTTTTGAAGTTTTAAAATTAAAAATAGGATATGAATTTGTAAATAATCTTCAATATTGTTCTCTTGTTTCGTTACTATTTGTTCACTCTCTAAAACTTTCTAATGTAACATTTGAATCATTCATTTTATTAACAAATTCTTGATTTTGTGAACTAAGTCTTTGTGGATTTCGTCACTCTTCTTTAAACACTTCAAATAATAATGCTTGTGTTTGGTCAAACTTAGAAACTGACTTTGCTAGGTGGTAGTTTATCCAAGCTTGATTTTCACCGAATTGATTGTGAATGCCAACAATTGTATATTTATGTTCATTTACAATTGTTCCAATTGAAACACTACCATCCGCAACATTTTGAGACATTACATTAGGGCTTGTTTGATTAACTGATAATGGGTCAGCTGATGATTGATAAATTCCTTGTGTTGATGAGATTGTTTCATTTCACCAATCACTATTATTTTGGGTTGGAGATAACAACGAAGAGTTGTATAAATATTGACGATTTGTATAACCATCAGTATTTGATGCATCTAATTGAGAAGCATCTCAACTTCCAATTTCTATAGTTTCTCCTTGATGTTTTAAAGCATTTAGAATATGATCAACATATATTTCATCACCTACTGAAAGACGTAACCTTCTAGCGAGAGATTGGTTAATAACCATAGCATTTTGTTTTTCAAATAATGCTTGATTTAAAGAATTTTTATTTACATCAAATAACTCTTGTGTTTGATTGTTTTCTTTAATTCCAAAAATTTTAAACTCATTATTATCTTTAACAGCATTTAAATAGATTCCCAAATCATCTGTATCGGAATTAAATGGAACTAAATTAAATCCAATGGTAAAGTTCCCATTTTCTTTATAAAATTCTGTAGCTATTCTTTCTCTAACAAGTTGTGGTGAGGAAGAATAAATTCCTTGTAAAAGTGCTTGTTGTAAATTATTATGAAATAATGCAACAAATCAATTATAAATTGGCATCATAATATTTATTCTGCGAGATCTTCATTCTGGAGTGTTTATATGGTTGTGTAAAGAACTTGTAAAATCAATTGCTCCTGAAATTGCACCATTTGGTGTTAATTGTACCGTTTGGTTAAAATCATTAGCGTCTGCAGATGATAAAAACGGATTTGGTCCATCACCAGTTCAATTATTATTATTGATTATTGATGTTAATATTCCTCCTGGTGTGCTTATAAAATAATCTTCTCTTCAAAATTGATTAGAAATACCAATTGTATTTTGATATTTTAAATAAAATTGTCGGATTCTTTCTAAGTCTTCAATATTTATTGCTGATGCTACATCATCATTTAATAAAGCTGCAAATTGTTCTCTGTTTCAATATATATCAAAACCATGTGTTGACAAATCACTTCATAAATTCAAAGCAACAGCTCTATAATGAAGAGGATTTGATAAAGTGCCTTCACCAATGGTTAAATCCATATTTTGTAAAAATTGAATATCAAATGCCCGATAAGCCATATTATTTAAGGTTGATAAATCTGTTGATGCAGAGAAAACATCTGCTGAAATATTTTGTTGGGCATACATATCAATCAACTCTTGTGTATTCATTTCATAAACATCACTAATTGTTGAATATGGGTCAAATGTTTGAAAAAAACTAACGGGACTATTGAAAATCGGTGATTGGTATTCAATCCGGTTATGAAAATTATTTCCTGCATATAAACGTTCTTTGTTCTCATTTAAAATAACAGGTAATAGCGATCCTAACGTTAATAAAATTGATGATACTAACATAACATTAAAAACAGCAATTAATTTTGAGATTGAATTTGATAACATTGCACCTTGAAAACGTGCATTAAAAGTTTTTCTGCGTGTAAATATTTTTTTTACAGCTAATTTAAATGCATTCGTTGCATTTTTATTTTCATAACTTATCATTTCTAGTGAATTATATTTGCTCATTGTTGAAAAATAAACAATTAGCGTGATGATTTCTAATAAAATAAATATTCCCAAAATTGTAATTAATAATGATTGCCACGAAAAATGAAATGGTTGCATATTGATTGCAAAATATCCATTAAAAATATTTATTACTATGTTTTGTAGCGATAACCCTAATATTAAACCAAATGTACCTCCAATAAGTGTTATAAATAACGGGAAGAGCGAACTTGATCAAATTAAGGATGAGTTTTTATATCCTAATGCCTTTAAAACTCCCATTTGACCAAAACTTTTTTTAATTTGGTTGTTTAACATTACCATCAGCATTGTTATTCCGATTGACATAGTGATGATAATAATAATGTAACTAAAAATACGATATAAAAATATTGTTGATGATAATAATGTTGTTCTTTGTGCAAAACGATATTCGCTACTTCCGCGATAAATTACTAACCTACCATTAGGATTTATTGAATTTATAAAAGTTGCATATAAATTTATTGATTGAGCTACATTTAAATCTGTTACAAAATCATTAATTCTTGCAGATGCTGTTATTCGATCTACATCATTATTAAAACGCCCAACAAAATATATTTCTGTATCTCTTGATGAAACGGCTTGTAAATTCTCTAAACTAGCTATATCACCATTTGTATATCAAATTCTTCGATTAGAAACATTATCAAATTTTGATGATATATTATTTATGGCATTATCGATGCCACTAACTGAATCAAAAAACATATAATTAATTCCAAAGTTTAATGGACTAACATAAAATAACCCCTCTGTTCTAGTGTTTGGAAGCGGTCTTGTTTCATCAAGGATTGGTGTTGAAAAATCAGCACTTGATGCAAAACCTACAACTTGAAATCAATTTTGGACTGCAAATTCTGTTCGATCTAATCATAAATTAATATCTGTGAATCTGAACAAATCAATATCAACTGGTTGAAGTTCACTGTCTTCTACTCTAATTGTTGTTCCATATTCATCATCTTGTAATCTTATAACATCATTAATTCTAATGTTATTTGCTTGAGCAAATTGCTCATTAACATAAACTCATCTTCTTGTTCAATCATTAGGAGACATAGTATATTGTCTTCACAAATCTAAGCTCATACCACTGTTAACAACAACACGAGAAACATTTTGTTCTGGATTTAGTGCAAAAACTTTTAAATTTTTTCCAGATGATAATGAAAAGCTTCGCGCTTCAACTCTATCAACTTCAAAACTTAAATCTGTATCAATTAACTGGTCTTGAATATAACTTATAATTAAATTATTTCTAACTTCAGCATCTGAAATTGTACGAAATTGGTCATTTTGAAAATCATTTATAAATGTAGCATTTGACAAATCGATTATAAAATCATGAATATTTGACTGTTCTACAGATATAAAATCATTATAAGAATTTGATAGTCTCGATGAAGAAGAAAATGATAATGTAAAAATAAATGATGTTACGAAAACTAAAATAATAATTGAAATTAACTGAATTTTATTTTTTATTAAATTTTTAAATGAATTTTTAAAAAAAGGTTTTTGTTGTTTCATATAATTTTCTCTCTCTCTTAAAATAAAATAATAAAATATATTTATTTTAAAATTATGTTGATAATAACTATTAATATATTGGAGGAAAAAAAGATTTTTTTTGTTGTGTTATTAATGAATTTCTTTTAAAGTTTATTTCATTTTTAACTACTTTATTTATTTTTAAAATAAATAAAACTATTTTTTGGTCTATATAATCACTAATAAAATCATAAGAGTTTAATTTTAAAAACTCTTCAAATTCGTTATTAGAAAAACTAAACATTAAGATATAAAGAAACATTCCAGATCTATGATCTTTTTTTTGATGATATTTATATGAAATAATCGTTGTACATGTTATTAAAAAAATGAATGTTGTAAAACCCGCAATTACAATTAAGACTAGCTTAACAGTAATTAAGGAGTTAAAACTCTCTAAGCCAAATAATAATCCTAATTTAATTAAGTAAAATGAAAAACCTATAATTAGAAATTTTGCATACAATATAAATAATTCTTTTTTATATAACAATTGATTTATGTTTTTAATTGTAGCATTTATGTTTATAAAAAATAATATTTTATTAAAATAAAAAATAAAAAAAAATAAAAAAACTAAGATAACAAAAGTATTTATAAAAGTTAAAACAGTTTCTACTACATGGAACAAAGAAAATTTTTGAAAAGTAGACATATTCACAAAAAGAATAAGTAGTACATAAGAAGCGAAAAGACAATAGAGTATTTTTTTAACATGCAATATCTTAAACATTTTATTAACTCCTTTAATTTAACTTATCTGCCTTATTTTATATAAATTATTGAAAAATAGCAAACATTTTTAGATTAAGAGCAAATTTTATTTTATTAAATACTTTTATAAAAAAAGTTCTATAAAGTTTTTGTAATAGAACTTAATATATTATTAAATATTTGATATCATTAAATCTGGATCAGATTTAGCTCTTGTTTTTCTTTTTATTAAATCTGGACGATATTCTAAAATGAATAAAAAAACCATCAAACCTATTGCTATAGCATTAATACTAATTGTTACATAAAATAATTCTGGTAATTCTATGACATGAGAATTATTAAACCCTACATTGCCTCTAATTGGTAAAATTATTGTTAAAGTTAGCATTATTGAAATTGCTAATGCATACTTTACTATTAAAAATATTTTTAATTGTTTTAAATCATTTTTTAAAAGTGGTTGTAATAAACCAAAAATAACAAATATAGCAAAAGATGTTCAAAGAATTATTGGATTAATTTCATGAAATCATAACTGTTGTAAAATTAATATTGCAAATATAAACGGCAAGCAAAGTAATATTGCATTTTTTAAAAAACTTCTTTATTATTATTTTTTATATTTTTATATTCTAAAATAAACAGATCATAACACCAAAAGCAATGAAAGAAACAAATATTGTAGCGAAAAACTGAAAATCAGCATAATGATATTCAGTTGCTAAAATTAATAAAAATACAGTAGCAGATAAAAATAATAACATTGCTATCATATATTTAAACATTAAAAATATAACCATTATTTTTTCTTTAACTAAAAATTGAACAAACCCATTTATAACAAAAACTGCAGCAAGAATAAGATATATAAAATAACTTGTTACAGTAATTGTTGTTAACTCTATTAATGTTAGCATTAAAAATAGCAAAGGTAGCCGCAAATATAATAATATTTTTTCATTTCTTCTAACTTCTTCTCTTTTTTAATTAAAATTTAAATATCCTCTAGTAGCGGCAGCATCACGAATATCTCTAGGTGTAACACCTACATTGAAGCCTCTTCCTCCTGAAGAATTAACTTCAATATCTATTCCTTGATTCATATATGCTGCTCACACTAATATTGCAACAATGCCATCTAGATTGATTTATACTAGTTGGACGACCTATAACAAGCAAACAATATCTACTACCTAATTGTTGAATATCGAAGTTAACAGCTCCTCGTCTTGTTTGAGTATTTGCTGATTGTACACGTAAAAGTTGCCCTCTTCTTTCTACGAATCTGTCCTCATCTAAAATGCCTCGGCTTACACCAACTCCTGGTATAGCTTCAATAACCCTCCAGTAAATAACATTAAATCTTGAATCGAAAAATGAAACCTCTATTATTGCTATATGACCTGTAGTGCCTCCACCACCAGCGGCTTCAAATAAAATATCTCCAAATTGTATTAAATCAAAATTAAAACGTCCATATCTAGGTCTTTGTGGAAGAGAAGTTCCTGTATTATAATATCATTCTCTGCCTGATGATGATCTACCAAGTCTATCAAATAACTCTGTATTTGTTTGATCTAATAAATTTATTAAATACTCAGTATATTCTAAAATAGAAAGTTCGTCTTGTGCATAAAATTCTACATAAAATTCTTTAAATGTTATCATTTCTGTATCAACAAATAAAGATAAAAATTTATAATGATCAACAACATCATTATAACAAGATTTTAATATATCAACATAAGAAAAACTAATTTCATACTCATTCAAGTTAATATCTTCATCAACAATATTAGATATATCTTCTAAATCAGATTTTTTTCTGTATTTAAATTTTCAAATGTTTCATTTAATATAACATTTGTTTCAGATTCATCTGTTAATTTACTTGAAAAATTTGAGGTCCCAAATAATCCTGTCATAAGCAAAATTATCATATTAATTGAAAAAATTTTCTTCATACATTTAATTCACATCTCTCTCTAAAATAATAAAACTATAACATTAAATTTGTTAATACATACGTGTGTATTATATAAAATATAATTTATAAAGTAAATACTTTTATATACTTTTTTCATGTGGTTAGTATCTGAAAATATCTATTAAAATATTAATGTAAACTTATTATGAAAAGAAAATAAACTTTATGAAATTATTAAGTAACAAAAAAATTGCATTAAAACATGTTGTTATTGTCATATTAATAAATTAGAGTAAAAAAACAAATTTTAAAATTATTGATTGATTATCAAAATATAGGAAAATATACTTTATTCATAAAAATTAGATAAAACACCACACAATAAAAATTAACCAATTTAAAAAAGATAAAATTATTAATTTATATATAGATTATGATTAATCTATATTAACTTTTCATAAAAGTTTGGTTGAAATACAAATTATTCATTAAGTTTTATTACAGAATTATTAAAAGAAAATTTTATAATTTCAGATTTATGTCATAAAAAGACGAAATAGAAAGATTATAACTTACTCTACAACATCAATTTCCACAATTTTTTCAGTTAAACAATATTGCAGATATTAAGAAAATAAATACTCCTCACTTTTTTATATACCCTTGATTAATACATATGTTTTTTATATAAATATTGTTTATAAGATACAAAAATGCATTCCAGATTAGTTGATTAAACCAATCAAAAATGCATTTTAAATTAAAAGATAATATTTTTAAAAACTATCATTTTTTTTACTTATTTTTTTAAATTTTGTTAACTTATTATATTAAAAATATCTCATCCTTCTGGTCCGCCAAAAGGTGAAGGATTTGGTACCATGAATCTGTCATCAGGTTTATTTGCAACTATTTGTTCAGGGGTTAAATGACTGTCTTCTCATGGTTGTTCAATATCTCATCAAAAGCTGATAAAAAAGAATGCTCTTGGGTCCATACCATAAAGTAACTGACCACCAGGTAAAACATCAAAGTATCATCTTCCGCCAAAACTTGTTAATCTTGTAAATTGTTGAAACTCTATGAAAAACACTTTCTGTCTAAATTCTTCAGATAGTGAATTATAAATTTTTCGTTGCAATAATCTATGTTGCGTAGAGTTTGATAGAGCTTGTTGTAATTCAACTTCTGTTACATCAATTCTTTGGTCTTTCAACCCTTCAAGTAATGTAATTCTATCTTCTCTAATAAAATTAAATGTAAAATCTATATTTCTTTCAATAAACAAACCACCAAATGAAGGCATTTGTACAGATATCCGGTTCATCGTAATGTCTGATTGTGCAGCCATAGTCATAGCTGCCATAACATTAGGTAGATTTTGACCTGACATAACTGTCATAGTAGCTTTTATATATTCCATAACTCGATTCAGAGAACCAACACTTGCCATTAATATAGAAAATAATGCTGTTTTTCCTTCATTACTTGCTAAGGCAAAATTCATTTGATCTATAAGACTGTCAAAAACTCTAACATTTCCTAAATGTCTGTTTGCAAAAACTTCATCTGGATCAACATTTTGATTAATGATAATTTCTACAGAACCACTAACTACGCTAGAATTGGCAGCAGAAATAGTATAACTATCACCCATAGAATTACTGTTTTCTTGTCCATTTAGAAAATCAATATTTACATCTTCTAATGTTAAATTTATATTATTTGATGTGTTAAAATTCTCTAAAATTGATTCATTATTAACAATAAATCCAGATTGACCGATAGGAGTTGAAATATCAATAACACCATCAGTTAATTTTCCAGCTAAAATATTTGTTACAAATAATGTATTTGATAAATCAATAACTTGATTGTCAATTCTAATATTAACAGTTCTTGTAACTTCTTCGTCAGCTGAAGATATTGATAAAACTAATTGGTTAATTGATCTACTGTTTGTTCTTACAATTATTCTATTATTTGGTAAATCTAACTCAGTCGTTGCAAAATCATCGAAATTAAAATTAAAATTAACCGGTCAGTTTTGTTGTGATTCAAGATATACCATGTTTGTGACATTTATATAAAATATTGTATTAGTATTTGTTGAAATTTCTGCGACATCTAATTCAAACACAGTGTCTACTCTTGGTTTAACTATTTCGATTGAAACAGTTGCTTTGAAATTATTTTTAGAAGAAATTTCAACAGCAATTGTTTTATCAACAACTTCTGTGTTTTCTAATACAAAAATAATTTCTCCATTATTTTTATCTAAATAACCATCAATTATGTTTTCTTCACTAAATACAAATTCTGTTGGGTAAGAATTTTCTTCTAAAATATTAAAATTTAATATCTCAATACTTTTTCGTCGTATGGCCGCATCAATTTCTATGCTATTGCTTGCTAGTTGAAACGCTCCATCTGGGCGATTATAATTTTCTCCTCTACAAGAGATTACTGTTAAAGTTGATGTTGGAACAATTAATCCAAACGTTCCTAATAAACTTAATAATTTTTTCATTATAAAATTTTCCTTTTCTAATTTTTATAATGATAGAAGTTTAATTTTATATCTTTTAATATTTTAAAAGTTCTGGTGGTTGAAATGATTGTTTATTAATTTTTAAAAGATTTGACACTTTAATGAAAAAAATATTTTGTATTTTATTGTTAACACCAAGCATATACATTTTTATGTATATGCTAAACTGAGTTTCTGTTAATTTTATTTTAGGATTAAATTCTAAAATAAAATCTGAATGTAGTAAAGCAAGTCCCTCAAGTAATTCATAAACATTTTCATCAATATAATAATCAACACAGTTTTTATTTATACTATACATAAAAACTGTGTAAAGTATAACTAAAACTATAAAACTTAATAATAACAATGAACTTGTTGTGATAATTGTAATATAAAAATTTGAATTAGATATAACTATACTATAAATATCTAATGACATAGAGATTACACTGATTAATACTACTCACATTAATAATTTAATATTTTCTTTTTGTAACATTCATGTAATATCTTTTTGCATTAAACTGTTAATATTAAATAATCTTAAAATTTTTGAAATTTCTATAAATAAAATTAAAATAACAGAAATCATAAAAAAACTATTAAGCATAAACATTAAAAAGCTGTAAGCAAACAATACATCAATATATGAAAATATCTGAGCTATTGATTCTCTTGTAAGTGCAATAATAAAATAAAAAAATGCTGATACAAGAATAACAACTTTTATAAAAGATTTATTAAATACTTTTTTTATCATACTACCTCCGGTTATACTTTCTAATTGTATCTGTTTATTGAAAAAAAACAATAATATAATATAAAAGATAAAAATTTATAAATAATACTGATATGATCTCATTAAATAATAAATTTAAAAAATAAAACTACTTACTGAAAGAATATTTTTAAGGAATCATTAATAATTCTGGTTTTTCTAAAATCTCTTTCACTCTTGATAAAAATTGTCCTGCCTCGGCGGCATCAATAATTCTTTGATCAACTGTTAATGCCATATTCATAATTGGTTTAATAGCTAATTTTTCACCTAAAACAACTACAGGTTTTTTGGTAACTTTACCAACACCAATTACTGCAGCATTTGGATAAAAAATAGTTGGAGAAGTTCGTATGGCTCCAATGTTACCATGGTTTGCTATAGTAATTGTGCTACCATCTGTTTCATAATTTAAAATTTCACCTTTTCTTAAACGCTGAGTCATTTCTTTAATATCTATTGCAATTTCTTTTATAGTAAGTTTTTCAATAAATTTTAAAACTGGAATTACTAACCCTTCTGATGTTTCTGTAGCTAAACCAATATTGTGATATTTTTTAATAACGACTTCATTAGTTTGTGGATCATAACTAGAATTTAGTTTTGAATATTCTGATAAAGATATAGAAATGGCTTTTGCTATAAAAGCTATCGAAGGAAATTTAATATTTTCATGCGTTTTTTTTAAGACATGCTTTAATTTTAAAATTGAAGACATATCAATTTCAGTAGAAATAGTTAATGGTGGAATATAGTTTTGGCTTAAAATCATTGATTTTACTGCTGAATTTCTATTTTTATTTATTTTTTGACGATTTACTATTTTATTTGTATCTGTTCCTTCAAACTCAATATAACTTTCAGCTTTTTTTGGTGGTTCTAAGTGATGATCAAAATCAACTGTTTCTATTTCTTCTAAAGAATTTGACTCTTTTTTTGATTCAGAACGGTCTATTGATGTTCTATTTTGGTTATTAAAATTTTGGTGCAAATTACATTTTGGATATAAATAATCAATTCCGCAATTACAATGTCTATGTGTGTGATCTGCTTTGCACTGCGGCCCACTACAAGTATATTGAAATTGATTATGTGGTTTTAAATCATTTTTAAAATCATTTATTTCTCTTCTAATAACATCTTTTATGTCATCATTTGAATTTTTATTAACAGACATATTTTGCGTAATGTTTTGCATTAAAATATACTGCATCATTTGAGAAAATGTATCTATTCCTGCACCTGCGCCATAATTATTTGGAAATGCTGCTGATGCATTTAGTCTTTGTGTGGCTTCATTCAATTGGTTTTGTTTTTCTAAAGAATTTTGTAAGGCATTAATTTGTGTTTTTAATAAATTTATTGTTTTTGATGCGACATCAGATCCAGCTAAATCTTTTAATTCAGTAATTTTTTTGTTAATTTGTTCATCTAATTGGTTTTGAATTTGTTTTGGAGTTTGGTTTTGTACATTCCATTCAAAAGGAACATTTAATTTTTCATTAAATGTTGTTGGAGGTCTTTGATTAAAAATATCTGTATTTTTACTTTGTTCTTGTTTTTTAAATAAATTTAAAAGTTCTTGATTATCAAACTCTGGGTTAGAAGTGGGTTTATTTTTCTCAATTCATTTCAAATATTCTTCATGTCCTTCTTGAGTTTGATTATAAGGAATATATTGAATTTGACCATTTCTATCTTGCTGTGGTATAACTTTTAAAAAATTAGCAGGAATATTGTCTTTTCGAAAATGATCATCGTTTACAAAGTTTTCTTGTGGACTTTTAAGTTCTGCTTCCAACGCTTTTCTTCTAGCAGTAATTGAATTTCTTTTATCACCATTATTTAATAAAACTTCAGCTCTTTTTGACGGATCATACAATGCTGATATCTTTTTATCTGCATAAGTTCTGTTAGATTTATTATTAATTTCATTTATTAATTTATCTGTATCTCTTCTCGGAATAACAAAACCTCTGTTTGTTTCTATTTCTTCATTAGCAAATGAAATATTTGAATTTGTTCTTATATTTACAAATTTATTAATGCTGTCTTCTTGATCTCCCATTATTTGGTGTTCCTCTTTTTTTTCAATGTTTATCTTATATTTTTCATCATCTAATTTTTCGCCATTATTATATTTTTCTAATCTTGAAGCAATTATATTTCTCATAATTAGAGGGCGGCCTTTTTCGTCTAGCTTTGACATTGCATCAAAAACCTGAGCATCTTCAATTTCCTTGAAGTTATTTTCTTTAAATAATTTTTGTTTTCTTGAATTAACAAGTTCTCTAAATTTACTAGTCCCTTCTCCGTTACGGTTTGCAAAAATATTTACTTCGCCTGTATTCATGTCTATATTATCATTATCTAATTGTTGGTTAGTTGTTGTTTGTTCATTTGATAGCGGTGAAGATTTTAATGAATTTTTAATATTTTCTCGCATTTGTGCAATTTTTGATTTTTGATCTTCTGGATTTATTGTTGTAGTATTTTTATTTGTATCAATATTGGTAGTTTGTATAAATGTATTTTGATTTATGTTTTTTTCTAGATTAGATACTGCTTGGTTTTGTTTAATATATTCTTTTATTTCGTTTTCTTCAATAATTATGTTTGCTAAAATACTTCCATTTTTAACTTGGGTGTTTAATTTGATAGTTTTAATAATAAGTCCATTATAATTTGATTTAACAATAACTGTATTACCATCATCTAAATGAATACGAGCAAAATCATCCCCAAAAGAGATGTTATTATTATTAAATAATCATTCAACAACTTTTCCTTTTACAGGAAGATTTCTTGCTCTTAAATGCACCATATAAAACCAAACTCCTAGTTAATTATACCATTTTTTTTGCTTTATTTTATGGAGTAAGTCATAGAAATACATCAGGTAGTTAGTAAATCGATAAAGCAAAATCTTATTTTTATTTAGATTTAGAGAACAAAATTTTTAAAACTGTAATATAATCAAAAAAGAACAGGAGCAAAACAATGGAAAAGAAAACAAAGCCACAAGATAATTTTTATGATTATGTAAATAAAGAATGAACAGATACTGCAGAACTGCCTGCGGGTTATTCTTCTTGAGGAAGTTTTGAAAAATTAAGTAAAAAATCAGTTGATGATATTAATAATTTAATTGATGACTTAAAAAACAATGTTAATAATTTAACAGATAACCAACAAAAAATTATTAAAATATATAATAATTATTTAAATTTTAAAAAGAGAAATGAATATGGATTCAATCCAATTAAAGATATAATAGCCGAGGTAGACAATTTAAAAAATAAAAGTGATTTTACAAATTTCTTAATAACTATGAACAAAAAATATTGTATAAGTTTTTTTCATTCTAAGGGTATTGATTCAGACTTTAAAGATAGTAACTTAAGAGCGCTTTTAATTAATTCTATGGGTTTAGGTATGAGTGATAGAGATTTTTATGACCAAACACATCCCCGACATAACGAAATAAAAAAAGCTTATGAAAAATATGTTATAGATTTAACAAAAAAATCAAATATTAAATTTAATAACTCAAATTTATTTGAATTAATTTACAACTTTGAAGATGAACTTAGTAAATCAATATTAAAACAAGAAGAATTAAGAGATGTTGAAAAAATATATAATGTAGTTTCTGTTAATGATTTAACTGGTTATTGCCCTTTTATTGACTGACAATTATACTTAGAAGTTTTAGGTTATAATAAGGCTAAAAAAATTATTTTATTTGAACCAAACTTCTTTATAAAACTTAATGAGGTTTTAAATAAATTATCTCTTGAAGATTTAAAAGATTTAATTTTATTTGATATTCTTGATGCGTACACGGGTTTTTTAAGTTTTGATTTAGAACAGCTTGCTTTTGATTACAGATCTGTTTTTAGTGGTGTTAAAGAAATGAAACCCGAAAAAGAACGAGCTGTTAGTTTTACAAACGGTTTAGTTGGTGAGTTAATTGGACAAGAATATATTAAAAAACATTTTTCTCATGAAGCGAAAACAGATGTTTTAAAAATTGTTGATGATTTAATTGATGTTTATAAAACAAGAATATCTAACTTAGAGTGAATGAGTGATATTACTAAACAAAAAGCGATCGAAAAACTAAGTT
>JGI994J12354_10003205_pt1 | contig 15424 bp, 13 predicted proteins | sample IntmicLarv3ML3BL_FD_12354 | JGI IMG/M metagenome (IMG submission 12354)
CCGTTCGTCACATATACATTAACAATAGTTTGTGTGACGGAGTGATATGTGTGAAAAATGTATTGGAAGACAGAGCCGTTTTACTTGGTGAATATATCATAGAGAACAATGCGACAGTGCGCAGTGCGGCGCAGAGGTTTTCAACCTCCAAGAGCACCGTACATACGGGAGTAACAATATAGAACGGTTGATAGTGAAGATAGCGTGATATAACTATTCCGTTGAAATCACTGAGTTTATAAATAAAAAATCGGAATGAACCTTCATATAGGATTTCATTCCGATTTTTTATTTTTCTCTGGTTATTTCTTCGTATAGTCGTTCCAAACGCTCGTTTCGGACGACTGGTTTTAATTCGCATTCCCAAACGATAATAACGTTCCAGCCAAGTTCTTTTAATACAGATATATGGACTTTATCCCTGCTCTTGTTGCCTAACAGCTTAGGCTCCCAATAATCATGATTCGACTTCGGCCAGACAAAATCGGGACAACCTTCATGTATATGCCAAAAACACCCATGAACGAATACAGCTGTTTTATACTTTGGCAAAATAATGTCCGGCTTACCGGGAAAACGTCTGTCATTTTTTCTGTAACGAAGTCCTCTTGAAAACAAATATTTCCTCACGATTTCTTCGGGCTTTGTATTTGCACCTCTTATTCTTGACATGTTGTAACTGCGAACCTCTTTTGTATGATTATCTGCCATTCGAATCACCACACAATAATGTATTTTTAAAACTTTCAGCAATTCTGTGAATTACAGGGACACATACCGAATTTCCTATTTGCTTATATGCATCATTTATTGTTATGTTTTTGGAGAATTTGAACTGTTTCGGAAAGCCCTGAAAATCAAGACATTCACGCAGAGTCAGCTTTCGGATTCCATAGTCATCACAAACTATTGGTACTCTATCCGGATATGTTCCCATATTTGCAGTAAGTGTCGGACAAAGATGATTTCGAACCCTTATGAGCCCTTTATCCGAAATACGATAGATATAGCTTCGGTCTTTTATCTGACTGCTGTATTTTTGAAACACACTCGTGTCAGCACCATAATAGTATATGTCGTGTTTTCTTTCATTACGATTGATAATATCATTTATACCAACAGTCAAAGTAATGGGATCAGGAAACGCAAAGCTGTCGCAGTCATATGAATTCAAAAAGGCGGCAAGATAAATACGACTCCGCGGCTGCGGTAAATTTCCGTATTCATGACCTGCCATAATTTTGTATTTAACCATATATCCAAACTGTGCCAACGAGGCATATATGACTAAAAAAGTTTTCTCATCATCATGCTGAATAAGATTATCTACATTTTCGAGGAATATTGCCCTTGGACGCTTAGCATCAATAACTCGCGCTATTTCAAAAAACAAATTGCCCCTCGGGTCATTGAATCCTTTTTGCGCTCCAGCTACAGAAAAGCTTTGACACGGAAAACCAGCAGTCAGTATATCCATATCAGGAATGCCGGAAACGTTAACTTTCCTTATATCATTTTCTACAAGCCAGCCATCCCCAAAATTATATCGGTATGTATCACAAGCTGCTTTATCAATTTCGTTTGCCCAAACCAATTGACAGTCGGACTGTTCAAAAGCAGTGCAAATACCACCGATACCCGCAAACATACTGGCAATTTTAGGTTTGCTCATAGGAAATCACACCGCCAAATCAGAAAGTATGATTTGCCTGTCCACAGAAAAGATATCTCTTATATTTGCGTGAGAGTATGGATTATACTGGTTCTTTTCAATCATAGCTATGATGTTTGAAACACTCATTGCACTGCCATGAACGCCTGTTTCATCCGTTATTTTATTAAGTTGTGCTGATATGTTTTTCCCAAAGCCTCCGGCAATATATGAAAAAAAGGCAATTGGCAAAGAAGAATCACTATATCGTTCGATTGCTCCGATATAATTATGAACCATTCTGTTGTGATGGTCATTGCTGATTGTGTATTTTGAATACGCCTTATTGTCAATAATTGCTTGATATCCCATATCATCAGAAAGTAATAAAACATCTGGAGTTAAACCTATTGGGCCAACATGCCGCGCATTAAATCCGAATGATTCGCGGAATAATTCTACGGTTGCTTTTTCAAAATCAGTCGCTTCATCACGTCCTTTGAACGCCATTTCGAAATATTCTGTCATAAAGGCACCAATTGAACCGCGGCTATAATGTTTCTGTAAAATTTCTTCGACTATTTTTTCAGGAATGCCTGTAATTTTGCTGATACGCTCTATTAACGCTGTTGTTATCCTTGTTATTGGTGTTTTCAGAGATTCGGAAATGAAAGCATTTTTTACTTTTTGTTCTGCTATCATCTGTGCTGTTATGGTTGATGTTGCAATAAGATTTCGGGTATCTTTTCTATGCTTAGGATCTACGCCATATTTTCTTTGAAAATATTCTTGTTGTTCCGGGCGGTCAATCATTGATTGCAGGTTGTTCACAATATATTCTGCTTCTGATCTCTTATCGTCTAAAATTCTTATTTCTTTATTTTCACGTTTAGCAAGTTGGGTATATTCAAGCCAATTTATGATTGTATTAGCAAGATCAGTCAAATGAGCATAGGGCTCATCCACTCGACCGTCACCTTTTGATGGGGCATACAATACAGTAAAATCCGAAGCAAAACATCGGTCACCTTTGTCTCGAAACTCCAAAATTCTTGATATGATATGTTCATAACATTTATCAGATTCTGTTTCTGCCTCAACAACAACTATTTTTGCAATTTCTTCTTCAGTCAAGTATTCAATTCTGCTGTCACTCAATAGTTTCAACAAAAAAGGAAACGGCCTTATCTTAAAACGTAAGTTAACCGCAATATTTCTGCTGAGCGAAAATGCAGACGGAAATTGATATTTCATAATTTGTGACTTTAGAACTTCAACGGGTGAATCGCCATTCATAATAGCTTCACCAGCTAAAGTAAGTTTAATTTTTCCTGTTGCTTCTTGTGTAAAAATCAAACCCAAACTGGCTACCCATGCTTTATATGTTCTCGCGCCGCCGCCTGTTTGATCGCGCCGTTCGCCAATACGTTTAAGCCCGGCATGTTCCAAAGCATCTTCTAATGATAAATGAGAATCTCTTTGACCCTGCCACTCTTGGTCAAGAGATATTTCAGCAAAAGTGGCAAGCACTTCGGGGATGGAGTTCAATTTTCTTTTTGGGCGTGTTACCCACCAATAATTAAGCATAAAATAACTCCTTAAATATGGAATCCACTTTTTGTTGTACTATGTTCAATTACAACATCAGTGGGTGTTGTAAATGCCACTTTCACAAAATCTCCAATAACTGCGCCGACTTGATAATACCAGTATCCAATAGCTTTCAAGTCATCAAATTCTGAGAATTGTTTAGCGTAAATAGGATTGTCTTGATTTCCTTGAGCAAGCAGTGTACCAGAGTAATATTTGTCAAACGAAATGCAGTTGTAACGAATATTTGCACCACAAGTATTATTGCTGTTGAAAATTCCATAGCTGTATGCAAATTTTGCAGGTATTTGGATATAACCTTCTCCATAAATCAATCCGGGCCGTGTATAGGTATGACGATGAGAGCCCCATTCTAAATGAGCTTTTTTCAATTGAACAATAAACGAATCACCGGGTTTTGGCATATATAGTCACTCTCCTCTAAATGGAAAAGTCCATAAAATAATGTTCTTCATCAAGCTTATAAAATGTTACATCGGTTCTGCCGTAGTCTAATAAATCTTGTTTAGTGACAAAGGCACCGTTTGCAACGCCTATACGATAGCGGAAATATTCTCCGATTCGAGAGTTGTCTAAAGGTGTGGTAATTCCTTTGTTTCCTTGTTGCTGAACCCTAAAAATAAAATTTATATTATCATCTGATAATACTGAAAAATTTGGATTTCCTTTACCCGATGGATTACCTACTATGGGGAAAAACCCTGGGTGCCTGCGCTTTATGTGTACGGGCAATGAAATATACATTTGATTTGGATTTCGCGGTGTTCCATCTTTCCGATGCCCCCAGTTAATTCCGGAACCAAATCCAACATCGCCTTTTTCAGTTAATAATGATAGAGTTACATTTGCAACACCTGCACCTTGGACAGAAATTAAAGGGATCTCTTCTGACTCTAAAATGGGGTGGCTTGGCTTAATAAGGATTTTATCTTCAACTTCTGAATGGTTACAATATATCGTTTCAGATTCAATACTGTTAAAATATTCTAAAGCTTTTTTAAAATCACATTCTTGTATAAGTTCTCTGCGAGCATGTGAAAATGCGCTTTGCGTATAATTTGCTGAACCCATAAATGCTTGAATAGGAACGCCTTTTCTTTCCCATAAATAAAGTTTTGAATGGACAGGGGATCCTTCAAAAACATACTGGCATGTCAAGTTGGATTGTGACGCTGTTCCATTTCTTGCAACAATACTTTTAAAACCTTCATGAACAGCTTTAGTTATACCATCAAAACCACACATTCCCACTATAAGTGTTATATCAATTGGATGATGCCCTTTTTCAGCAATTTCTTTAATGTGCCAGGATGCCATTGTATGAGTAGCATAACCTGACACTATTTTAAGGCTATCAGCACCTTGTTGTATAGGTTCGAGAAGAACGCGGTCACGAAATCCTGCCGAATATAGCATATATCCACTTCCTTCTCATTCATTTATATTGGGTTCTACCCATTTATAATCAATTCCGGCAAAGCTTCTAAGAATTGCTTCGAAAATCACTCTTGCGCCATCACATGGAACAGCCATCCCTATTTGTTTGCGAACGCTTTCTTTGGAGCCCTTAAACTCATATGTATCAGGGAAAGTTTGCAATCTTGCACGTTCTCTGTTTGTCAAGGCGCGCGGTTCATCCCAATGATATATATGAGTTCCGCCGCCGCCGCTTCCCGTGACAGTATATGCCGGTTTGTTAGGATCAAGACGCTTATATATCTGGCTGATTTGAGCCCCTTTAACATTTAGCTGTAATTCTTCTGGTAATGTTGCAGTAAAAGCATTTTCACCCGGATTAATATGCTCAAGTCTTCTTACAACAGTTTCGGACTGGTTTGTTCTTTCATTGTTAAACGCATTTTCGGCTATAGGCGGCTCTTCAATAGCTTGACGGCAAGTTTTCACTTTATAATCCACAGGAGAAGGAACACGGAATGTGACATTTTCTACATCACTCCGAATACCGACGATTATTATTCGATGCCTTGCTTGAGGCACTCCATATTCCTCAAATTTGTAAAGGTGTGGTGTGACAACATAATTTAAAGGTTCTCCCTCTTCTTCGCAAATTACAGTTCTCATATCTTCTAAAATTTTAGCAAAGGCTTTTCCGTCATTAGAATTTCTCAATCCGCCTACATTTTCAGCTAAAAACCATTGAGGTCTGTAAATACGAAGCGCCTCAATGCCGTACGCATACAATGGGCCGAAAACGCCATCCATACCCTTTTGTTCACCGACAACGCTGTAGTCATTGCATGGAAAGCCAAAGGCAAGTGCGTCAATCCCGCCAAGTCCATTCAAATTAAGTTTTCGAATATCTTCTCGTTTTACACTGTTAGGATTGTCGTGGCATATATTATGGACATAAGTATTACAAGTGTCTTTATCGTAATCAGTAGCCCACTGGTGTACAATTCGATATTCGGGGTTTTCTATTTCTGATGTAACGGCTCCATAAGCGATTCCGCCAGGACCGCAGAAAAGTTCTCCAAGTCTGTAATCAGGCATATCAGTCACTCCCTCACTTTTATAATTCTTCTCCGTTTTCAAACACAAATTTTCGTTTGAACGTGGTTCCTGCCGCATCAGCAACACTCTCTAGTTCTTCCACAGTAAAACTCTCACGTTTCATTTTTGCGCTGAATCCTTGAGGCGATTGTCCAACACGACGTGCAAGTTCTGATTGACTAATGTTAATACGAGCACAAAGCACCCGTATTTGTTCAGATATAGTCAATATCACACCTCCAATCACACAAATTTTCATTAAACAGTATAAATCATAATGTTTAGCTTGTCAATGTTTTTATTGAGACTTTTTGCTTGAATTTTCTATATAACCTCTCTAACTGAGAGGAGTCTGCGGCAGCTTTTTTACCGTAGGATTTCATTTTTTATGAGGAACATTTCAAAATAACCTTTGTAAACTTTACTTGAAATTGAAAATACAACATGTATATTACTTATGTTTTTTAATATGTGCAGGAGTTTTTATAAGGATTTAATCCTAAATATCAGAAATATTGGAAGACAAATATTTTGAAAAGGAGAATTGTAATGCGAGTATTCAGAAGAAAAAATCAAAATGCATATTTCCCGTAGCGTTCATACGATAGCTGTTGTCGTATGCGGTATTCATTGCTTTTTTAGAAAGCCACGAACCAATAGTTTGAGTATCAAGCAATTATAGCGGTTCGCCGTTATCATTCCCTGCCGAAGGAAACCTTCTCTGAAAAACATCTTTTTCGAAGGAAGTCTGATTCGAAGGTTATTCGACAGGGGGAACCAGCCCGAAGTCTTTAACAGCGAATTCGAAGAACGGGTCTGCTTTTAGGCGAGTGCGCTCCGCGCGCGAGCCTAAAAGCAGTGCCCTCAAATTCGGAGAAAATCGGAGTATTATCACGAATTCAAGAGGAATTCGAAGAATCCCGTCCAATTCGAAGCCGGCGCAAGGGGTCAGTGCGCCATTTATCCCCAAAAGGAGGTGACGCCCAATGAGCAACTCACTAAAACACCAATTCAAAGAAGCCATAGAACACTGCATTATTCTCGGCGCAGATAAGCATGCCATAAAACGAGATGTAACCCAGAAAAATAAAAATCTTCATAGGATTTACAGCTATGCCGAACGTGAAACTCTTATTGACATTTCAATGTGTTTTGTTAATTTCCTGCGTGAAGAATTCCCGGATATCAGATACGTCAAACATATAAAGCCGAGGCATTGTACCGCGTTTTTACAAAGCAAACCCGACAATTGTACCCAAGCTACTATCGTGCAGTATTCTCATAAATTGAACAAGCTTTCAAAAATCGTGAATCATCATTATCATATACACACCAACTATAAAGCTGAAATTCCAAAATCCAACTGCGGCAATGAAATCAGGAACGAAGTTATGACAAGAGAAGATTTGAAGATAATTCTGGACAGAGGCAAGGATTGTACTTGCAAAAACGCCTTACTGCTGACGGCAGAAACAGGTCTTAGAGTAACGAGCTTAGTGAAATTAAAAGTTACAGATGTTAATTTTGAAAAGAAAACACTGTTTATATATCAAGACAAGGGCAAGCGCTCACGGACGATTTCCCTTAATGAAACGGCTTTTAACCACCTGAAAGAATTTTGTAAAGGCAAAGAAAAATGGGACTATATTTTCTCGGCAAAGGATAATAACAAAAAGCACATCAAAGCTGATAGCGTAAACAAATTTCTGCGAACCAACGCCCTAAAATGCGGAATCACAAAATATAACGATGCTAAAACCGGAGTCCATTCAATACGAAAGATGGTTACCCTTGAATTGTATTATCAGAAAAGAGCTGAAGGGGGAAATTATATACAAGCAGCGACATACGCAATCAAATATATTGGTCATTCTAGTTATCGTAAAGACTTAGTAAAAAGATATTTGCCGGGTGTTGTGGAGAATTGAAATTTTATCGAAAACTTTTCTTGACTTTGGAAATAAGCCGTACTATATTCCTGAAAATCATGAATATTTTTACTTTGCCACTAATAGAAATAGATTAGGGCAAACGGGAGGTGCGGCTTTTGAAAAACCAAAAACTGAATATCGTGTTTCACAACCCGAACACCTCCGAGGGAACGGTGGATGTATTGATACAAATAGCCGCAGAGCTGGCAAAGACCAAGATCATTAATGCAATACATAATGAAACAGACAAAAATAAACCCATAAAGTCCTCAACCTAAAAAATTGAGGGCTTTGCTCTTGCATATTGTTATAAATCGAGATATAATAAAAGATGTAACAGATAACGAAGTAGTAAAAAGAGAGGACAAGCTATGAATATCGCCGCATATTGCCGCGTATCTACCGATAAAGACGACCAGCTGAACAGCCTTGATGCACAAAAAAAATTCTTTGACGAATACGCCGAAAAGAACGGACATAACCTTGTCCGCATATATGCTGATGAGGGTATCTCCGGCACAAAGATAAAAAATCGCGCGGAATTCCAGCGACTGCTACGGGATGCTAACCACGGCTTGTTTGAAATGGTTGTGGTCAAGGATATTTCTCGTTTTGCGCGAAATACAGTCGATTTGCTCAACAGCACAAGACAGCTCAAGGCACTGAATATTGAAACCATGTTTTTGACCGCTAATATGACCGTTCTCGGTAACTCTGAATTTGTGCTTACCATCTTTGGTGCGCTGGCGCAGGAGGAAAGCGCCAATACCTCAAAACGCGTGAAATTCGGCAAGAAAATGAATGCGCAAAAGGGTCGTGTTCCCAACATCGTATTCGGCTATGACAAAACCAAGGGCGATTATTTCAACCTCGCAATCAATGAAGCTGAGGCCAAAACGGTGTGCCGCATTTTTGATCTATATGTAAATGGCGGCAATGGCGCCAACAAAATTGCCATAATGCTCAACAAGGAAGGCGTGCGGACCAAACGCGACTGCAAGTGGAGTCAAAATGCCATTTCGCGGATTTTGACCAACGAGCTGTACACCGGCAAAATCATCAACGGCAAACAAGAGGTTGAGGATTTCCTCACCGGCACACGCAAGGAAAATGAGGAATGTGATTGGATGATAACTGAGCGTCCTGAACTTGCAATCATTGAACAAAAAACTTTTGACAAAGCGGCGAAGATCCTCGCCAACCGCAATCAAGCTTTTAACACAAGCCATGAACGGCAGAGCAACCGCCACCTGTTCAGCACGCTTATCAAATGCGCCTGCTGCGGATACAGCTTTCGCCGAATCGAGCGAGCTTACCAAAACGTCTATGTAAAGTGGGTTTGTTCCGGGCGCAACGCACACGGCGCAGACAGCTGCAACAATCTCACCAAAATTGACGAAACTGAATTGATGGAAGCCATTAAAGAATATTTCACAGGCGTTTTGAAAACCAAAAACGATGTGATAAAAAACATAGTCAAAGAGTTTAACCGGATTTATCACACAAAGGACGATAACGCAAACTACGAAAAAGAATTGTCGGACAAGCTCACAATGTCAAGCAAAACCCGACAGAAATATATGGATATGTACACCGATGATTTAATCAGCCGTGAAGAGCTTCGGGAAAAGGTCGGCTTTCTTAACACCGAAATCGAAAGAACAGAAAACGAACTCAAGCTTGTGAAATACAACCTAAGCAAAGGCGACCAGCTTGAAAAAATACTCGGCAGTACCTTTGCCGATTTAGAAAGCATTCTCTCAATGGAACATATGACCAACGCCCAGCTCAAACGAGTTAACGACAAAATCGTGGTGGATGAAAACGGCAAGGTTGACGTATATCTGAAGCTCTTCTCAGATATAGGCTTAGATAATAACGTTCTGATTAGTCACAACCGTACATAAGGATGTTGCGGAGCGTTTGAAAAAAATAAATCCCTCACTTTATCATGAAGTGAGGGATGTTCTGGAAAAAAACAAGGCTGAGCGTCATTATCGGGGAGGTCTTGCGACAAAAAAGAAATATGCGGTAATATCTACTGCTCAAAAATACAAATAAAATAAAGATGAGCTTATGGCAAAGGTAAGGAGAAACGCTGCGGACAAATACCGTAAAACGGCTCCTTTTTTGCTTGCAAAAATAAATGCCCTTGTTAATATAATGACAGTGAAAACCATGAACGGCGCAAGATATCTATAATTAAAGGTACATGCGTAGGGAAGGCTTATACATGCTCCGATATGAAAAATCACAGGAATAAGTACGCCTGCTGCAATAAATATTGCAATAGGGAAATCATGTATTTTCCCTGAAAAAACACGGTATATACAAAAGGCGGTACCTGCCGCCAGAAGAACAATCGCAAGCACAATAACAATTCTTGCCAAAAGGATTTTTTCGGAGCTGTGCCGGAATTCTCCGAAAAGGGCTGTTTTTAACAGATATTCGGGATAGTGAATAAGATCCTTTATGTTTTCAGCAAACGGGTCGATAGCAAATGGGTTTTCAAGCATGTTGAGAGGAAAATAAAACCCTGACAGCGGACTGCCTGTTTCGGGGAGTCCTCCCGGAGTTGAAATAAAGCCGAGCGGCTGATTAAAAAGCACATACATTCTTCCGAAAATATATGCGGGCAGGGGAATAAACACAAGAAGAAAGGTTCCGAAATTGCGCAGATACAAAAGGATATTTTCTTTTGTGAACCGCTCCTTTGCAAGTGAAAAGAGAAAAAGAAGACCGAGTATGGGAATCAAAATTATTCCGGAAGCCTTGCTGGACATAGCGAATGCGGCGAGAAGTGCGGTTAAAAGCAATGCGCTTATTTTTTTTGTTTTATACCATTTAACGGCAAACATTATTGAAAGATTGGTGAAAACAATAAGCGTTGAATCATTGTTAAGATATCTTGACATAAGGATATTTGAAGGCATAAAGGTATAAAGAAACGTTCCGAACAATACAGCTGTTTTATCCTTAAACAGATACAAAAGGGTTTTATAAACGGCGAAAACGCTTATCATTGAAGCAAATACGCAAAAGGTCTCAATTGCAGACATAATCACATTAATATCGGACGAAAACAGCTGTGCAATCCTGTATACGACAGCGCATATTATGTAATGAAGCTGAGGGTGACTGTATTGCCACGAGTTTGTTTCGCTGTTAAGGCGTAAATGCCCGGCGATATATTCTATGACTGCTTTGTGCCCGAGATCACCGCCGACATCGTGCTGATAGGAGCCCCACGGAACGGTCGCAGAAAAGCACAGCCTGACAACAAGACCCGACAACATTATGGCGGCAAACAGCCACAAATGAATGTCAGGCTTTTGAAAGAAAGACGTATATTTATTTTTCAATGTAGAATCGGACATGGCTTCAAATCCTATTATTTAAATATAAAAATTTTACGGCTGACATAATTCCATACCATTACAATCGCTGTTGCGATGACCTTTATGAGATTTTCATTAAACTCCAGGACAACGACTCCGACATGCATAATTCCCCATGTCACAAGCAAGCCGATAACCGAACCTGTAAGAAAAACAGTCATTGCCTTTTTTCCCTTGCCGTTTTTCTTTTGGTCATCGGAGGAAAAAACAAAAAGAATCGACAGTATGTAATTTGCGGTAACGCCGCAAATAAATCCGGCAGCCGTTGCGACTGCAATGGGAAGTGCTTCTTTTTCTCCGCGAAATACAAGCCACAGAACAGCGTTAAGGATGCCTGTATCAATAAGAAAGCACGTTCCTCCAACCAATCCGAAACGAAACAGTTCTCCGATAATTCCCTTATCAAAAAAGAGCTTTTTGATAAGTTTATTTTCTTTTAAAGTCAAGCGGTCACATCCTAATTATTATTGGACAAACGCTTTTTAAGCTCGGATAAGAGCTTATCAAACTCAATCGGCTTTGCAATGTGCGCATCCATTCCGGAGTCGATACACTTTTCGATGTCCTCACGGAAGGCGTTTGCCGTCATGGCGATTATCGGTATTGTTTTTGCTTCGGGAAGTCCTGACGCGCGTATACGGCGGGTAGCTTCAAGACCGTCAACCTCGGGCATCTGGACATCCATAAGAATAAGGTCGTATTTGTTGTGATTTTCCGTAAATTTTTCGACCGCGATACGACCGTTTTCTGCGCAGTCAATGAAGATTCCTGTTTTTTCAAGCAGTGTTGTCACGATTTCACGGTTAATGTCAATATCCTCGGCAAGAAGAATTGAATTGTCCGAAAAACAGTTTGGAGCGATATCTGCGCCAAGGAAGTCGCGGTCAGAGGAATCAACTGCTTCGGGAGACTGACTTGCTTTAAGATTGACCGTGAAGATAAAGCTGGCGCCTTTGAACGGCTCGCTTTCAATATATATTTCGCCGCCCATAAGTTCAATGATGCGTTTAGATATAGCCAGCCCCAGTCCTGTTCCGCCGAATTTTCTGGAGGTTCCGCCGTCCGCCTGCTCAAAGGACTTGAAAAGCTTTTGGCTTTGCTCCTTTGATATTCCGATACCGGTATCAGTAACCGAAATTTTAAGACGAATATCGTCATCGTTTTGGCTTACAAGCTCAGCGCCGATAGTAACAATTCCATTTTCGGGAGTGAATTTTGTTGCGTTGGATAACAGATTGGTAATAACTTGAGCAAGACGCTGGTCATCGCCGTAAAGAATGTCGGGTATGTCGTCCGAAATATTAACCTTGAGAATCTGGTTCTTTTCCTCAATTTTAAAATGCGTGACATTTATTGTGGTCAGCATCATTCGCTCAAAGCTGAAATCAATAAAGGAAAGCTCAAATTTGTCAGCTTCGATTTTTGACATGTCAAGGATGTCGTTTATGACACCCAAAAGATGTGTTGAAGCGCCGTTTATTTTCCTTAGACAATATTCTCTTTTTTGAGAGTCGGAAGATTCTAACGCGATATCGGTCATTCCGATAATGGCATTCATTGGTGTGCGCATTTCATGACTCATTCTTGACAGGAATGAGCCTTTTGCCATGCTGCCCTGTTCGGCAAGATTTTTTGCCGCGATAAGCTCCTTTTGAAGCTCTAAAAGCTCGGTTATGTCATGCCCTATCATACCATAGCCGTTGCCGGCAGGGAAAGCGGATACCGAAAGCGTGCGACATACGCCGTCTTTTCTTGTAAGAACAAGCTTACATTCCTGTTTGTTTTTTTGTTTAAGAGTATTCAGGACATTTTCAAGCTGATTGCTGTTTTCGTCACTTGCAAAAAGCTTCAAAAGACTGTCGTTAGTAAGTTCTTCGTTTTTATACCCGGAAAGCTCCTCAACAACAGGATTGTGATATATTTTCTTTCCGTTTTCATCCATAAAAAAGATGTACTGCGGTGAATTTTCGACAATAGAGGAAAGTCTGACAAGATTACTTTCCATGTTCATGCGGTCAATAACACCCGACAGAACATTTGACAGCATGATTCCGAAATCAAGCTCGCTCTGCGTCCATTTTTTAGAGTTTTTATATCGGTTAAACTCAATGAAGCCCCACATTTTTGCATCAAGAAAAATCGGGAACGCAACAAGCGAAGGAATGTCTTTTCCATATTTTTCGGTTAACGGAATTACGTCCTTCCATTCGTTAAGCTCAAGATAAGGAAGAGTTCCCTGCTCAAATCCCTTCAACGCCCGGATTTCTTCATTGCCGATCGGAAGCAGTTCATTAAGTCTGGATGGTATGCTGTCATCTCCGCAGCACCATTCATACATAACGTGCATGTCGGTTTCGGTGCATTTTACAAAGCTTGTTCTGCTTGCATAAAGAAATTCACCGATGATTTTCAAAGCGTGATTTATCTGAGTTTCAAAATCATCTGAAGAAATAAATATCTGTGAGATTCTGGACATAAACGCCTGTTGTTTGAGCTTTTCGCTGACCTCCTGCCGCGCCTTTATCATATCGGAAATATCGACAGAATGCTGGATATGAACATTTCTGCCGTCCTTCCACTCAATTATACGGTCGGTATTTCTGTAATGACGGCCGTTTTTATGATTAAACTCCTCCCACACCTGTTTTGGGTCATCAACGCCCTCAAATGAATCTATCGGACAAAATTCGCACCGTGATGACTTTCCATCCTGAAGAACCTGCCAGCATTTTTCGCCCCTTATATCACGGTCAATATTAAAATGCTCGGGAATGCGCTCGTTAAAAAAGAGTATCTCATTTGTTTCAATGTCCGAAACAAACACGCAGGCATCAAGACTGTCAAGAATTTGCTGAAGAACATTGGTTGACATTTGTGAGCGTTCAGCCTCAAGACGGAATGCGGCAAGACGGTCAATCATATCGTTTATCGAGACTCCGAGCGATTGAATCTCTTTTGAATGTCCGAATTTTGAAACGACAAGATTTTCTTCGGGACCTAAAAAGCTTACCTCCTTAATTACCGAAGAAATTCTTTTTATAAACTTACTGTCAAGCACAAAATAAAATGCGCAGAACAAAATTATAAAAGAGCCTGCAAGTAATACGAGGGTCATTTTCAAAAGAGTGAATCCGTTATTGTATATATTTCTTGGGTGATAAGTTTTAACACACAGCTCATTGCCGAAAATATCTTTGATGTATCTCTCGTAAATAACCGTTTCAGAATCCTCGACATAAGACCGGTCAATATTTCCCAGCGCCTGAGAGGAAAAGACTTCGAAACGCGATTCGTTAAGTCCTGTAAATTGAGTGATGTATTCGCCGTTATAAATCATACCGAAGGTAATCGTTCCGGCGGGAGGTTTTTCCTCTTTATTGTCAAGAATAGGCAGCGTACACACAATGTATGAAATTCCGCCAAACGAGAAAAGACCTGACGACATATCGGGTTCAATGTAGCCCTGAGACTCGTATTTTTCAATAACGCCTTTCCCGAAAGTGATGATTTTTTCATTAAGTCCTTTCGGAAGATCCAGCTTCTTATCATTTTTAAAATCATAACCCTGAGAAAAAATATTTTTTTGATTTACATCGTTTATCAAAACGAAGTCAAGCTTATTTGTCCTGAGAGTGAGATTGCGTTCAAAATTTTCGGGTATATAGGCAATGTCGCCTTTGGTTGAAAAATTGTATGTATCGTCCAGGCTTGCCCACGATTTTGTAATCATATACAAATTGTCTTTTGACGCGTCAATATTGGCACCTATCATTTTACTGATATTGCCTAAATTGTCTTTTTCCGCGTCATTTAAAAGAGTGACAGTATTTGTTCCGAAAACGAACACCAAAATAAGCATAACACAGACGACGAAAATCAAAACGGTCACAAAAAGCGAAGCGCGCAATGACCAGCCGGATTGTTTTTTCAAAATTCTTCATCCTAACCAAGAAATTATTCAATAACCGGAATTCGTCCTATATTAGGATTTGTGAAAATGTCTGCCTCGTCACGGCTTTTTGTGGAAAATTCAGATACGACGGCACCTTGTCCGGCTGCCTGAAACCAATGCTTTGTATTCGGATACAAGGTGTATTGCATACCCGCTTCAAGAATAATTTCATGAAAAGCGGTGTAAAATTCCCCGCCTGTTTTTGGTACCCGGGCTTTTATAGTTTCGGGCTTATCGCCCTCAACGTACAAATAAACCTTTCCGTATCTGCAACGGAAGGTTTCTTCCTTTCCCGGCTCGCCCTCAATCGGAGGATGTATGTGCTCGGGGCAGGTCTGAAAGGGAAAAAGAACAAGCTCCTTTGCGCAGC
>JGI994J12354_10003206_pt1 | contig 15423 bp, 13 predicted proteins | sample IntmicLarv3ML3BL_FD_12354 | JGI IMG/M metagenome (IMG submission 12354)
TATTTTATTATATTAGGAGGTTAATTTCATGAACAGATTTACATTACCAAGAGATATTTATTATGGAAAAGATTCTTTAGAAGTTTTAAAAACACTTACAGGTAAAAAAGCTATCATTGTTGTCGGCGGCGGCTCAATGAAACGTTTTGGTTTCCTTGATAAAACAGTTGATTATCTTAAGGAGGCAGGAATCGAATCTCTCATTTTTGAAGGTGTTGAACCTGACCCATCTGTAGAAACCGTTATGCGCGGCGCAGAAGCCATGAAAGATTTCAATCCTGATTGGATTGTTTCAATCGGCGGCGGCTCTCCTATCGACGCGGCAAAAGCTATGTGGGCTTTCTATGAGTATCCTGAAACTACTTTTGAAGACCTTTGCATACCTTTTAACTTCCCGACATTAAGAACCAAAGCAAGATTTATTGCAATTCCGTCTACATCGGGTACAGCAACGGAAGTTACCGCTTTCTCTGTAATTACAGATTACGCAAAAGGAATTAAATATCCTTTGGCTGACTTTAATATAACACCCGACATCGCTATCGTTGACCCTGCTTTGGCAGAAACTATGCCAAAAAGCTTAACGGCTCATACAGGTATGGATGCGCTTACCCATGCAGTTGAAGCTTATGTTTCTACTTTGCATTCTCCGTTTACTGACCCGTTAGCAATTAAGGCTATTCAAATAGCTCACGAAAAACTTCAAAACAGTTATGACGGCTGTAACGAAGCAAAAGAACTTATGCATTACGGTCAATGTATGGCAGGTATGGCTTTCTCTAATGCGCTTTTGGGTATCGTTCACTCAATGGCTCACAAAACGGGCGCGGCTTTCTCTACGGGACATATAACTCACGGTCTCGCGAATGCTATGTATTTACCATATGTAATTAAATATAATTCCAAAAACGAAGAAGCGGCTAAAAGATATGCTGAAATAGCGGCATCTATCGGTATTGACGGAACTGTTGAAGAAGCCGTTAAAGGTTTATGCGACAGAATTGTTGAACTCAACAATTACATGGAAATTCCTAATACGCTTAAAGACTTCGGCATCGTTGAAAGCGAATTTAAAGAAAAAATTTCCGCTATCGCCGAAAATGCTGTGGGCGACGCTTGTACAGGTTCTAACCCGAGAGCGATTGACCCTGCGACGATGGAAAAATTATTTACTTGTATTTATTATGGAACAGAGGTTGACTTTTAAATAAATGGAGCAACGACAATATTAAAAATTTTATATTAATGTTTTGAAATAAAATTAAAACTCCGTATCAAGTATTTGTTTTTAACTTGATACGGAGTTTTTTGGTTCTTTCTTATAATAACGACGATTTGAAATTATGATAAGCAGGATTTAAACATTGCGCTTTTTAATCCTACTTTGCCGATATCAGAACAAACTTTTATGTAATATAAAACCTATCTCCTTCATATAATTAAAAATAACATTGTATAAAGGAGGCTATGTGTTTTGAAGCCTTACATCGAAAAGCGTGCGGTCGAGGTTGCAAATTTTATAATACGGGAAAACGCAACCGTCAGAGAAACGGCAAAGAGATTCGGGATTTCAAAATCCACAATACATAAGGACGTAACGGAAAGACTTTTGAAGATAAATCCCAAACTTGCACAAGAAGCGCGAAAAGTTTTGGAAGTGAACAAATCGGAAAGGCACATTCGCGGAGGATTGGCGACTAAGGAGAAATATTTGACTATACAAAAAGGCGGTATTAAAAAAAGTTTATGATAAAAGTTTTCGTCAATACATTATTTCATAAACATATAAAAAATTTATTCTGTAGACCCTACTTCTGTTTTAAGGAGTAGGGTTTTATTGCATGTAAAAATTCTTAAATTAATTTTGCTTATAACCCGTGTGTCCCGTCAGCAAAATTTTCGCGCCGTCAATAATTCCCTCGTCCATAATGTGTTGTAAAGATTCCTTGCTTTTTTGATGCTCTCTGTTCATCATAAGCAAAAAAGGAATTATTTTTTTGTCCTTGGTAACGCGCAAATTATTTTCACTTTTATTGAATTTGTTAAACTATATGCCGAACCGTATTCTCAAATACACGTATCCTTGAACCTGTTCCTGTGTTAATATAGGCTTATATATAATTACAATAAAGAGTAATATGTATATGAATTGAAATAAACAGAATTGAATTTAAATATGAAAGGAATCAATATTTATGAACTGCGATACACAAATAAACAAAGTAAAATTAGCCCTTCTTGCAATGCAAAGATATTCTTGGGAGCAGGGTGTGGCGATGCAGGCGTTTTTGGAACTCGGTGAAAAAGATGTTGTTATTGCGATGGCAAAAGAAGCGGCGTACCGAAACATGGTTGACGGAAGAGTTGCGGCAATCGGCGGAATGGAATCGGTAACAGACCCTTGCTCGGCAGGGGAAGGATTGATATTTTCCTATAAAAAAACAAAAGACGAGGAACTTAAAAATGCATATCAAGCCTTGCTTAAATGGGCACTGGAAACAGCACCGAGAAATGAGGACGGAATTGTTTATCATTTGGTAGAGGCAAAAGAATTTTGGGTGGATTCAATGTATATGTTGCCGCCGTTTTTGGCGGTTGCGGGTTATTATGATGAATCGATAAAACAAATTAACAGCTACTGGAAAACGCTGTACAACTCGGATAAAAAATTAATGAGCCACATGTGGAATGATGAAAAGAAAATATTAAAACGTCCGGATTTTTGGGGCGTGGGAAACGGTTGGGCGATTGCAGGAATGGCTCGGGTTATCGATTTACTGCCGGATTATATGCAAAAAGAAAAAGATGAGTTAACAGAAAAAGCATGTACTTTGATAGAATCGGTGGCAGGTTATATCAGAGAGGACGGATTGGCGCATAACGTATTGGATGATGAAAAAAGTTTTATCGAAGTGAATTTGCCGCAGATGTTCAGTTACGGAATCTATCGCGGAATAAATTCGGGTTGGCTGAAAAAAGAAAAGTGGCTTGAGATTGCAAATAAATGCAGGGTGGCTGTTGAAAACAAAGTTGATGATTACGGATTGGTGCAAGATGTATGCGGCGCACCGCATTTTAAATCTCCCGGCGTTGCTCCTGAGGGGCAGGCGTTTTATATTTTAATGCAATCGGCGTATAAAAAAATGTGATGTAATTAAAATATATAAAAAACAAAAAAGGGCAGCGAACCGACGCGCTACCCCCACCAAAATAACCTACCCCTTGTAAATTATTTTGTATAGAAAAAGTTCGGAAGACTTAATCTCCCCCCAGAAACTTACAAAAGAATCCCGAAACCAATTTCCATGCAAACAATAACTTATCATTTGCGTTAACACTAAAATGCTCCAAATCATAATAAACAAATTTGATTAAATGAATTGAAAAAATCATTAAAATAGATTCAAATCAGCGACACGCCGCCGCTACAAAAGAATGTATAGGAATTCTTCCGTCGTTTAAATAACACAAAGGAGATTGTGTTAAAAGAGAATTTATTATGATTGATTTTCATTAGTGTAATAAGAATTGTTTTTAAAAAGCTGCTAATTCACGAGATGCAAAAATAGAGAATTGAAAGCGATTTTCACGAACTGAAAATACTTATCATTCATTTTGAACCAGCTTATTATTGTCAGCACTTTTAATATCGGCAGAATTTTTATTAAAGATAATAAAAAAATAATTAATAATAAAAATTTTTAGGCGCATGAAAAGTATGGAAATTACAGCGCAAATTCCATTTTATCTATTCGATAATTTTCGGCAAAATTGTCGTCTTCCGTTTTTTTGCTTGAAATTGTATTTTTATGTGGTAAAATAAGCATCAAGCTATAATTTCTCTTCACTTAAATATTGTTGAGAAACGGCTTTTTAATAGTTTAATTTTTAGAGTTTACATAATTGAAACTTAAAAAATTGGTTTGGTGCAAGTTTGCAATCAGCTTATTTGCTGCTTATTTTGGAGGATAAATCAGTGGGAGAAGAAAAAAGTTCGGTTAAAACAAAAACCGAAAACAATAAAAATACAACGAAATCAAATGATAAAGATATTTTAAATAGTTTGAACGGCGGAAAGAAAAAAGTTAAATGGTCAAGAGTTTTGAAAGTGACGATTCTTATCGTGTTAATTTCTATCGCAGGCATTTATGTTTATGCTAATTCGATTTTGAATGATGTGCGCGATACAAGCGTTACACAGGAAATCGGCGCGGGTCTGAAAGAATCGAACGTTATAGCAGACATCTTCAAACCTGCGGAAAAACAAATAAATTTCGTGATTTACGGGCTTGATAAAGACGATATAAGAACCGACCTTATGATGATAGGAACTTTTAGTTCTGATGATAAAACTATTGATATAATAAGCGTTCCGCGAGATATTAAAATTTCTCTCACGGACGAAGAAATCGCATTTTTGAAAAAGAAAAACAGACCTGTTCCGTCTAAAGAGTACATTAAATTAACAGAACTTTTTTCATATCCGGGCGAAGAAATGGGTGTGGATTTTGTAACGGCGAAGTTAGAAGACATGTTTAACGTTGAGTTTGCATATTATGCTCTTTTGGATATTGACGGATTCAGAGCACTGGTGAACGCCATGGGCGGAGTTGAATTTGATGTTCCGCAAAGAATGTGGTATGAAGATTATCCGCAAGATTTATATATTGATTTATATCCGGGTTTGCAGATTCTCGACGGCACACAAGCGGAGGGTTTAATTCGATATCGCGGAACGAACGACGGATACGAGCATATAAGCCCGAATTATAAAATGCCGGATATCGAAAGAAATGCGGTTCAGCGTGATTTTTTAAGAGCGTTTATTTTACAGCTTTTAGCGAAAGAAACTATACTCGGCAACGCTTCTGATATTGTATCCACTGTGAAAAATAATGTGAGTACGAATTTTAATATAAACGAAGTTCCGAAATATTTAAATTACATCAAAGATATTAATACGGACAATATCAGAACACATTACATTCCGATAATTCCAATTAAAATTGACGGAACTGATTTTTTAGAAATTAATGAGGACGACGCGAAAACGGTTATCAATAAAGTTTTTTACGGAATCGCACCTGACCCTATTCCGAGCGAGGGCAAAAAAATTCAGATTATCAATGCGACAAGCAAAGCGGGAGTTGCGTCTGCCGAAAAAGAGAGATTGGAAGAAAAAGATATTGAAGTCATAAATATCGATGACAACGACGAAGTTTTGGAAGAAACTTTTATCTATGTCAAAAAGGACGGCATGGGGCAAGATTTGCTTGAGTTTTTTCCCGAAGCGGAAATTGTTATTGATGAAAGCATGGAATATTTCGAGATAAAAATAATTGTGGGAACGGATTCCATACAATAGAGATACGTTAACATAAATAAAGATATTATAAAAACTAAAGAGCCGAAATGTCAAAATCAAGATGCATTGACGAAAAGTTCAGAACAAATCGGAAATGAAATTAACTAAATATTTATATTTACGGCAAAGGGGTGTGCCGAGTAGCTAATAAAGTTACTCGGCATTCGATTTTTATTAAAAATGTAAAAATCCAACGACTTCAATCAGATGATTTTGTATTCTTTATATTAGACTTGCTCGGAAACCGGAAACAATTTTTAAAATCAATAATTTTACAAATTAACCACATATGAAAGCATACTCTGAATTTTCAGAACGATTTATTATTTTTCGTAATGTAGGGAGCGCGTCTTGACCGTTCCCCACAAAAAATGCGATTTGTGTGATTTAAAAACCCTGTCAAGTTGATTTCCGATAAGGTCTATTGAAAAGAAATCAGTAACATTAAAAACTTTTCTAACTGCGAAGTTTAAATTATTAATCGTGAACAAAAATAAATAAACAGAAACAGTCAAGAGTGCTTCTTGCGTCTATAAAAAAGCAAATTGCAAGGTTTACCGTAATGCTGTTTAAAGCGAATCCCCATCGGAATAATTTAAAGACTTTAAAATTTTTCTGAAAGTGCTATAATACCTTTATTGAATAAATGACGACCGGAAATTTTCAGAGGTTTTAAAATATAAAAAATCAAGAAAGGATAGATATTAAAATGGACGAAAGAGTTTTAAAATTAATGGATTTTATAGATAACAGCCCGACTTCTTTTCATGCGGTATCGCAAGTTGAGAAAATTTTATCGGCGCATAATTTTAAAAAATTAAGCGAGAGTGATAAATGGGATATTGAAAAAGGTGAAAAATATTTTGTGAATAAAGATAACGGCGCGATAATTGCGTTTTCAATCGGATTGGGTGAGGTTGAAAATAACGGTTTTAAAATGATAGCATCGCACGTGGATTCGCCGTGTCTAAAAATAAAACCGTCACCTGATATGGCGGACGAAAATACTTATTTGAAGCTGAATACGGAAGTTTACGGCTCGCCGATTTTATCAACTTGGTTTGACAGACCTTTGGGAATCGCAGGAAGAATAGTTTTAAAAGGCGATGACGTTTTTAAACCGGAGGTCAGAATTGTTAATATTGACAGAGCGGTTTCCATAATTCCGAATCTTGCAATACATTTTACAAGAGAAAAAAATCAAAACGAAATCGATAAACAAAAAGAATTAACGGCTTTATTGGCTATAATAAATGATTCACTCGAGCAGGATAACAGCTTGATTTCACTTTTGGAAAGTGAATTTAATATATCAAGATTTGATATTTTGGATTTTGAATTATCTTTATATGACTATTCTAAAAGCGAAGTTGTCGGCGCGAATGAGGAATTTTTGAGCGCGGGACGATTGGACGATTTATGGATGGTTCAATCCAGTTTAACGGGATTGTTAAATTCTAAAGATTCCGAATCCACAAAAGTCGGCGTTTTTTTAAATCACGAAGAAATCGGAAGCAAAACAAATGAGGGTGCGGATTCCGTATTTTTGAAAACTATTTTAAAAAGAATTTGTATAGGACTTTCAAAAAACGAGGAAGATTTTTACAGAGCGTTAGAAAATTCATTTATGATATCGGCGGATTTGGCGCATGGAGTTCACCCGAATTATAAAGAAATCAGCGACCCGACAAACAGACCCGTTTTAGGCTCGGGCGTTGTTTTGAAATATTCTTCAAACAAAAGATATTTAACGGATAGCTACACTTCCGCGATTATAATCGGGCTATGCGAAAATAATAATATTCCGTACCAAAAATTTGTAAATAATTCTAACTTGCGCGGCGGTTCAACTATGGGAACATTTTTCAGCTCGCATTTAGCCGTGAGAGTTTTAGATTTGGGCTCGCCGATACTTTCGATGCACTCAATAAAAGAATTGGCGTCCGCAAACGATGTTATTCAAACAGAAGAATTGTTCAGAGTTTTCTACGAAGCATAATCGTATAAAATTTTTTGAATTGAATATATTATATCAAGGCTGAAGCCGCGATATATAAGACTGATAATAAAAAGGAGCATGATATGTTTTTAAGTTTAATAATTAAAGGTATTTTAATAGGCTTTGCGGTTGTTATTCCCGGGCTTTCCGCAAGTGTTTTTATGGTTGTCACAAATATGTATGATGATTTGATTTATGCGATAAACAATATAAAATCGGATTTTAAAAAGCAGTTTAAATTTTTATTGCCTGTCGGAATCGGGGCGGTTGCGGGTATATTGATGTCCGCGAAAATCGTTTTGGATTTGTGCGAAGAGTACACACTGTTTTCATATTCATTTTTTATAGGTTTGGTTATCGGCAGTTTGCCGTTTGTATTAAAGAAAATTCCGGATGTGAAATGGAATCCCAAAAGCATCGGAATCGCCGCAGTCGGCTTTATATTTATATATATTATAAGTATTTTGGATTCTTCGTCCGGCTCGGGCTCGGGGACACAAGTCGCTATCGAAAAAATTTCAAACAGCGGAGATTTCTTCACTATATTTTTTGCCGGTGCGATTTCTGTTTCACTAATGACAATTCCGGGCGTCAGCGGAAGTGTTTTGTTAATGATTTTGGGGCAATACGGAACGATTTATAATTCCGTTGCAAAAGTTGCGACGCTTTTAATTGCAATATTAAAAAACGATTCAGCGGGAATATCCGAAAATTTAGCGAGTGTCTTTGTCATTATTCCGTTTTGCGTGGGCGCGTTAATCGGTGTTTTATTGATAGCGAAATTATTGCAATATGTATTGGCAAAACACAGCGAAATATTATATACTGCCGTTGTGGGTATCGTGATAGCCGCGGTGGTTACTTTATTTCAAAAACAAATCTTTGCTAATTTAAGCGATTTTAATGATGGCTTGGGCGTAATAATAAACGTTCTTTTATGCTTATGTTTTATTGCATTTGGTGTATTTTTGAGTTTAAAATTTGAGGATTAAACAATTGGAATGAGTAAATTAAAAAAAGTTTTTTTGAAAGGTGATTTATTTGGAATGGATAAAAGTTCGGATTGAAACAATATCCGAGGGGATTGAAACGGTTTCTGATTTTTTATTGAGCGCAGGGGTTCAAGGCTTAATAATTGAAGATGACAAGGAAATGCAAGAATTTTTTGAAAATGAAACGAAATATTGGGATTATGTGGACGAGGATTTGGAAAAGAAAAATCGCGAGTTTGCATATATTGAATTTTATTTGTCCAATAATATTTACGGAAAAGAAATTTTCGATAGTATAAAATCGGGAATCGCAACTTTGCAAGATAGGATTCCTGAAATAAATTTGGGAAGTTTAGATATCGAAACGGATATCGCAAACGATGAAGATTGGGTTAACAATTGGAAAAAGTATTACAAAACTTTTGAAATAGGCGAAAAGCTTGTTATCAAACCGATTTGGGAAGAATACGATAACCCGAACAACAGAATAATTTTTACGATTGAACCGGGTCACGCTTTCGGGACGGGTTTGCATCACACAACGCAACTTTGTATTTTAAATTTAGAAAAATACGTTACGGCTGAAAGTGAGATTTTGGATTTGGGTTGCGGCACGGGAATCTTATCTATAATTGCTTTATTGTTGGGCGGAAAAAAAGCTTGCGCCTTAGACATCGACCCGAATGCGGCGAATACCGCACAGGAAAATGCCAAGATGAACAATATTTCCCGGGAAAAATACGAAACATTTTCGGGAAACATTTTGGAAGATGTAAAACTGCAAGAAAATTTGAAAACGAAAAAATACAATTTGATTCTTGCGAATATAGTTGCGGATGTTATTATCCCGATGACGCCGTTTGTCAAAGAAATTATAACCGATGACGGGATTTATATTACGTCCGGAATAATTGACACAAGAAAAGATGATGTTATAAATAAATTAATCGATACGGGATTTGAAGTTATGGAAATTTTAGAAAAAGAGGGTTGGATTTCTATTGTTTCTAGGCTAATGTAGTTGAATGAAATCAAAGGAATGATTTTAGTTGCCTAAATTTTTTATTAATGAAAATCAAATAAACGAAAACAGAGTTTTTATTGACGGCGATACGGCGAGTCATTTAATAAAAGTTTTGCGCATTAAAACGGGCGAAGAAATTATTGTGAATTGCCAAAACGGATTTGATTATTTTTGTGAAGTTAATTACGTCGACAAACGAAATGTTGAGTGCGAAGTTATAAAAAAAGAGCCGTGCGAAACAGAATCCGATTATAAAATTACATTATTTCAAGGGTTGCCCAAAGGTGACAAACTCGAAATGATTATTCAAAAAACGGTGGAACTCGGCGTTTTTGAAATTGTGCCCGTAAACACAAAATATGCGGTTGTTAAAAGCGAAAATATCGATAAAAAAAATTTGCGTCTTAATAAAATTTCGGAAGAAGCTTCAAAACAATGTATGCGCGGAATTATCCCGAATGTCGCGAATGTAATTAATTTTAACGAAGTTATAAATCAAATAAAAAATTTTGATTTGTTTTTTGTGTGCTACGAAAAACAAAACAACGCAGAAAATTTAAAAAAAGATTTGCAAAATATTTTTAACGGAAAAAGTGACGTGAAAAATATCGGCATCTTTATCGGCGCGGAGGGCGGATTTTCCGAGGAGGAAATTTTACGATTAGAAGAAAACAGGTGCAATATTGTTTCTTTGGGTAAACGGATTTTGCGGACGGAAACGGCGGGGATAATGTTTTTATCGGTGCTTATGTATGAGTTGGAATGCGTTTGAGCAGTGGAGTTTTAAAACCTTGGACTCCGTCCAAACATGCGAACTTTTGGAAAAGTTCGAGCAAAACTTTGGCTTTTCAGAAGAAATTTTAGAAATCAAAATTTATTACTTGACGAAGAAAAAAGTTTCTATAAAATGAAAACCTTATCAAACATAAGACAGGACTACGAGTAATCACGGAAACTGATTTCTAAAAATAATTATTCTCAAAAGTAGGGAACGGTCTTGACCGTCCCGCATAATAACGGAGCAGTCAAGACTGCTCCCTACGAAAAAATGCAATTAGAAATCCATAAAATGCGGAGAGGTATCACCCGACAGAGGTTTCTTTTGCAAAGCAAAAAAACCTTGAGAGGGGATAAAAATATTTTAGATTTTTAAACTCAGTAAAATCAAGCGTTATGACTTTCCATGGAAACCAGAACTACATTTTGGAGGTGAAGAAATGAGAAAGTTTAATTATTCGGCTTTGAAAAATTTTAAGTGGGATTCCGAAATTCTCGGCTATGTTGCGAAAATTAACGAACACAAAGGGCGACAGGAATTATATTTAAAGCAAAAGCCCGCTATATTAAACAAATTGGTTGATATAGCGAAAATTCAAAGTACGGAAACTTCCAATCAAATCGAGGGAATTATTACGACGAGTGCCCGAATGAAAAAACTTCTCACGGATAAAACAACACCTCAAAATCGAGACGAAGAGGAAATTATGGGCTATCGTGATGTGCTTAACACAATTCATGAAAATTATGAATATATGCCGATTCGTCCGTCTTTAATTTTACAGCTTCACAGAGATTTATATTCTTATTCGCAAAAAGGAATCGGCGGAAGATATAAAAATTCGCAAAATTTTGTTATCAAAACGGATTCGGAGCAGACGGAGAAAATTCAGTTTACACCGCTTGCGCCGTATGAAACAACGGACGCCATCGAAACGATTTGCGAAAGTTTTAATATTGCGATTGATGCCGACATTATTGACCCACTCGTTATAATACCGATTTTCATTTTTGATTTTTTGTGTATTCACCCGTTTAGCGACGGTAACGGGCGCATGTCTCGTTTGCTTACAACGTTGCTTTTTTATCGCTCGGGCTATGTAGTCGGGAAATATATTAGTATCGAAAGCAAAATAGAAAAGACGAAAGCAAGATATTACAACGTTTTGGAGCAATGCGGCGTTGGTTGGCACGATGGCGAAAATGACCCTGTGCCTTTTATAAAATATATTCTCGGAATTATTTTGGCGGCNTATCGGGATTTTGAAAATCGNTTTGANATTACGGANNAAAAAATTCTNGCNATAGACCAAGTGCGNAATGCGATTGATAAAAAAATCGGCAANTTCACGAAAGGCGATATTATGGAAGTTACNCCNAGTATTTCGGAAAGTTCTGTGANNAGTTCATTNANAAAATTGGTTGANGANGGATATATTAAACGCCACGGGGAAAATAAAAATACGTTTTATACACGCGCGGATATATAATCGNTTCATTATATTATCGGGCGGAGCAAGCGTCGCCCCNACGGAAAACAAAGTTTTCCACAAAAAATTTTNATTGAATTTTTTTAAAAGTTCATGAGTTCGGGCAATGCTCGGAATATTTTAATTTTTAAAAAATGAGAGGANTTTAAAAATGCAGGAAATATTTTTTGACAACGCCTCAACGACAATCCCCGACGATTGTTTTTTTGAGGAATTTAAAAAGGTGGGAACGGAATTTTATGGGAATCCCTCTTCATTACATACAAAAGGAATCGAAACGCAAAGAAAAATAAACGAAATCCGCAAGTTGATAACGGAAAAATTAAACGCGCAAAATGGGCGGATAATATTCACAAGCGGCGGAACGGAGAGCAATAATCTTGCGATTTTCGGATTGAACAATAAAAAAATAGTGACAATAAAAAATCAGCATCCATCTATAACAGAGCCGATAAAATCGTTAAAAGATAATTCGGAAGTGATTTATTTGTCTGTCAGCGACGGCTTTTTTTCATATGAAGAATTAGAAAATGCGATAGACGAAAAAACAACTTTGGTAATTTTAAGCCATGTTAACAACGAAACGGGAATTATTTACGACCTCGAAAAAATCGGAAATATTATAAAAAGCAAAAATTCAAAAACATTATTTCATGTTGACGGTGTTCAGGGATTCGGAAAAATCCCGATAAACATATCAAAATCAAAAATTGATTCGTACACTTTCAGTTTACATAAAGTACACGGAATTAAAGGAGTCGGCGGACTTTTTATAAGAAACGGCGTAAATATTTCTCCCATAATTTTTGGAGGATTGCAACAAGATAAAATCCGTCCGGGCACGGAAAATACGGTTTCTGTGATTGCGTCGAAAAAAATTATCGAGAAAGCTTTTTGCGATACGAACGAAAAATTTAAAAAAGTTACCGCATTAAAAAAATTATTTATTGACGAATTGGGCGATATCGGTGATTATGTTATAAACGGGGAAATCGAAAAAACTTCGCCGTATATTTTGAATATTTCTTTTGCAAATGTTTTGGGTGAAATTTTATTAAACGCGCTTTCCGCAAAAAAAATTTTTGTGTCGACGGGCTCGGCGTGCTCAGGGAAATCAGCATCGGAAAATTTAATAAATCACAATTTTAAAGAGGACAGGTCTAAAAATTCCATTCGCTTCAGTTTTTCAAAAGATAACAGCGAGGACGAAGTTATTAGGTGCGTTAATGTTCTGAAAGATGAAATAAAAATTATTGGTAGGGTGATGAAAAGAAAATGATAAACTGTGTTTTGGTCAGATATGTGGAAATTTTTATAAAAAGAGGAAACAAAGCTTACTTTGAGAGTTTGCTTATCGCGATTATAAAAAAGCGATTAAAAGATACGAGCGATTTTGAAATCGTAAAAGAACAGAGCAGAATTTTAATTCAAAAAACGGGCGAAAACTTCGATTACCAATATATTTGCGAGCAATTGAAAAAGGTATCGGGCATTAACGTGCTTTCGCCGTGTATTAAGACGAGTATCACGGATATTGAAAATATAAGAAATCTTTCAATAAATCATATGCGAGAATTTTACGGCGAAAAAAATCTGACTTTTAAGGTGGAAACGAAAAGAGTTAATAAAAAATACTTTCTAAAGTCATACGATGTATGCTATGATATAGGTGGATGCATCTTGGGAAATATGACTGATTTAAAGGTAGATGTGCATAATCCGGACGTAACTTTGAATATCGAAATCAGAAATGATATTTATATTTATTCTCAAAATATTTTAGGGTTGGCAGGTTTACCATATGGTTCATCAGGGCTTAGCATTTTGCTGCTATCCGGGGGTATAGACAGTCCTGTTGCGGGATATTTGATGGCAAATAGAGGCGTCGGCATAGAGGCGACATATTATCATAGTCCGCCTTACACTTCTGAACTCGCTTTAGAAAAAGTCAAAGATTTGTGTGAGGCACTTTGTCAATTCGTAGGTACAATGAAATTGCACGTCATTAATTTTACAGAAACTCAACTTTATATCAATGACAATGTGGATAAAAATAAAACTACAATTTTTTTGAAACGCAGTATGTTGCGATGCTCCGAAAAAATCGCACAAATGCGCTCCGCGAAAGCTTTGGTTGTCGGCGATAGCATCGGGCAGGTTGCAAGCCAGACTTTAGACAGTATTTTTGTTATAGATACTGCGGTTACAACGCCCATTTTAAGACCGTTGGCGGCGATGGATAAAGAACGTATCAAAGACATTGCGATGGAAATCGGCACGTATGATATATCAATAAGACCTTACGAAGATTGCTGTACTGTATTTGTTCCTGAACATCCGGATTTAAAACCTAGCAAAAAGGTTGTGGAATTAACTCACGAAAGACTTACGGAATTGGAAGCTTTGCTTGATAAGGCTATTTCTACGCGAGAAATTTTTGAATTTTAGAAGTTAAAGAAAAGTTATCAAATTGCCGATGTTTAAGTGAGTTAAAAGATGTTATTTGAGCGGGTATTTTTATAAAAATCTATGGAGGGTAAATTTGATATGAGTGAGAACGTAATTGATAATTCTAGATTGTTGGACGCGATAGAGGTAATGAAAACAGACAGTTCTACCGATAATGTTGCGGAATTTATAAGCGCGCTTTGTCAGGCAAGAATACTTTTACCTATAAAGGTTGATGAAAGCGAAGTCACTGTTAATGAGGACGGTTCGCATGTTTTGAACGACGCATCTAATATTCATCTTTTATCGGTTGTAAATGAACAAGATGAAGATTACTTGCTGACTTTTACCGATTGGGATGTGCTGAAAAATTGGGATGGAAATCATAAAGGGGCGATTATCAGAACGTATCAAGAGTTGTCGGATATAATTTTTGACAGTTCAACATCGTTTAAAGGATTTGCATTAAATCCGTTTACAACAAATTTTGTTATGAACGAGGAAAAACTTAAAGTGGTAAATGAAGCTTTAGAGGATATTACCTGATAAGCTTTTATAGATAATTTTTAAATTTAAAATGTTGATAAAGGCAAAGCAGAGTTTTTATTATGGAAACTTGACTTTGCTTTTTTTATTTTATAACGTATATTTATTCGCTGAATGGTTTTTATTTTCAAGTGGTTTAAGATTGATGCTTACCTTTACCTAGCTGCTTTGTATGGATTAAAACTCAGCGAAATTATTGGATTACAATGGTCAAGTCAAGCATTGTAATTCAAAAATAAAGTATTCACTGTTGAAAATAAGGCTATAAGAGTAAGGGTTCATAGACAAACTTGTTTGTAAAAAGGCGTGAAAAATAAAAAAGGTTTATTGTAAAAAACAATAAACCTTTTTCAAAAAATAAATTCTGCGGATGACAGGACTCGAACCTGCACGCTGTTAGGCACCAGATCCTAAGTCTGGCATGTCTACCAATTCCACCACATCCGCATATATATTTTTCATTTCAACTTTTAAATTCTTTAAAATTAAGTAATTAGAATTTACAAGGAGAAAAACAAAATCTTAAACTAATCAGAATTCAAAAAAACACTCCAATGCCCTGTAACCATAGTGATGATATCATCATTCCGGACAAATGTCAATAAAATTTTTCACACTTTCGCATCGAGCAGAAAATCGCACACACAAGTTTTGAATGTTTATAATTTTTCGCCGGCGTTTTCTGTTTGCATAATCAAATTCAACTTCACTTTTTATCAAGATAAAAAGAATACTAGAGATTTTATAAGCCTTATGCTACAATTGAAACATAACAGTTTTTT
>JGI994J12354_10003207_pt1 | contig 15422 bp, 17 predicted proteins | sample IntmicLarv3ML3BL_FD_12354 | JGI IMG/M metagenome (IMG submission 12354)
TCAAAAGATTATGAAATCCGTACCGATTCAGCAGCGGCGATGGTTAAAATTTCTCATATACACACGCTGTTGCGGCGGTTATGTTGAATTAGCACTAAATTGAATGCAGCTTCTAAATCGAAATGAGAGAAATTAAAACATATCTAAAACATAATTCAACAGGATTTTTTGTGCGGTAGTGTTGTAATAAATACGATAATATTCTCTTCCGTCGCCGGCGATTTTTTTGACGGCAGAAACGCCGGATATCTCACCTTTTTCCGTAGATATTCGCGTTTTTTGCTCGCCAATTTCTCTGTCTTCAATATAGCCGTCGGCGATTAATTTTTCAGTGATTTTACGCACGGGAATTCCTTTGTCACGTTTTTGCAAAACAATTGCGTTTATTCTGTCCATAAACATTGCTATTCCGACCGGTTCATCAAAAAATTCGTAATTTGCCTTGATAAACGCCGACATGTCGGCGTTGCTTGAATCATTCGCCGTTTCCGAGTTGTCCGAATCTTCAGAATCTTCCATAGGTTTATAATTTTTCAAAACCTCTAAAAATGCAGTGCCGTATTTTTCGAGTTTAACCTGTCCCACTCCCGAAACCTCGAGAAAAGAAGCGTTATCGCAGGGTATTCTTGCACACATATCCACAAGAGTTGCGTCGGAAAAAATGACGAATGCAGGGACTCCTTCCGTTTTTGCGATTTTAATTCTCAATTCTTTTAATTTTGCAAAAAGCTCATTATCAATAACAGTACGTTTAGATGATTTATCCTCTTTTTCGGTTGACTCTTTTTTCTCTTCAAGCATAATCGGCATTGATATTTTTTTGCCGTTGAATAAAATTTCGTCTGCTTCTTTTGTGACGCTTATAACGGGAAAACCGTCATTTGAAACGGATAAGTAATCATTTTGAAGAAGAAATTCAATAAAAACTCTGATTTCATATATGCTTCTGTCGTCCATTATGCCATAGGATTTCATTTTATCAAGTTTTGATTCAATAATTCTTTTGTTCTTTGAACCGTATAAAACATCAGAAATAACGGTCATTCCGAACCGACCGTCCATTCTGTAGACACATGACAATATCTTTTGTGCGTCAGAAGTAATGTCAACAAGTTCATGTTCGGAAAGGCAATTTCCGCAATTTTCACACGAAGTCGGTTCTTTGTCTCCGAAATAATCCAATATGTATTGCCTTAAACAATCCGTTGTTTTGCAATATGTCTCCATCAATCTTAATCGCTTGTAGTCACGAACTTTTATTTCTTGGAGTTCTTCTTCAGAAAGAACGTTTTCGGAATCGGTAGTTTCAATTAAGAATTTGTTTGTTATAACATCCTGTGCGTTGAAAAATAAAATACATTCGGCGGGACTTCCGTCACGTCCTGCCCGTCCTGCTTCTTGATAATAGCTTTCCATATTTTTGGGCATGTTGTAATGCACAACAAAGGCAACATTGCTTTTATCAATTCCCATTCCAAAAGCGTTTGTCGCGACAATGATGCTTCTTCTGTCATATACAAAATCCTCTTGTGCAATAGTTCTTTCAAGCTGTGGAATTCCTGCGTGGTAAGCGCAAGCGTCAAAACCGTTTTTGTTTAATTTTTCTGTCACCAACTCTACATTTTTTCGGGTTGAACAATAAACAATGCCTGATTTATCTTTGTTTTCGCTCAAATAACTTTCCAATTCGGCATATTTGCTTTTGGGTCGACGCACTTCAAAATAAAGATTTTCACGATTGAAGCTTGTCGTCATGTTTAAAGGGTCTCTAAGGTCTAACATTCGTATAATGTCGGCTTTAACTTCCTCTGTCGCTGTTGCTGTAAATGCCGCAATTACAGGACGTTTTGGCAATGAAGCGGTGAAACTTGAAATGTTTAAATAGCTTGGGCGAAAATCCTGTCCCCAATGTGAAACGCAGTGCGCTTCGTCAACGGCGACCATTGAAATGTCGGCGCTTTTTGCAAAATTGAGAAACGAGTAGGTGCCAAGACGTTCGGGTGCGACATAAATGATTTTATAAAGCCCTTGTGATGCGCGAAAAAGAGCCTTTTCGGTTTGAGATTGAGTGAGAGAAGAATTTATAAAAGCCGCCGAAACACCGTTATGTGTAAGTGCAGTCACTTGGTCGCGCATGAGAGAAATTAACGGTGAGATGACAATGGTAATGCCGTCAAACATAAGAGCTGGAATTTGAAAGCAAAGCGATTTACCTGCTCCTGTGGGCATGACCGCCAAAACGTCACGTCCGTATATAATACTTTTTATGATTTCGTCCTGACCGGGACGAAAACTTTGATATCCGAAATATTCTTTTAAAACTTCAATCTGTTTATCGTTCATGTTGACCGCCTTAATTTGGTTTCATTTTAAAAAGTATAACATTATTATAAACAAACAATGTAATATTTTCAAGAAAAGAGTTGTTTATTTCGAGAACAGGGTTGACATTGACTTGTATAATCTGATAAAATCGAAGTTGAAGTCAAATAGAAAACAGTTGCCGAAACGGAAGAGGTGGTTTCATTGTCGAAAGATGAAAACAAACAAAACCTCAACACCGAAAATGAGAAAAGAGAAAAGAAAGAGCTTTTTCGTGCTTTATCCTTTTTTTCGCAAATCAGCGTCACAATTATTTCATGTATAGTAATAGGTGTGATTTTAGGTAAGTTTTTAGACGGTGTTTTTGGAACATCGCCGGTTCTTTTGTTGATTTTTTCACTACTTGGCACGGGAGCGGCATTTAAATCTATATTCGATATGTCGGGGAGGGACAAATGAAGTTATCCGATATTGCGAAAAAAATGATATTAATAGTTTGCATATCGGTGTCGGTAATTATTGTTATCGGTGTCGTTTGTTTCCGTTCGCTTTCATGCTTGCCCTTCGTTTTAGGTGTGTTGTTGGGTGGTTTATTAAATGCTTTAAAGATTATAATGCTTGACCGTGTCGTTGATAAATCTGTAAAAATGGAAGAAAAAAAGGCTTCAAATTACGCTTGGTTTCAATCCTTGTTAAGATTTGTTTTGACAGGAGCGGTGCTGGCAATAGCTGCGATTTTTCTCGACTATTGGGGAATTTGGGGAGCGGTGGCGGGAATTTTAACCATGACTGTTGCGACGTTTTTCGTTAGAAAGGGGTGATTGGTTTTGGAATTCGGCGTTAAAAGCCTTTGGAGTTTTAATATAGGCGGCATTGAAATTTGGATTACGCAAACGATAGTAAACACATGGATTATTATGGGAATATTGATTGTCATTGCTGTTGCTGTTCGTCTGATGTTGCCTAAATTTCAAACTGTTCCGAAAGGCATTCAAAATGGTATAGAAATTGCCGTTGATATGTTTGACGGAATGGTCAAAAGCTCAAGCAGCGAGGGATTTTTGTATTTGGGAAACTGGTTTTTCATGGTTTTTGCGTTCATTTTGTTTTCCAACATCGGCGGGGTGTTCGGGCTTCGTCCGCCGACTGCGGATTGGGCGACAACATTTGCACTTGCGTTTGCAACATTTATAATCATACAGATAGTCGGAATCAGAAATCGAAAAGGTTCATATTTAAAAAGTTTTTTCAAGCCTATTTTCATATTTTTTCCGTTGAATTTAATAGGTGAACTGGCGCGACCTGTTTCGTTGAGTTTTCGTCTTTTCGGCAATGTGCTTGCGGGTGTGATATTGATGACGCTGATCTATTCAATGGCTCCGATATATGTGAGATTTTTAATACCGACGGCTTTGCACGCATATTTCGACATTTTTTCAGGTGCAATTCAAACGTATATATTCTGTGTTTTAAGCATTTCGTTCATAAGCTCATCGGCTGAAGAAATGTAATGAATAGTAAAGTAAGCGATGATTAATTCCTTGTTGCTTTGAAAAATAAACGCAGAACGCACCAACTGCTTTTGATTTTTAAAAAGACCGACACTTAGGGCTTTTTTAAAATCAAAAGTGTGTGAAACAGGTTTTTTAGAGGTGGCCTAAACAAAATAAAAAAACATACAGGAGGAATTAATTATGCAGGATCCAATGGCGTTTATAATTGCGGTGGCGCATATTGCGGCTTCGTTAGCTCTTTTTAATGGTATTATTACCACGTTGGGGCAGGGAAAAATCGTCGCGACCTCGGTGGAGTCAATAGCAAGACAGCCCGAGGCTGCCAATTCAATAAGAACGACAATGTTTGTCGGTTTGGCAATGGCCGAAACATCGGGTATTTATGGTCTTTTAATAGCTATTATAATGCTGTTTGCCAACCCGCTTATTAAAATTTATGAGCAGTACGCAGGTTTGTAGGAGGTTTTATCATGTGTTCTTTGGCAATTTCCATACTTGCGGCAGTTCCCGAACCGCGTGTTTTCGGGTTGGATCAGCAAACGGTTATAAGCATTTTGATACAACTGCTTAACGCCTGCGTTTTGGCGGCTGTTTTGTCGTTTTTGTTGTATAAACCTGTTCGTAATTTCATGCAAAAACGCGCTGAAAAGATTCAATCCGAATTGGACAGGGCTAAAGATAGCATGGATGAAGCAAATAAATTAAAAACAAAATATGAAAAAAAGCTCAGAGAAATCGAATCTGAGAGAGTTGAGCTTTTAGATAAAACCCGTGAGATTGCTGCGGAAAAAAGCAAACAAATGACGGAAGAGACGAAAAAAGAAATAAATCTTCTAAAAGAACGGGCCAGAACTGACATTCAACGAGAACGAGAAAACCTTAAAGAAGAGGTCGGGCAAAATATTCTTGAGGTGTCAGCGGCAATGGCGGGCAAATTTGTAATGTGTGCGATTGACAAGGAAACTCAAGATAAAATTTTTGAGGAAACAATCGCTGAATTGGAGGAAGCGGCATGGTCGAACTGAGTTCTCGTTATGCCCACACGCTTTTCGATTTGGCGAAAGAAAGCGGTGCGCTTGAAGAGTTTGCAAAACAAGCCCATTTCATAAGGGAAATTCTTAAATCTGAGGATTGCCGCAGGGTGTTGGACAATCCCATGCTTTCAAATGATGAGAAGCGTGATTTTATCACGGATATTCTCGCCGGAAATGTTCACAATGATTTGGCGGGGCTTTTATATATGCTCATAACCAAACGTAATGAAAGTCTCATAGTTCCGGCGCTTACATCGTTTATAAACATGGTTTCCATGAACATAGAAAAAACGGACGCACATGTAGTGTCGGCAGTTGAGCTTGACGAAAAACAAATAAAAATTTTAAAAAACACACTTCAGAAAAAGATAAATAAACAGGTTCATATTACCGTAAGTGTTGACAAAACTTTAATCGGCGGACTTCAAATTCACGTTGACGGCTATCTTATTGACAGAAGTGTTAAAAAACAACTGGAAGATTTGAAAGAGAATTTGAAAGAGGTATTATAGCCGTTCAAGTTGAACTGCTATGTAAAACTCATAAAAGGTAGAAAAAATGATTATTAATTCTAATGAAATAAGTGATAAAATTAAAAATCAAATAAAAGAATTTTCGCCTAAACTGAGCGTTTCCGAAACAGGTGTTGTCGTTCAGGTTGGTGATGGAATTGCTAGTGTTTATGGGCTTAATAAGGCCATGAGCGGAGAAATTTTAGAATTTCCCGGCGATGTTCAAGGCATGGCGTTAAACCTTGAGGACGATAACATCGGTGTTATTCTTTTGGGTGCGAGCGACAAAATCAAAGAGGGAGATCCCGTGTGTTTGACAGGTCGCGTCACAGAGGTTCCAACAGGTGACGCGCTACTTGGAAGAGTTGTAAACGCGCTCGGGCAACCGCTTGACCAAAAAGGTGCGATAGCTAATACATCAATGAGAAAAATCGAACGCACGGCACCGGGCGTAATCAAACGGCGTGAAGTGAATGTTCCGCTTCACACAGGAATTAAAGCGATTGACGTAATGGTTCCGATCGGTCGGGGGCAAAGAGAATTGATTATCGGAGACCGCCAAACGGGAAAAACAGCTATTTGCATAGATGCGATTTTAAATCAAAAGGAAACAGGTGTTTTGTGCATATATGTCGCGATTGGGCAAAAGGCTTCGACGATTGCACGAATAATAAGAACTTTAACCGAAAGAGGCGCGATGGAATACACGACGATAGTCGCGGCGACGGCGAGCGATTCCGCCTCTATGCAATATATTGCGCCATACACAGGGTGTGCCATCGGTGAGGAATGGATGGATGCGGGTAAGGATGTTTTGATAGTTTATGATGATTTATCCAAGCATGCCGTCGCCTATAGAACAATAAGCCTGTTGTTGCGCAGACCACCAGGAAGGGAAGCATATCCGGGCGATGTGTTTTATCTTCATTCAAGACTTTTGGAACGGGCGGCGTGTATGCGGGAGGAAGAGGGAGGCGGTTCGCTTACGGCGCTGCCCGTTATAGAAACGCAGGAGGGTGACATTTCTGCGTATATTCCCACAAACGTAATTTCCATCACAGACGGGCAAATATATCTTGAAACAGAATTATTTAACGATGGAATCCGACCGGCAATCAACCCGGGTTTTTCTGTTTCGCGCGTGGGCGGAGCCGCTCAGATCGACGCAATGAAAAAGCTTGCAGGATCGCTTAGAATTGAGCTTGCGCAGTATAAAGAAATCGCGGCGTTTGCGCAATATGGGTCGGATTTAAGCAGAGACACGCGTGATCGATTGCGTCACGGCGAGAGAATAACCGAAATTTTGAAACAGCCTCAGTATGCACCTATGCCCGCGGAAAAACAAGTTTTGCTTCTTTACGCGCTCGTAAACAAATATTTGTCGGATATTCATATAGAAAAAATTCAAGAGTTTGAACACGATTTTTTAGAGTTTGTAGACAGAGAACACCACGACATTACCGAAGAAATCAAAAATGTAAAGAAGTTTTCAGAGGAGCTTGAATTAAAAATAAAAGCCGTTGTTGAGGAGTTTATTTATGCCGTCAAGGAAAGATATTAAACGAAGAATATTAAGCGTAACCACGACTAGGCAAGTGATGAAAGCGATGGACATGGTTGCCGTATCCAAGCTTCAAAAGTCTAAGGCTCAGCTTGAGTTTTCTGAACCGATCACTAATGAGACGAAGCGTATCATTGACAGTTTAAAAAACAGCGAAGAAGCTCGTGAAAATATATATATTAAACCGAGAAAAGTTAAAAACACTGCATATGTCGTAATTACAGGCGACAGGGGCTTGTGCGGAAGCTATAACACAAACATAGCGGAAACGGCACTTTCTCACATGAAAAAAATAAAAAATGAGAAAATAATTGCTATAGGTCTGCGCGGCCGTGATTTTTTCAAATATCATAAAAAAAATGTCCTGCATGAATATTCTCTTCTGTCAGAAGCAGCATTTTATGAGGATGTTCACAATGTCGGAAACATGCTTGTTTCATTATATACATCGGGCGAGATCGACGAGGTTTATGTCGCTTATACCAAGTTTAGTTCTGTGTTGTCCCATCTTCCTCAAGTTTTTAAAATTTTGCCGATCGGAAGTGAAGCAGAAGACGATTACAAATATAATTCAATGAAATATGACGGCGGCATTAATTCTTTTTTGGATTATGCCGTACCGATGTATTTAAACGCTTTTTTATATTCGGCATTGGTCGAATCTTCGACTTGTGAGCAGGCGGCGCGTGTTGTGAACATGGATTCGGCGGTCAGCAGTGCTTCAGACATAATCGAAAATTTAACCTTGACATATAATCGCAAGCGTCAAAATTTAATTACACAGGAAATAAGTGAAATTGTCAATGCGGTAAACGCTTTGGAATCTGTTAAATAAAACGAATATATCGTTAGAAGCATGTATATATTATAATAACCAATAAATTCGGGGAAGAATGTCAATGTCTTTGATGCATAAGGTTATTATAGATAAAAGAGAAAGCGTGTCAATCGACGGCGTAATTGACGTCATATCATTTGACGAAAACACGATAATTGCAGAAACGGAGCATGGGGCTGTTGTTATAAAGGGTATCAATCTTCACGTCGAAAATCTCAACGTTGAGATTGGTCGGCTTGAAATAAACGGCATTACCGACAGCTTGGTTTATCAAAAAAACGCAGGGAAGAGCAAAGGTTCTTTTTTAAATAAAATTTTTAAATAGGAGGCGGTCGTTATGATTCTGTCTATGAGAAGTCAGGCGATGGTTTTTTTAACTGCTTCCGCCGTCGGTTTTGCCATCGGATTTATTTATGATGTTTTCAGAATAATTCGAAAGGCTTTCAAGCACAAAAAAATTTTGACACAAATAGAAGATGCTGTGTTTTGGATTAACGTTTCGTTGCTGATGTTTTATGTGATGTTGCAAAGAAATTTCGCGCAAATCAGAGCCTTTAACGTGCTTGGAACGGCACTGGGAATGCTTCTGTATTTTTTAACGGTGGGAAGAGTTGTCGTGGCGGCTTCGCAGGCTGTTATTGATTTTATTCGAGGTGTTTGGTCATCGATAATGTACGTGATAAAAATTCCGTTAAAAAGTTTAAAAAAACTATTGCAAAATGTTAAGAAACATGCAATAATTAAGGAAACTATAAATTCGAAAGAGAATGATACGGTATGTCAGCAGACGAACGTCCGCTCAGGCGAAGTTTGAGAATAAGAATTCAACTGATCATAATAGCCGCTTTGATCATCGTTTTTGCGTGCTTTATCATGTCTCAGTTTCGCGAAATAAGCGTTGTTCGAGCGAATGTCGAATCGGAAGAGAAAAAAATAGTGGAGTTGCTCAGCTATAAAGAACAGCTTAACAAAGAATATGATTTCATTAAAGATAAAGAGTTTATTATCGGTCAAGGGCGCGACAGACTCGGATTGGTAATGGAAAACGATATTATATATATTAAACGAGTTGTAGACTAAATTATGCCAACTTAAAAAACATTAACCCGGTCGAAAAAAGCAATTTTTCGACCGGGTAAAATTTTGGGGGATAAAAACATGAAAATGACATTCAGATGGTATGGTGCGTCAGATCCTGTGACCTTGGATAAAATACGGCAGATTCCCGGAATGAACGGAATCGTTTCTGCCGTATATGACGTTCCTGTTGGCGAGGTTTGGTCTTGCCAAAGCATTGAATCAATCAAAGCCGCCGCAGAATTGAATGGATTGGGTTTTGAGGTAGTCGAAAGTGTGCCGGTTCACGAATCAATAAAATTAGGTGAGACGGAAAGAGATGTGTTGATTGAAAATTATTGCGAGAACATTAGGCGGCTCGGTTCGTTCGGCGTAAAATGCATCTGCTACAATTTTATGCCTGTTTTCGACTGGTTAAGAAGCGATTTGTCAAGAAAACTCGAAGACGGTTCATTTGCTCTTGCCTACGACAACGAAACGGTTTTGAATCTTGACCCTGCAAAAAGCGAACTGTCGCTGCCCGGTTGGGACGAAAGCTATGCAAAGGACGAGCTTAAAAATTTGCTTAACAAATATAAGTTGGTGAATGAAGAGAAATTGTGGGAAAATTTTGCATATTTTATCAATAAAATCATTCCGGTTTGCGAGGAATCAGGCGTAAACATGGCGATTCACCCCGACGATCCGCCGTGGGGAATTTTCGGTTTACCGCGCATTATTACAGGTGTTGAAAGCTATTCAAAAATGAAAAAAATCAACTCGTCTGTGAAAAACGGAATGACCCTTTGTTTAGGTTCGCTCGGTTGTGACGGGAAAAACGACATTAAAGCTATCGCCAAAGAATTTTCAGACCGTATTCATTTTATTCACGCCAGAAATGTCAAACTGACAGGCGAACGGTGCTTCGAGGAAGCGCCTCATCCGACAGAATTCGGATCGCTTGACATGTATGAAATTTTAAAAGCTCTGCATGACACGGGTTTTGAAGGCTATATTCGTCCCGACCACGGGCGGATGATTTGGGGTGAAACAGGCCGTCCGGGATATGGACTGTATGATCGTGCGTTGGGTGCTATGTATATAAAAGGCTTGTGGGAAGCGATAGAGAGGGGAACAGTGAAATGAAACTGCCTTTTAAAATAGATTTGTCGGATAAGGTTGTTGTTATAACGGGTGCAGGCGGTGTTTTGTGCTCGATGTTTGCCGAGGCGGCGGCGGTTTGCGGCGCTAAAACGGCATTGCTTGACCTTAACGGCGAAGCCGCTGAAAGTATGGCTGAAAACATTGTGAAACAAGGCTTTGTTGCCAAGGGTTATCAGTGCAACGCATTGCAAAAGGAAAGTTTAGAAACAGTGCACGCAAAAATTCTCGCTGATTTCGGTTCTTGTAATATTCTTATAAACGGCGCGGGCGGAAATAATCCTCGTGCGACAACAGATAAAGAATATTATGAGCGGGGCGACATTGACGCAAGCGGCATAAAATCATTTTTCAATTTAGATGCCGAGGGCGTAGGTTTTGTCTTTGATCTGAATTTTATGGGAACGCTTCTTCCCACACAGGTTTTCGCTTCCGACATGGTTAAAAAAAACGCAGGAACTATTTTGAACATCTCAAGCATGAACGCATTTACACCGTTGACCAAAATTCCCGCCTATTCAGGCGCAAAAGCGGCGATAAGCAACTTTACGCAATGGTTGGCGGTTCATTTTGCCAAATCGGGAATAAGAGTAAACGCAATTGCTCCCGGCTTTTTTGTCACGGGTCAAAACAGAGCATTATTATATGATGAGAACGGCAATCCCACGCCGAGAACGGGTAAAATTCTTTCTGCGACTCCGATGAATCGTTTCGGCGAGCCCGAGGAATTGATTGGAACCTTGCTGTGGCTGCTGTCAAACGAGGCTTCTGCTTTTGTCACAGGGATCGTAGTTCCGATAGACGGTGGTTTTTCGGCATATTCGGGGGTATAAGACATGAATGGGTTTATGGATGAAAATTTCATACTTAAAACTAAAACGGCGCAATGGCTTTTCCATGATGTCGCTGTGAGTTTACCTGTTATTGATTATCATTGTCATTTAAATCCCAAAGAAATTGCCGATAACGTTCGGTTCGATAATTTGGCGCAAGCTTGGTTGGCTTCCGACCATTACAAATGGCGTGCCATGCGTGCAAGCGGAGCAGACGAGCGTTTTATTACAGGTGATGCTTCCGAAAAAGAAAAGTTTCTTACTTTCGCCGAATGTATGCCGAAGCTAATCGGGAATCCGCTTTATCATTGGAGCCATTTGGAATTGAAGCGTTATTGCGGAATAGATGAACCTTTATCACCGAAATCAGCCGAAAGAATTTGGGAAGAATCAGTAGAAAGGCTTCAAGCGTTACCCGTAAGCAAAATTATGACATTGTCAAAGGTCGAAATGGTCTGCACGACCGACGATCCTGCTGACGATTTAAAATATCATAGTATTATTGCAGAGAATAAAAACATTTCCGCTCGAATATTGCCGGCTTTTCGACCGGACAAGGCGTTGAACATCGAAAACGAGGGGTGGAACGAATATATTCAAAGACTGTCAGATGCTTCGGGTGTAAATATAGCTGATATAGATACGTTAAAATCGGCTCTTTCTTTGCGAATGGACGCGTTTGACGCGCTCGGTTGCCGAGCTGCCGATCATGGTTTGGTTGATTTTCCGTTTCTTCCGTGTCCGAAAAAGGCAGAAGCGGCTTTCAAAAAGGCTATAGACGGGCAAATTCTTACTTATAATGAAATTGAAGCGTTCAGAGCGGAGTTGCTTTTGTTTTGCGGTCAAGAATATGCCAAGCGCGATTGGATAATGGAAATTCATTACGGTGCATTGCGCAATGTCAGCACAGCAAATTTTAAAACAATCGGCGCAGACAGCGGGTTTGACATTGTCGGTGAACCGCATTCTGTTCAAGGTTTGGCTCGTTTTCTCAACACCTTACAGCAATGGGAGAGTCTTCCGAAAACGATATTGTTTTCACTGAACCCCAACGACAACACAACATTGTGTGTTCTCTCGGGTGCGTTCGGGAATAAGGTTCAACAGGGAAGCGCATGGTGGTTTAACGACACGAAAAACGGCATGATTCAACAAATGAAAACCTATGCCGAATTGCTGCCGTTGGGTTCTTTTGTTGGATTTCTAACCGACAGCCGCAGCTTTCTTTCATACCCGAGACACGAATATTTCCGACGAATATTGTGTGATTTTATAGGAAATTTGGTGGAAAGAGGGGAATATCCGGAAGACAAGGAATGTTTGGCGAAGATAGTTACTGATGTATGCTACATGAATGTAAAGGAAATTTTCAAAAGAAAAAAAAGCCGCAAATTTTAAATTTGCGGCTTTTTAAATGGGCCTCCTAGGACTCGAACCAAGGACCGTCCGGTTATGAGCCGGATGCTCTAACCAACTGAGCTAGAGGCCCTTAAAAAATCTATGAGCAATGATCTATGAGCAGCGTTTGCAAACTTTAAGTTTTTGCTCATCGACAGATTTTTCCCACAAAAGTTTAACGCGCTTTTTAGCGCAAACGGGGCATGTGCCTCTCCATTCTTTCGTTGATTTAAGACCTTTTCCTCTTTTGGGCTTAGCCATATATACAACTCCTTACCATGATTTTGTTATTTTAGTGGTGCAGAACAATCACGAGTGTCTATTCTATCATCTGTTTTTTGATCTGTCAACAATTATTTCAGAACTTTTTTTGTACTTTTTTTTTGGAACAAACATACTCATCCATAGCGTCGGCGACTCGTCGTGCAATGTGAACCGCTTCAATAACGCTTTTTGCACCTGTGACGACGTCGCCCCCTGCGAAAACGCCTTCCTTAGTGGTGCGTCCGCAATTGTCGACGGTGACAAGACCCGAAGCGCTAACGTCTATGTCGGGTGTTGAGGAAACGATAACCGAACGCGGTCCCTGGCTTATCGCGACGATAACTGAATCTGAAAGCTCCAACTTTTCGCTTCCTGCAATGGGTTGCGATTGCTTTTTGCCGTTTTCATCGACATATATTTCCGAATCGGCAAAAATTACACCTTTATCGGTGATTTCGACCGGCGTTTTTTTAGGCTCAAACCTAACGCCGTCAATTCGGGCATATTCAACTTCGCCTTTTCTGGCGGTTATTGATGATTCATCCAAACGGTTGAATATTTTAACATTATGGCAGCCGTGACGAATGGCGGTTCGCGCGGCATCTATTGCCACATTGCCGGCACCTATGATGTTAAGCGAATCACCCAATCGATAGACGGATGGGTTTTTCAAATATTCTATGGCATAATGAACATGCCCCAGGCTTTCGCCCTTAATATTAAGCCGATAAGGACGCCAAACACCCGTGCCCATGAACACAGCTAAAAATCCGTCACGGAAGAGATCGTCAACGCTGAGGTTCGCGCCTATAGATGTGTTCGGACGAATTTTCACACCGCTTTTATACAAAACATCAGTCAAACGGTCAATAACGGATTTAGGCAGGCGAAATTCGGGAATGCCATAGCGCAAAACGCCGCCGATGTTGTCGTTGCTTTCATAAATTGTGACGTCATAATTTTTTTTGGCGAGCAAAAACGCGATTGTAATACCGGCAGGACCCGAACCTATTATGGCTATTTTGCCGTTTTCCTTTGTGGAAGGAATCGGTTTATAAATGTTCAAATAGAAATCGGAAATATATTTTTCTATGGCGCTGATGAAAACAGGAGAGCCTTTTTTGCCGAGAACACAATGCCCTTCACATTGGTTTTCCTGATGGCAAACATAGCTGCAAACCAATGAAAGAGGGTTGTTTTCAAATAATAATCTGCCTGCTTCTTCAACACGGTTGTCCAGCAGAAGTGTAATTACTTCTCCTATCGGCGTTCCGTTTGGGCAGCCGTTTGAACAACGCGGATTTTTGCAATGCAGGCATCGTTTTGCGTCTTCTATTATATGTTTGCTCAAAATTTCCACCTCGCTGTGATTTATCTTATGAATTTTATTATAGCAAATCAATGAAAAATAATCAATATAATATGCAATTACATATTAAGTAAAAAACTTGAAAAGCCGATATTCAAATTGAGATATATAAAATTGTTTAGAGGTTTCATTGATTTATTTGGCAAAACTATTGCATTCTTGACAAAAATGCTGTATAGTAAAACTATTCCTCGATGGAGGATTCAATTATAGATAGATATAGACATAGACAAATAAAGAGGAGAGAGGATGGTATTCATGAGTAAGAAAATAGGAGAGGTTTGTATTAAAGGTGCAAAATCAAAAGCATTTTGCAAGTTTGTTTCTGTTTTTTTAGCGGTTGCGCTCGCGTTTATGGCGCTTGGTGATTTTGCTACAAAATCGATTTTTGCGGGTGAGTCGCCTTTTGGCCCGGACACAAAATTTGATTTAAGATTGAATTGTAAGGATTATTACGGAAATCCTATTGAGGGAATGGAATTTACGGCCTTTTGGGTCGGAGCCGGTACATATCCATTGGCAGGATATACATTAACGTCTATATTTAAATCGGATGAAGATGGAGTTCTTCATTTGCCGCTGGAGTTGGAAAAAGTGAATTCCGGAGTTGTAAGGATTACACTCACTAAGGCGTGGATTGATGATAACATAGAATTTCTTGAGAATACTGTGTTCGGAATGTCGCCGTTGGGTGGATTTACGAACCCTGACAGAACAGACTATGTAACAGTAGCACCTAATACATGTTGGGAAATAGTATTTTCAAGCGATAGAATTAATTGGGGACAGGGCGGTACGCAAGGAACCAAATTTGAAAATGAATTTGATTTATTTGCTACTCCTAATTATAAATTAAAACCCGCCGTGCTTACTCTTGAAAAAGAGGCTGTTTTAGTAGATGGAATTCCTGTAGATATAGAGCCGGCACCCGAGGTTTATGTCGGGCAAAAGGTAACATATCAGTTTTCCGTAAAAAATATTGAGGGAAACAAGAGCCTTTTCACGTTGGTAGATTATTTGCCGCCGAACTTCTCGTTTAATGCAGATGAAAATCCGGGTTGGACGCAAGAGGATGATGTTCTTACTTATGTTTCGGATATTTATGCTTGCCCTGATGTTGTTAACAATGTTACTGGCGAAATAATTCCTGCTGTTCCTGTAATTGTTCCGCTTGTTTTGACTCTTATTTCGGAAACACCGAATGACGATGGGATTATAAAAAATGAAGCGGTTGTTAAGTGGACTGTTAAGGTAGACGATAAGGATGTTGAAAAAGAAGATCCGGCGGATGAGGATGTTAAGGTAGTTGCTCCGCCTCCGACACTTGAACCTACAGCGTCACCGTCAGCCGACCCGACACTTGAACCTACAGCGTCACCGTCAGCCGACCCGATAATTGAGCCTACAGCGACAACAGAAGTGATAGAACCTGAAATACCTACAGCGTCACCGTCAGCCGATCCGACGGATGAACCCACAGCGTCACCGTCGGCAGACCCGACGGATGAACCCACAGCGTCACCGTCGGCAGACCCGACGGATGAACCCACAGCGTCACCG
>JGI994J12354_10003208_pt1 | contig 15411 bp, 14 predicted proteins | sample IntmicLarv3ML3BL_FD_12354 | JGI IMG/M metagenome (IMG submission 12354)
GCGACCTGCGGAGAGATTACGCCGCTGAGCACGTTGGATTTTTTGATCGGCAGCTTTGATTCGGACATCATTACCATGGACTACAGGGTCAGGGGTTTTACGCGCACGGTCGATGGGCAAAAGCTTTTTTTGGATCATGATATAACCTCGATCCAAAACTATATCGCCGATGCGGTATTGCGGCGTTACGACGCCATTGACATCAATGTGTATCAGGCAAATCTCTTCCACACCAAAATGCTGATCAACGAGATTGATTTGCAGAATTATCTTTTTAACACAGACGTTTATGAGTTGCCGCCGAAAACCCGCCTACAAATAACAGAAAGCCTTCGCCGCGAAATGATCGAAATATTCAGCGGCAGAAACGTATACGGCAAATAACTTGCACAAGGAGTGAGGTCGGTGGAAAGTCAACACAAGGCTCCTATCTATGAAGCGTTGAAGGATTTTAAGAAAAAACGCATCGTTCCCTTTGATGTGCCCGGCCATAAGCGTGGCAAGGGCCATTCCGAGCTGACGGAGTTTTTGGGTGAGCGGTGCATGAGCATCGACGTCAATTCCATGAAACCGCTGGATAACCTGTGCCATCCCGTGTCGGTGATCAAGGAGGCGGAGCGATTGGCGGCAGAGGCTTTTGGCGCGGAAAACGCTTTTTTTATGGTCAACGGGACGACGGCTGCCGTGCAGGCGATGGTGCTGACCGCCTGCAAAAAGAACGACAAAATCATTCTGCCGCGAAACGTTCACAGGAGTGTGATCAACGCCATGATCCTGTGTGGTGCCCTGCCCGTGTACATCAATCCCGGGGTCAATCATCGGATTGGAATTGCCCTTGGCATGGAGGTAGAGTCGGTCCGCCAGGCGATTTTGCAAAATCCCGACGCAAAGGCCGTTTTTATCAACAACCCGACCTACTACGGCGTGTGCTCCAATCTGCGGGAAATCACCGCCTTGGCGCACGCGCACAATATGCTCGTGCTCGTCGACGAGGCGCATGGCACACATTTTTATTTTGGTGAAAACCTGCCGGTGCCGGCGATGGCTGCCGGGGCCGACATGGCGTCGGTCAGTATGCACAAGTCGGGCGGTTCGCTGACGCAAAGCTCGCTTCTGCTCACGGGCCGCGGGGTTAACGCCGGCTATGTCAGGCAGATTATCAACTTGACACAAACGACGAGCGGTTCGTATTTGCTGATGGCAAGCCTTGATCTCTCGCGGAAAAACATCGCCATGAACGGGCACGAGATTTTCAGCCGCGTCAGCGGGCTCGTGGCCTACGCACGAGAAGAGATCAACAAGATCGGCGATTATTACGCCTTTGGCGAAGAGATTGTCAACGGCGACTCGGTCTTTGACTTTGATAGCACAAAGCTGTCTGTGCACACGCTTGACATAGGCTTGGCAGGCATTGAGGTTTATGATATACTCAGAGACGAGTACGATATACAGGTCGAGTTCGGAGACATTGGAAACATGCTTGCCTATGTTTCCATTGGTGATCGCAAGCAGGATCTGGAGCGGTTGGTCAGCGCCTTGGCAGAAATAAGGCGGCGGTATAAGAAGACCAAAGTGGGGATGCTGAGCCAAGAATATATTTCGCCCGAGTTGGTCATTACCCCGCAAAAAGCCTTTTATGCGAACAAGCGCTCGCTGCCCATCCGCGAGGCCGATGGTTGCATCTGCTGTGAGTCGGTGATGTGCTATCCCCCCGGCATTCCGATCCTGGCCCCCGGGGAACGCATCACAAAGGACATCATTGCCTACATCAACTACGCCAAGGAAAAAGGCTGCTTTATGACGGGCTCGGAGGACATGCGGGTCGAATACATTAACGTGATGGAGGAATGAGGAATGCAGTTGTGGTATTCCGAGCGGCACACGCCGCAGGTTGAGTTTTCCATAAAAGTTGACCGTCAGCTTTATTCCGGGCAGAGCGAGTTCCAGCGCATCGACGTCTTTGATTCTAAGGAATTTGGCCGGTTTTTGACCCTGGATGGGTATATGATGTTGACGGAAAAGGACGAGTTTATCTATCACGAAATGATGGTGCACGTCCCCATGGCGGTGCAGCCGGATGTCAAGAGCGTGCTTGTTATCGGCGCGGGAGACGGCGGCGTCATCCGGGAACTCGTCAAGTATCCGACCATTGAGCGCATCGACTTGGTGGAAATAGACGCGCTTGTCGTTGAGGTTTGCAGGCAGTATTTGCCGACGACGGCCTGCCGGTTGGACGATCCGCGCGTCACGATTTTTTACGAGGACGGGCTCAAGTACATCCGGCGTTTTGAGGACGTGTACGACTTGATTATCGTCGACTCAACCGATCCCTTTGGGCCGGGGGAGGGGCTGTTTACCAAGGAGTTTTACGGTAATTGCTATAAGGCACTGACGGGAGACGGCATCATGGTCAACCAGCACGAAAGTCCCTTTTATACCGAGGACGCCTTGGCCATGCAGCGGGCGCACAAGCGCATTGTCGAGACGTTCCCCATCAGCAAGGTCTATCAGGCGCACATTCCAACCTATCCCTCCGGGCATTGGCTGTTTGGGTTTGCGTCAAAAACCTATCACCCGACGACGGATTTGAACGCCGTAAAATGGGCAGCACTGGGGATGCCGATGAAATACTATAACACGCGGTTGCATGTCGGTGCGTTTGCCCTGCCCAACTATGTGGAGGAATTGCTTCGCAATGTTGAATAAAAATGTGGAGACCTTTTTAGGTTGCGACGCGACGTTTGACGACGCGCGGTGTGTGCTGTTTGGCGCGCCCTTTGACTCGACTGCCTCCTACCGCCCGGGGGCGCGTTTTGGGTGCCGCGCGATGCGGGCGGAGTCCTATGGCATCGAAACTTACAGCCCCTATCTGGATCGAGACTTGACGGACATTGCCGTCTTCGACGCCGGTGATCTGGAGCTTTGTATCGGCGATGCGGCGGTTGCGCTGTCGCAAATCGAGGCGTTTACCGCGGCGATAATGGCCGCGCAAAAGCGCCCTGTCCTGTTAGGGGGGGAGCATCTGGTGACCTTGGGGGCCCTTCGGGCGCTGATACAACGTCACCCCGAGTTGCATATCATCCACTTCGACGCCCACGCGGACTTGCGGGACGACTACCTGGGGGCCAAGCTGTCGCACGCAACAGTGATGCGCAGGGCGTGGGATTTGCTTGGCGACGGGAGAATTTATCAGTTTGGCATCCGCTCGGGCGATAGGAGTGAGTTTGCCTGGGGGAGCGGGCATGTGCACACGCAACGGTTTAACTTTGACGGGCTGTCCGACATAGCCGGTGCGCTAGGGGGAAGCCCTGTCTATTTTACGCTGGATTTGGACGTGCTGGACTCGTCGGTTTTTCCGGGGACGGGCACGCCCGAGGCAGGTGGGGTCAGTTTTGACCAGCTGTTGTCTGCTGCCAGAACCCTTTCAGGGCTCAATATCGTGGGCTTTGACATGGTGGAGTTGGCACCGGAATACGACCGCAGCGGCGTGTCGACGGCACTTGCCTGTAAGTTGCTGCGCGAGTTGTTGTTAATCTTCAATCAATAGGAGGAAGGCATGGGAAAGGCTTTAATCATCGGTTGCGGCGGCGTGGCGAGCGTCACCATTCACAAGTGTTGTCAAAATAGCGAAGTGTTCAGCGAGATATGCATCGCAAGCCGCACCAAGAGCAAATGCGATGCGCTGAAAGCCAAATTGGATGGCGGCAAAACCAAGATCAGCACGGCGCAGGTCGATGCGGATAACGTCGACGAACTGATCGCCTTGATCCATCAGGTCAAGCCGGATATTGTCATCAATTTGGCGCTGCCGTATCAGGATCTGACCATCATGGACGCCTGCCTTGCTACCAAAACAAATTACTTGGATACCGCCAACTATGAGCCTCGGGACACCGCGAAGTTTGAATACAGCTGGCAGTGGGCCTACCGCAAGCGGTTTGAAGAGGCGGGCATCACGGCGATCTTGGGCTGTGGCTTTGATCCCGGTGTCACGGGGGTCTTTTGCGCTTACGCGCTCAAGCATTACTTCGACGAGATCAATGATATCGACATTCTCGATTGTAATGGGGGAGACCACGGGTATCCCTTCGCGACAAACTTTAACCCCGAAATCAACATCCGCGAGGTGTCGGCCAAGGGGAGTTATTGGCAGGATGGCGACTGGGTCGAGACCGAGCCCATGGAGATCAAACGCGAGTACGATTTTGCGGGAGTGGGGCGCAAGGATATGTATCTGTTGCACCACGAGGAGCTCGAATCCCTCGCGAAAAACATGCCCGGCATCAAGAGGATCCGCTTTTTTATGACTTTTGGGCAAAGCTATTTAACCCACCTCAAGTGCCTCGAAAACGTCGGCATGACGGCGATCGAGCCCATTGAGTTCGAGGGCAAGCAGATCATTCCGTTGCAGTTTTTAAAGGCAGTGCTGCCCGATCCGGCGAGCCTGGGGTCGCGGACAAAGGGCAAAACCAATATCGGTTGCATTTTCCGTGGCATTAAAGATGGGCAGCCGCGCACCTATTATGTCTACAACATCTGCGACCACGAGGAATGTTATGCTGAGGTCGGCTCGCAGGCGATCTCGTATACCACAGGCGTTCCTGCCATGATTGGCGCGATGCTGGTCATGCAGGGCGCGTGGCGCAAGCCGGGCGTTTATAACGTCGAGGAGTTCGACCCCGATGCCTTTATGGCGGCGTTGAACCAATGGGGCTTGCCGTGGTGCGAGGACTTTGCGCCGGTCTTGGTCGATTGAGGCAAGCTATGCAGATACCAACGCCCTTCTACTATGTCGACGAGGCATTGCTTGTCCGTAATTTGGAAATACTGCAAAAGGTTTCCGCGGAAGCAGAGTGTAAAATATTATTGGCGCAAAAAGCCTTTTCGATGTTTTCGATGTACCCGCTGATCGGCAAATATCTCAGCGGGACGACGGCCAGCGGCTTGTATGAGGCGCGGCTGGGCGCGGAGGAAATGGGCGGGGAAACACACATCTTTTCGCCCGCATATACCCAAAACGAATTTGATGACATCCTCACGCTGTGTGATGTCGTCGTCTTTAATTCGTTTGCGCAGTGGGATGAATTTCGCGCTAAAGCGCTTGCGAGCGGGCGGCGGTATGGCATCCGCATCAATCCCGAGTGCCCGACGGGGAAAAATCCGCTCTATGACCCTTGTGTCCCCGGCTCCAGGCTGGGGGTGACACAGGATGGTTTTCGCTCGGACTTGCTCGAGGGCATCAGCGGACTGCACTTTCACACCCTGTGTGAGCAAAACGCCGACGATTTGCTCACAACGGTGGGGGCGGTCGAGAAAAAGTTTGGCAAATGGCTGCACCAAATGGACTGGCTGAACATCGGCGGTGGGCATCATATCACGCGTGAGGACTACGATGTTGACGCGCTGATCGGGTGCGTAAAGCGCCTGAGGGATACATACGGCGTTACAGTGTATATCGAACCGGGTGAGGCTGTGGTGCTCAACGCAGGTTTTTTGACAGCCTCTGTGTTGGAGCTGGTTCGGAACGGAACAACCACCGCCATTATGGATGCCTCGGCGGCCTGTCACATGCCCGACGTGCTGGAGGTGCCGTATACCCCGGCGGTAATCGGCGCGGGCAAGCCCGGCGAATATGCCTACGAATACCGGCTGGCGGGGCCCACCTGCTTGGCGGGGGATATTGTCGGTGACTATGCCTTCCCAGAGCCGCTAAAGCGCGGAGACCGGCTGACCTTCTGCGACATGGCGCACTATACGATGGTCAAAAACAACACCTTCAATGGTATGTCACTCCCGACAATTGCCATAAAAAGACAAAACGGTACCTTCGAGGTGATCAAAACCTTTGGGTACGACGACTTTAAGAATAGGCTGTCGTGAGGGAGCCGTGAGCGGTTGTTGGCATGTGGGGGCGTTCAAACGCTGGTCTTTTGGGGGCCGGGTGTGCTATAATAATTAAGGAAATGCTATTATAGTGGCCAAAGGAGGTAGACGCTATCAAAACATTACGCGTGCTTAAGGAAACTTTTTTGTCCTCGCTTCCGTTAGCGGCTGTGATTATTATCGTCTGCGGGTTTATCGCGCCCATGCAAAACGCTTTTGATTATGTCAAGATGGCCATTGGCTATTTGTGTGTTGTGGTCGGGCAGACGCTGTTTTTGGTCGGGTTGGACGCCAGTATTTTGCCGATCGGTAAGATGGTGGGCAAGTCGCTGGTTAAGCTCAAAAAGGCCGTTTTTATTATCTTTTTCGGGTTCCTGTTCGGTTTGCTGGCCACCGTGGCAGAGCCGGCGCTGGCGGTGTTGGCGCGGCAGGCGCACATGGTCATGCCTGCCATCAACACCACGTTGCTGGTGTGGGTGCTCAGTACGGGCATTGGCATCTTCGTGGGTTTTGCGCTGTTTCGCATCATCAAAGACATCAATATCAAATGGGTGTTTGCGGCCTTTTACGTGGTATTATTCTTGGTGGTGATCTTTGTGCCTGAGCAGTTTGTCGCGCTGGCCTTTGACGGCAGCGGCGCGACGACGGGGGATGTCTCGGTGCCCTTTATTCTGGCGTTGGGGCTGGGCGTTTCGGCCACCATGTCCAAGCGCAAGACCAACGATAACACTTTTGGCATCATCGGCCTGGCTTCGGTCGGCCCTATCCTGGCCGTGTTCTTGTACGGCATCATCCTCAAGGCCGTCAACGGCGGCACGCTGCCCCTGCCCGGCGTGTATGATCCGGGCGTCGCCGACAGCTTTTGGGAGGTATTCTCCACCAACTTGTGGGATGTCGTGCTGGTGCTTTGTCCCATCCTCGTGGTGTTCCTGCCCTTCCAATTCCTGTGGATCAAGCTGCCCAAGAAAGCCTTCCTCAAGATCATGCTCGGCGCGATTCCCGTTTACCTGGGCCTGCTGATCTTTCTGTCCGGTATTGATTTTGGTTTTGCCTTTGCGGGCAAATACATCGGCGAAGTTTTCCTCGCGCCCGACCGCCCGGAATGGTTCCGCTGGCTGTTGCTGTTGGTGGGTTTTGTCTTGGGCGCGGCCATCACGCTGTCCGAGCCGGCGGTGACAGTGCTGGGCGAGCAGCTGGAGGAGATCACCAACGGCCACATCAAAAAGCGTACCATCCGCACCACCCTGGCGCTGGGCATCGGCGTGGCGTCGGTGCTGTCGATCATCAAGATCCTGACCCAGGTCAACATCCTGTGGTTTTTGCTGCCGTTGTACATCATTGCGCTGGTGATGATGAAGTACACCTCGAGATTGTTCGTCGGCCTGGCGTTTGACTCCGGTGGCGTCACGGGCGGCGCGCTGACCTCGGCCTTCCTGACGCCCTTGACATTGGGCGTGGCACAGGCCGTGGCAGCCACGGCGGGCGATCAGGCGCAATCAGTGCTGACCAATGGCTTTGGTATTATCGCCTTTATCTCGGTCACCCCGCTGATCGCCGTGCAGATGCTGGGTATTATCTACGACGCGCGGCTCAAGAAGGCCCAGCGCGTGGCCGATGAGGAAGAGTTGGCCGGGTTGACGACGCTGGTTGCCGCCGGACCGGTTGGCCCACAGGTGCCTGAGGACGCCGATACAGCGACGGAAGAGGGTGCGGGCGGAGACGCCCATATGGGCGATGTGCAACAGGACGAACCGGCGGAAGCCGAGCACCAAGGGCGCACAGACGACGAAGTCCCCGGCGATACACAAGAGACAGGCGACGCGCAAAACGGCGAACAGGAGATCCCCGGCGAGCCCATTGCGCAACCAGACAGCCAAGAGACCATCGACGATGCGGAGGTTACCACTAATGAAGCCCGATGAAACACACAAGATTGTGTATTTAATGCTGATTGCCGGGCGCAAACAAAAGGACGAGCTGTTGTGCGCCCTGGAGCGCTACGGCGCGGTGCTTGCAAACACGATTTACGGCCACGGCACCATCAAGCCAAGCGCTCTGGACAGCCTGTTGGGCCTGGTGCCGGAGGAGAACAAGGCGATCATTTCCTGCATCCTGGCGCACGAAAAGCGCGACGCCGTGATGCAGATGCTCGTCGATGAGTTCGACTTTGAAAAGCCCAACACGGGCATCGCGTTCTCCTTTCCCATTGACCAGATTTCGTTCTGATCCACGGCCAGGTTCGGCGTAGTACGGCACACCATCTTTTTTCGTTTTGACGGAGGAATTGTTATGAGCAACAGCGATACTTTAAAGGCGTTGTTTATCATCGCCAACGCCGGATTCGCGCAGGATGTCATCGATACGGCGCGCGAGGCCGGGGCACGCGGCGCGACCATCATCAATGCCCGCGGCGGCGGCATCCATCACGAGGTGTTCATGGGCATCACGGTGGACAGCGAAAAGGAGATCATCCTGTGTATTGTCGAGGATGAGATCGCCCAGAAAATCATGGAGCAAATCCGTGAGCGCGCCGGTATCCACACCCCCGCGCACAGCATCTGCTTCTCGGTGGCGATCGACTGCGCCGTCGGCCTGCGGTAATCTTCGCACGCATTGCAAGGGCAGCCACGCGTCAGCGGAGACCCCGCTTTTTGGCGAGCCTGATGAAAGAGTGCAAGATTGATGGGGGAATTTGACGCGATTGTGCAATGCCCTCACTTGGCGCGGTGTGTTATCATGCAATATAAGCGGAGCGGAGGATGTGCTATGAAGCGATTGACGCGAGTGGGTGCGCTGGTGCTTTGTTTGCTTGTGAGTGCAGTGGTGTTGTGCGGGTGCAGGGGGACGGCGATGCCAGGCGATACTCCGACGCCCGCGAATACTCCGGTGCAGTTACCACCCCCGGACGTTTCATGGCCCGCCGCGGCGAAACCCGTCATCTATTTCTACCCCAAAGAGCCCACCGAAGTCTCGGTGAGGTTGGACTTTGATGGGAAATTGGATTTTACTTATCCGCAGTATGACGGCGGATGGAATGTGACGGCTTATCCCGATTCGCGGATTGTCGATGGGCAAGGGCGGGAGTATTCTTATTTGTTTTGGGAAGGGACGGCCCGCGTGCAGTACGACATGAGCGCGGGATTTGTCGTCAAAGGGGGCGACACAGTGGCATTTTTGCAGGACAAGTTGGCCTATATGGGGCTAACACCGCGAGAGTATAACGAATTTATCGTCTATTGGGCCCCCATGATGGAGGGCAACGCCTACAATCTGATTGCCTTCCAGGGCGATGTCTATACCGACTCCGCACGCTTGACCATCTCGCCCAAACCTGATAGCCTGTTGCGGGTGTTTATGGCCTATCAGCCGCTGGCGCGGGCGGTGGACATCCCGGCGCAAGACTTGCCAACCTTCGAACGCACGGGATTTGCCGTGGTCGAGTGGGGCGGGGCAGTTGTCGAGGGCTAAAGCAAGTATTTGTTGATATACGCGATGAAAAGTGGGCGCACAGGGGAGGGAAGATTTTCCTCCCCTGTAATGTCGAATGAGGTTTAAGCATTGCATTACGATGGCGAGGGCGGTATAATAAACTCGATATAAATTCAGGAAAGGTGGTGTCGGGTTGAGCTCTTTTTTGCCGCAACAACCCATTGACGAAAAGGCTTTGTCGGCGGCCCTGGGCCTGATGGAGGTCGGGCGTTTTTCGGCGGCGCTTCGGGTTTTGGGCGAGATTCGCGTCGACGACCATGTCGTCGGGGCTTTTGCGCTGGGCGTTTGTTTGTTCCGCGCGGGGGCTTATGAGCGGGCGGCGGGGTGTTTTGAAAAGTCCCTGGCCGCACTCAAGCGCATGAAACCGCTGGGCATGGCCGTGACCAAGACCGATGAATACATGGCGTTGCGCGTGCGTGAGATTGCCGAGCAGACCTATTTGACCCCACTGCGCATTGACGTGATGACAGCGGGCTTTTTGGAGAGTGCACGGGAGGACATGATTATGGCGGCGGCGGAGGCCTATTTTCAATGCGGCGATGTCAACCGCGCTCAGACCCGGATCAACTCGCTCAACGGCGCGGAGTTTGATCAGATCAAGGCGCGAATCAATCAATAATAAGGAGAAAGAAGATGGAACTGTGGCATGTAGAGGGTTGTTATAGCGAAAACAAGGGCAAGGCCGAGACGATGGAACAGATGCGGCTGTTGCTGGAGGAAAAGGGGGCGGACGAGATCGGCGGGCAGCTGGTCATGCTCGCGGCGAAATATGCCCATATCGAGGCGCTGGAATGGCTGGAGGAGCAGGGCGTCGACATCGACGTGACCGACCGCTATGAGTTCACGCCCCTGCACGAGGTAGCCAAGAAGGATTGGCGCTATTACAAGGCCGATTCCGACGACATCCGCGCCTGCGTGCGGTTTTTGCTCGATCAAGGCATCAGCGTCCTGCGCAAGGACGAAAACGAGTATATGGCCTGTTATCACTACGCCGCGCGGTCGGGCAACTGGGAGTTCGTTGAGGAGTTGGCGGGCAAAAAGCTGGACATCACCGACCGCGACGGCAACACGGGCATCCACATCGCCTGCGACGCCGTGCGCAACGCCATGAGCACCCTGCACTATGCCGCTGACCTGGTGGAAAAGGCGACGACGCGCTACAATGAGACCATGGAGCGCGCCCGCGACCGCAACCTGACCGAGGAAGAGACGGCAGGCTATCTATCGGCCTGCAACGCTAAAACTCCCGCCGAGGCCCAGGCCGAGTACGACAAGTTGGTCGCCGACGTCGACGCCTATTACAAGACCGTTAAGGCCTTTGTCGATGGTGGGCTGGACCCCGACGAAAAGAATAACCGCGGCAAATCGGGCCAGGACATCGCCGTCGAGCACGGGGCCAAGAAACTCGCGGCCTTCCTGGCGGGCGAGGATGTTGAGAATGGCGATTCGGTTGCGACGGGCGGCATGGATCTGCACCAGGCCGTCGAAAAAGGCGATCTGACAGCGATGCAGGCCGTGCTTGAGCGCGGCTTCGATGTCAATGCCATCAGCGACCGCGAGGGCGATCACCGCGGTTATACGCCGTTGGCTATCGCTGTCGCACTGATGGAGGAAGAGACCATTGCCGCGCTGATCGAGGCGGGTGCTGACGTTAACGCCAAGGACGACCAGGGGCACACTGCGCTGTATTTCCTGGGCAAGGAATCCCGCCGCAGTCTCAAGGACAAGGATCCGCGCGTCAAGAACGTGTTGAAGGCCTTCAAAAAGGCCGGGTGCGATCTGGATGCCTCTGTCAACGAAGACGCCGACAGCTTGTTGGGCGACAACTGCAAGGCACGCATCGGCCTGGTCGATGTCGGTATCATCAGCGAACTGGCCAAGCAGGGCGCCGACGTCAATCGGGCCAACCGCTTTGGCGAGACGCCGCTGATGCACGTGTGCAAGTGCGACAGGCCTGCCATGGAAAACCTGCAAGTGCTGTTGCTGGAAAAGGGCGCCGACGTCACGGTCAAGGATCAAGAGGGCAACACGCCCCTGCACTACGCCGCGCGCAACCGCTCCAACGCCCTGGCCAAGAGCATGGCGGATATGCTGTTTTCCTTTGGCAAAGTCGACGTCAACGCCGTGAACAACGCCCAGCAAAGCGCGCTGGACATCGCCACGGAAACGGGCAACGAACCGCTGGTCAAGTGGCTGCTGGAAAAAATGTAAGGAGAAGCGACAATGGATAACGTTTTTTTAAACGCCTGCAAGCAGGGCAACAAGGGGGTTGTGCAAGCCTTTGTCAAAAAGGGCGGCATCGACTTTAACAAGCGCGACGGCATGGGCAACACACCGCTGTTTTATGCCGCCATGAAGGGTTCGCGCGACATCGTCAAGCTGCTGCTGGACGGCGGCGCGGACGCCTCGCTGGCCAACAACCAGAGCCTGACACCCCTGCACTCGGTCTCAGCCAGCGGCAACAAGGACATCATGAACCTGCTGACCGATGCGGGGGCCGACGTCAACGCCACAGATAAGGACGGCAAGACGCCGCTGATCTACACCCTGGCCCAGGAAAAGACCGAGGCGGCCAAGTTCCTGCTGTCGCTGGGGGCTGACACCACCATCAAGGACAACAGCGGCCACACGGCGCTGGACTACGCCACGGCCCACGGCCTGCGTGATATCATCGCCATGCTCACCGGCGAGACCCCCGAGAGCGACTCCTATGGCAATACGCCGCTGCACCAGGCCTGCCACAATGGCCAGAGCGAGGTGGTTGGCGCGCTGATCACCTCGGGCAAGTTCGACGTCAACGCCCTCAACGACGGCGGCGAGTCGCCGCTGATCTTGTCGGCCATGCGGTCGGAGTTGAACATCGTCGAGATGTTGATCAAGGCAGGGGCCAATGTCAACTTGCGCCTGCTCAACGGCAACACGCCCCTGCACTTTGCGGCAGCGGGCGGCAATCAATTCATGGGCAAGGCCCTGATGAATGCCGGGGCCGAGGTCAATGCCAAAAACGAGGACGGCGAGACGCCGCTGATCGTCACGGCCATGACGGGCAAAAACGACTTTTCGGCCATGCTGATCGAGGGTGGTGCCGACGTCAACGCCGTGGACAACATGGAGCACTCGGCCATGCACTATGCCGCCGAACACGGTTATACCGAGATCGTCGAGCAACTGTTGATGGGCGGGGCGGAGAACTAAAATGGATTTTTCGAGGGAACAATTTGACATCATCATCCAGGCGGGGCAGTCCAACAGCCAGGGCTGCGGCCTTGGCCCGGTGGCGGAGCCCTTTGCCGTGGACGATCGGGTGTGGTATCTCAACGATTGTCTGGGCATTGTCCCGGCCAAGGAGCAAGTGGGCCCCGAGGGCCCCGTGGCCAACTTTTCGCTGGCTTTTGCGCGGGATTATATCGCCGCCGGGCGGCTGGCCCCGGGGCGCAAACTGCTGATCCTGCGCGCGGCGGTCGGCGGCACGGGCTTCCTGGACGGGCGGTGGGGGCCGCGCGACGATCTGTTTTTGCAGATGATGAAAATGATCGAGACGGCGATGGCCCTCAACCCCGCCAACAAGCCCGTGGCTCTGCTGTGGCACCAGGGCGAGACCGACGCCGAGTGCGATGCGACTGAGCAGGGCCACATGGCCAACCTGATCGGGCTGATTGCCGCCGTGCGTGCAGCATGCAGTAATCCCGAGCTGCCCTTTGTCGCAGGGGATTTTGTCGCCGATTGGAAGGGCAAGAACGCCGCGATCTGCGAACCCGTCATCCTCGCCATTCGCGCGGTGTGTGACGAGGTGGGCGCGGCAAAATTCGTCGAGACCGCCGAGCTGGCATCCAACGATCAGCGCATTGGCAACGGCGACGACATTCACTTTTGCCGTGAGGCCCTGTATACGCTGGGGCGCAAGTATTTTGCGGCGTTTGTGGGGATTGTTGGCTAGTCATTTTGTGGTATAATGAAACGAATCAATTACCTTGCTTCGGCAGGGCATCAAAGGAGATTTATTGCCATGTTTGAGATCAAGACTTTACCCCGCAGTACGTATATCAAGGGCTTTTCGTGGGCGGGCGAGCGGCTGCCCTATGGCGACAAGGACATCAAGGGCGACACTTTCCCCATCACCTGGGCGGGGGACGACAAGTTGTACACATCGGCGGGCGATCCGTTGTGGGGTGAGACAACCAGCGGCATCGATACCGAGATCATCACGGGCGGGCCCGAGGATTACAAGATCCACAAGATGGATCCCATGAACGACTACCTGGGCTGGGGCGGCAACGGCCCCAAACCCACGGGCATGATCTGCGTCGACGACATGCTCTACCTGACCGTGCAAAACCTGTGCGGTGCTAAGCTACCCGCCTTTACCATGGGCTCGCAGCACGGCTCGGATGTCGGCATCATTTTTTCCAACCTCAAGTACAACACCCGCTGGACGCCCGACCGCGCCAATCTTAAGGTCATGTTCAACGGCTCCAAGTTCGGCGGGCCCTCCTTTGTCAACTTTGGCAAAAACAACGAAAACGCCCGCGATGAGTACGTCTACGCCGTTTCCAGCGACCAATGGGATAACGGCAGTAATATGCGCGTGGGCCGGGTTCACAAGGATTGCATCCTGATGCCCGAGCGTTGGGAGTACATCGTCGCCTGGAATCCCGACGGCACCCCCGTGTTCATGTCCAACCTGGGCGAGTCGATCCCCGTGCTGAGCATGTTCCGCTCCATCGGCGTGCCCGAGATGGTGTATATCAAGGGCATCAACCGCTACCTGACCTTTGCCTGGCGTTTGCACAAGGACTTTTCCGGCGACGACGGCACGGATCTGATCGTGCTCGAATCGCCCGAGCCCTGGGGCCCCTTCTCGGTGGTGCACATCGAGGAATACTGGGAGGGCAAGGAATTCACCCCCTACTGCCCCCGTGTGCCGCTCAAGTGGATGGCCGATGATGGCAAGAGTGGTTACCTGATGTTCTCGGGCAGCTGGTCGCCCAACGGGCAGAACAACTTCTACTACCGCATGAACGTGCGCAAGTTTGCGCTGGAGCTGTTCTAAATTAACCAAACCATCGCCGATGAAGGGGTGCTCCTTCATCGGCGATTTCCATTCATAAAGGAGCTGAACATGTCATCTGCCTTGCTGTTTTCCCCTGTCACTTTTTCCCGCTACTCGGCGGACGAGACCCTGCCGCGGCGGTTTGCGCGGATGTTGGACGCCTCGCCGCTGGCTGAGCGGGTCAAAGACAAGTCCGTCGCCATCAAGATGCACGTCGGGCGCAGTGTTGGCTACACAACCATCCCGCCGCTGTTCGTGCGCATTCTGGTGGAAAAAATCAAGGAATTTGGCGGGAAGCCCTTTGTCTGCGATCAAGAGGTCGACGACGCCCAGGCCCGCGGATACACTCAGGAGTTCCTGGGCTGCCCCGTCGTCGCCGTTTGCGGCGTGCTGGGCAAGTATTATTACGCCAAGGATGTCGATTATAAGGGCTTTCACAATGTTGACGTCGCCGGGCTGATTCACGACGCTGACTTTATGATCGATCTTTCCCACATCAAGGGCCACGGGGCTTGCGGTTATGGTGGGGCGTGCAAGAACATCGCCATGGGTTGTGTCACCGACCGCACGCGCAGTCAGATCCACGGCCTGGAGGGCGGCCTGCTGTGGGATGAGGGCAAGTGCACCCACTGCAACCAATGCATCGAGGGCTGCAACCACAAGGCCAACAAGTTCCTCGACGACGGCACCTATCACGTCTTTTATCACCACTGCACCTTCTGCCAGCACTGCGTCAAGGTCTGCCCGACGGGCGCGGTGGTCATGGACGACAACCGCTATGACGACTTCCAGGCAGGCATGGCACTGTGCACCAAGCGGGTGCTGGAGTGCTTTGAGCCCAATAGCGTCTACTACATCAACTTCCTGATGGACATCACGGCCCTGTGCGACTGCTGGGGCATGTCCACGCCCGCGCTGGTGCCCGACATCGGCATCCTGGCCGGCGAGGACATCGTCGCCATCGAGCGGGCCTCGCTGGACATGATCAA
>JGI994J12354_10003209_pt1 | contig 15407 bp, 9 predicted proteins | sample IntmicLarv3ML3BL_FD_12354 | JGI IMG/M metagenome (IMG submission 12354)
GGAATGGAGGAAAGGTATAACGTCTCCATCAAACCGTTGTAGTCCTCCTCGCTCAAGATAACAGCGTTTCCGTCTTTGGTGCTGACATTCATAGGCTCGTTATATTTAATCGTCTGTTCCAGCAACCCAAAAATATTCTTTCTAAAATTTGTGATGTTGGTGTTTAACATGGTGCATCAACTCCTTGTATGTACATTATAGCGTACGCCATGTTTATTGTCAACAGAAATGTACAGAATTATGTACATTTTTTGCCTTTGGCAGCGTGGGCGAGCCCCTCGCCCACGCTGCTAGCCTTGCCCTCCCCGCCGGAACGGGTCAGCGCTCTCAAGAACGCTTTTCCGTGTCTTGGTATACCTCCATGCCGGGCCGCTCCTTCTGGAGCTACCAGAAGTGCTCAAATGCCTTGTGGCGCTCTCTGCCCTCGTAACGCTTGGAAAATTCCACCTGTTCCTTTTTGTTCTCAAATACCTTGACAATCTTCACCCAATAACATTTTTCACCTTGATACTGCGCTTCACGCAGCAGCTCCAGCCGGAAAGAGTAGGCCGCCAGCTCGTAATAATTATATCGCTCGGCCAATGCTGCACGGTATTCTTTTATTGGTAGCACCCACTCTGAGGTTTTTTGGTTCTAGCATTAAGAGGCTTTATGACGGTCAGGCTTTGTCGAGGTTTACAGACGACGAGTAATGTAGCTGAACCGGAAGTCGGAATCACAGCTTGCAAAGTGGCACAGTGAAAGAAAAAAAGAGCCGTAATTGAGAGAGCAATATGGGAGCTCCAAATGGCGGAGAAGCAGCCGACCATTAATAATAATTATTTTCATTGACAGATAGGGTGCTAAATATTATACTAGAATTGGTTATAATGCACGATTGAGTTAGCGAAAATATAACATTCATTAGAAGGTTCGACAAAAATGTCGTTTAATTGAAGGGAGCCGCATATGAAAAGATTATCAAGAAAACAAATAATTTCCATGCTGTTAGCGATTATCTTTGCATTTTCTCTGTTCCCCCTGCAAGGAGCGCTTGCGATGGAGCAAAACTCCGAAAATGGTAGAACCATCTCCGACATCTTTACACAGAGCGGTAAACTTGAAGTTGACGGTTTCCTCTCTGAAAAAAAGACACTCCAGATTGCAGAGGAAACCAATCCCTTCCGACTTATGTACGACAGCAATGAACTGCTACCGGAGCGTTTAGAAGAAATCCCTGACCAGTATTTTGAAAGCGCAGAAGTGCGCCTAAGCGATTCGCAAGGCAGATTGAATATTGAAAAGCAGGCGGATGGTCTGTTCACGGACATCCGGCCTATAGAGCCGGATGTTTTTTATCAGGAGAAAATCTCCGCTACTCGGAATACTGTACTTAATCTGGTTGAAGCGGAACGTTTGGAAGAAGTCGCCCGTCTGAATATCTCTGAACGCACTATAGAGCAAATTGAGCGTGCCATTGATGAGGTGAATGAGAATCGCTATATCATTAAATATCATTCTGATTCAGGTGAAAGCCTGACAAATGCGCTGGCAAGAAGTTCTTTTGATATTTCGTCCAGCGAGCGTGAGGGTAAGACCGAAGTTTTGGTGTTAGAAGAGCGGGTAAACCCCAGCAGGCTTGCCGAAACATTGCAGGCCGCTGGTGCAGGACGATATATTGAATATATTCAGCCTGATTTTGTCGTTGGCTTCGCCAGCGAAGGCGGCAACCTTCAATTAGAGCTGATTGAAGCGGAGGTAATTTCCCCAGTCATCGATGAAGACGATGAAACGCTTTTTGACATTGAAAGCATGGAGCAACAAGAGCGTTTAGATGAATCGGAAGCGTTGGAGATTTTTCCTGAGAAACTAACTTCAGTACCAACGGAAATCGTATTTGTGGATGCACTTTACACATGTAGCTTGCCCGAAAAGGGAGCGAAGATAATCACTGCTTCTGCTTTGGTGTTGGATCAAAATGGTTTTGCCATGGAGGGATTGGTGGAATATACCCTGAGGGAAGATGTGCAGGGTATTTCCCTCAATCCGATATCTGGAGAAATCACCATTTCACCGGATGCAGAAGCTGGTTTTGTTACAATTCTAGCCTCTTATGAAGGGTTGCAGGCAGAGACACTTCTGGTTTTAACAGAGGAACAGCAAGAAGCCAGAGAAGTCATTGTAGCGCTGATTGATACTGGCGTTGACATCACTCATCCGGATTTGGCAGATTATATAGTAGGTGGCTGGAACTTCGTTGATCAAAATGACATGGTATACGATTCCAAGCAGCCAATTCAATCTGCGCATGGCACTCATTTGGCCGGCATTATTGTTTCAGCAGCAGGAAAATATGGCGCAAAGGTGATGCCACTAAAGGTGTTCGGCAGCCATGGAGCCTATACGAGCGATATTATTGCTGCTATCGCATATGCAGAGGAAAATGGAGCAGAAATCGCAAATTGTAGTTTTGGAAGCACATCAGATAACCCGGCTCTGCGGGGGGCAATTGCCAACAGTTCCATGCTGTTTGTCTGTTCTGTTGGCAACGCCCGCACAGATTTGGAAGAAACGCCGATTTATCCGGCGAGTTTTGGTCTGCCTAATATCATCAGTGTGACCTCAACCAATGCAGATGGCGGCTTGTCTTACTTTTCTAACTACAGTGCATCTGTAGTTGATTTAGCTGCTTGCGGCAGAGATGTTGTGAGCACATATCCGGAAGGCGAACATAGTGCATTGAGTGGCACGTCTCAGTCTGCGGCGCAGGTGAGCGGTGCCGCCGCAGCAGTGCTGGGATTTGAAGGGTATGAGCTCGCCGGTTTTGAGCTAAAGGAGCGGCTGCTGGATACGGCAGATCGGCTATCTAACCTGCAGCAGACGGTCAACATGGGTCGGCAGGTGAATCTTAGTCATGCCCTCCATAATATTCAGCCTGATGCAATCCAGTCGAATATCCCAGGAAATGATTTCGATGTCTTCGGGTATCAGCCAACACCAAGTGAGAACTGGGAGTTATTTTCGTCTTTAGAAATTATTCAAATATCTGCGGGGAAAGGCTTCACCTTGGCTTTGGCAAGTGATGGAACCGTTTGGGCTTGGGGGAAAAATACAGTGGGGCAGTGTGGGACAGGACAAAGAACCGCATATGAGCTATGCAGCAAAGTAATCGGGTTGACTGATATCGTTTATATTTCAGCTGGTTCAAGTCACAGTCTGGCTGTGACGGCAAGCGGAGAGGTCTGGGGCTGGGGACATAATATGCACGGCCAAATTGGGGATGGTGCCCACGGGAATCGGTTTGTGCCTGTACAAGCATTGGTGACTGAAGAAATTTCAGAAGTCTCTGCCGGTTCTTCACATAGCCTCGCTTTAACACGGAGTGGCACCGTGCAGGCGTGGGGATATAACGGGGATTACCGGCTAGGAAATGAAATATTGCATAACAGTCCCGTCCCGGTTTCGGTATCAGGACTTTCAAATGTCATAAGCGTTTCCGCAGGAAATGTACATAGTCTTGCATTGAAGAGCAATGGACAGGTGTGGTCATGGGGTTCAAATGAATATGGACAGGTGGGCGGCGGAAACTATAGTTCAAAGCCAGCTGCAACCCAGGTTTCAGGAGTAAGCTCTGTGATTCAAATATCTGCGGGAAGTTTCCACAGTCTGGCGCTACGTGGTGATGGAACAGTTTTTTCTTGGGGACGGAATAATAAGGGACAACTGGGGTTTTCTTCAGGAGCAAAATGGCCGACGCCAACATTGATTAGCGGCTTGCAAGGGTGCGTGGAGGTTTCGGCAGGTGCTTTGCATAGTATTGCTCGTATCTCTCACCCGAACGGGCAAAATCAATATAACATTTATTGTTGGGGGCAAAATATATCCGGTGAGTTAGGAACTGGGGATACAGTAAACAAAACTACGCCGACAAGTGTTTTTCGATTAGATCCAAATGTGAAATCCATATCAGCTGGTGAAGACCATTCTGTGGCTCTTCGGAGTAATGGTGAAAACCTTTACGGCTGGGGAAGTAACGAAGGCGGACAGCTAGGGCAGTCTCCGGACTCCTTCACAATGATAACAACACCCGATATGTTTGCTCCGCCATCAGCGCAGCCAAGCATTTCATTTTCTGAGAATCAATTTCGTTTTCAGATTCCAGAAGCGCCCGTGACATCGCAGAGCCATAGTCTGGGAGTGACCGGAAACGGGTATTTTAATGGCATTAATTTTTTGAACACAGTAGAATATGCAATATCTCCCGCCTTCGCAGGAGTTTTACTTGAAGATGGTGTTCTAACAATATCCGCTTTGGCAGAACCATGCCAATTTGAAGTAACAGCTAACTATTATCATTATTCTACGACAACAGTCATTACTCTATATAAAACAGGTGCTATACCGTTAAGAGAGGTCAAATTCATCCCGAATGAATATTCCATCTCTATTCCACAAAATGGAATAGAGCAATTAACCGTAAACGCCTATGCCATTGATATCGAAAATAATGAGCGGGAAGATTTTAATATTACCTATTCGTTATCTTCTAGCGCAGAAGGCGTAACAATCAACCCTACGACAGGCGTCGTTACGGTTAGTGCCACGGCTCAAAGTGGGGTATTACAACTTATTGCGAGCTGCGGTGAGTTATCCGCCACGGCAACTCTTACCATAACAGAGGGCTATGCGCTGGAAATAGATGCCGCAGCAAATGGAATATATCATGTTGTATTGTCTGCTTCCGGCATGACGGGCTTTGATGGAATAACGTATACACTTGTTTATGATGCGTCCATGCTTCTGTTGCTGGATGCTGCAGCGCAAACGCCTGCTGCTGAAACAGGAGTTGGCGCTATCGAAGGGACGGGAGTTACAATTACATCGATAGAAGATGGTATTGTCTGCTTCACCTTTGAGCAGAATATCCCTCAAAACATGCAGTGGTCAGGTGCGATTACTGTTTTGAAGTTCTCGGGAAAAGCCAATGGAACTGCATTGGTTAGGGTACAATAATCAATATACTGCGCAGCAAAAAAGAAGAAATCGATTGTGCGAGCAGCACACATTCATACATGTAACAGTATCAGGAGGTATAAAATGAGGACACATAAATCAGCGATTGCTTTTATTCTTAGCATGTCGATGTTGTTAAGTATCCTGTCACCGGCGCTGACCGGATTTGCTGCCGCCTATGAAGACGTTGAGAAAGTGGAAGAGGATAAGCCCCGCAGCCTTCACCAGCTTCGCAGCCTGGAAGGGGTTGAGCTTGCAGAAGACGGAACGACGGTGTATTCCATTCGCGCAGAGGCGAGGAATGGTATGACAGAAGAGGAGTTTTCCTCCTTGTTTGCCTCCTCTGCCCGAGGAAGAAATACCGCCAGCCATGAAAGTTCAGTAGAACACCTCCTCAGAGAAACCTCTATCAGCACAAAAGAATCAGCAGCGGCAATTTCGCTGTATGAGACAGAAAATGCATTCCTGTCGGAGCTTGATACACTGCTGGGCTATCGGAAGATGTACGACTTTACTGACGCACAGGCCGAGCAGATAAAAGAATATATCATCCATGGCATCCCTGCTGCAGATGCGCTCCATATCATGCTCTCCACAGAATTATTTGCTCTGTCCCCCAAAGATGTTATCTCAGCCTATCTCGCCCAAAGGGATGAGCCTGCATTTTTTGAGGAGGAGCAGGTTGAGGGCGAGGTTGCCAATTTGGCTCTTAGAACAGCCCTGCCATACTCCATTTGCGAAGAATTATTGTCGAAACAGCAGAAAAGCGCAGATGGTCTTATACTAGAACTTCAAGAGGCACTTTACGACTTATTGCTGGATGACGGAAGTCTGCAGCGTGCAGCCGCAGAGAGGGAAGCGAAAGGCGCAGCTGTTCAGCGAGCAGCCTTTACCTTCTTTGATGATTTGACCGCAGGCTTTGTTCCTGAACGCCTGCTTGATGCTCCATTTAGCTTCCACAAGACCGGAAATGTGCAAGTGAACACCAATACTGGCGACTACATGTACACAGAAACGGATATTTCCTTACCGGGAAAGAACGGGCTGGATTTAAATATCAGCAGAATCTATGATTACGCTACTGCACTTACCACGGTTCCATACGGGGTGAATCACGGCAATGACAACAACTATGCTGTGACGGTTGGCTTCGATGTTTATAAATGGAATGACAGTAACCCATATAATCCTCAAAAGGTCACCAACAGCGTGACTGTCTGGGATTCCGAAGTGCAAAATATTGTCAACGGCGTAACATTTCGCTATAACCGGGCGAACAGTTTCGTTTTAGGCGGCAATGGTGAAATCTACCCTGATACAATTGCCGGAGCGATGCAGTACTATTATGACCTTATGGGCTGGAATGTCGATTACGCCAATGGTGGCGAAACCTATGTTGACGGGTATTATGGCATGGAAAACCGCAACACAGGAGAAACGTTCATAGGCATTGTCCGCCCTGCGATAACGCCGTTTAATACATCAGGCTTGAAAAACGAAGGCTTCGACTATAACTACCATGTGAATGAATATGGATTAGGCCATGGCTGGCGCCTGGGCTTAACGGCTGTGGAGAGCTACTTTGCAGGCCCCATGGATGCAAGCGGCTCCGTAAATCCGCAGGCAGCTTATCGTTTGCTGCTGCCGGACGGGCGAAAGCTGGAATGGAATACATACGGCACGTTTGAAAACTATGAGCTTGAGGATATGACGCTCTCTCGCTCCGGCTCTGGCTATGCCGGTGCATCCTGGACCTTGTCATATCGAGACGGCAAAAGAGAGTATTTCGACGGAGACGGAAGAGTCATTGCAACCGTTGATCGTTTCGGAAACAAGATTACATATCAATACACTGTGGTGAATCAAGTCGTTACAAAAATCGTGATTACAGACACCATGGGACGAAACATCACATATAAAAACGAAAATATCAATCCAAACACTGTGGTTTACACACAGGAAAATGGACAGATTGTCATGCATAACATCAAATGGACACTCTGGCTGGGGAATGAGCTTGTTCGAGAATACTATTCCTATAAACCTGTCGGCAGTGAATCCGCTCAGCTACTCAGAATGGTATCAAACGAGCTTGGCGACCGCACGGTATACACGTCCAATAACACCCGCACCACATTCAATGCATATATGCCCACGTCAGACGCTAACAGTGATGGATACACGTATCGAAATGCCCTGCGTGAAGTGAGATACCCTGATGGCAGCGGCCTGCAAATCAGCAGCAGCGGAAACAATGTGGAATTGCTGGGCGCTTCCGGGTATGTTCAGCGAATTCTGCCCACGTATGTGTCGTATTTCTATGAGCATAATGGCATCCCGTATGAGCTTAGAACAGGTTACAACATTGGAGATGTCTATCGGAACAAGGTCTACAATATCCATACAAGAGATACTCTAAATGGATACGCATACAGCGCAAAGGTAAGCAAAAGCCTTCTTTTACCCAATATGTTTGACGGAGAGATTGGTGGCGGCTACGGCCTCGATTATGTGGAAACCACCCTGCATTTTGACTATGACCACCTGAAGGTCAAAGAAGAGACAAAAGTTCGGGGGAGCTTCCAGGAGGAGCTGTTTTATCGAAATGCGGATATTAGAACTGCATTTGATAACTACCACCAAGTGAGCCAAAGGCTCTACACAGAGCGAACCTTTGGCTATAACTCATACAACCTTCCCACGTCAGTCAGCACAAAGCAATATGACGACTACTATGCCACAGGCAGTGGAGCGTCCAGAGTGTATGAACAACGCTATGCCTACAACTACTATGGCGAGGTGACAAGTGAAACCCTCCCCAACGGGCAAGTGGTGACAACCGCATATCAAAGCTATGGTCTCCCCTCCTCCAGAACCTATCAGAAAGATGCTGCAACGACTATTGTTGAGTCTTATCAGCTCACAGGAGACGGGAAAAACATAGGTGTTGCAACAATCGCCTCCAATGGAGCCGCAGCAGGGAGAACAGCATACACATATAACAGCTTCGGCGAGCTCACGGGAGAGCAGAACTACACCAACGCATCTGTGTTTGTGCAGACTGGCTATCTCTATAGTGGTGCTGCCCAGCCAACGACGGTTCAGGTAGCAGGCGTGAGAGACAGCGCAAACGCACTGGTTGCAGGGTCGCCCGGTTTCGCTGCCGGCACGCTGGCGGCGAAGTATACCTATGATAACCGTGGCAGAATAACAGGTATCACTGACCCTAAGGGTAGTGCAGCATCCTACAGTTATGACTCAGTGGGCAGAGTTGTGGGGGCTGTTGCGCCAGACGGCGGCACGGCAAGCTATGACTACACATACTCCTGGGGTGCTGCCTGGAACAAGGTTCAGTACACAAACCCCAACGGCCATGAGATGGAAAACAGGTATGACAATTTTGGGAATCTACGGGAAATCTATGATGTAACCAATTCCGCCCTATTGGAAAAACGTGAATATGACCATTTCAACCGCCTGATGCGCACAACTCTTTACAGCGCAGCCGGCTCTGTGACTTACTATTACCACTACGACTGTTTTGACCGCCTGATTGAGACCGGCATCCGCCACAATAACACAAGCCGCACACCACTTGAAACCTATACCTACTATGATGGCCAAAACAAGATGAGGCATGTGGTGAAGGGCGAGTCCGGCTCTCCAGACATTGTAATGTGGAAGTATTATGATGTCATGGGCAACACCATTCGAACATCCACCATAATCAATGGGGTGGAGAAAAACAATGCCTTCAGCTATGATTATCTCGGCAATCTGATTCAAGAGCGAAGCGCCTTTACGGCGGACAAAGGCGGTGCCTTCACCAGCAAGTATACCTACAACACCCGCAGAAATGTGCTCACGGTCACTAACCCACTAAACCAAGTTGCTTCTTCGACCTATGACTGGCTGGGACGACAGCTGACAGCAACTGACTTCAAGGGAGCCACCTCCTCTTTCAGCTATGACAGTATAAACCGCCTCCTGAAAGAGTCCCACCCTTTCCAGGGCACAGGCAGCAGCACAGTTTATTCCGACAGCCTCTACACATACGATCAGGCAGGAAATATCACCCTGTCTCGCCAGATGAACAACCTTCCCGGGCAAGCGACCACCTATGCGCAGACCGGATACAGCTATGACAATATGAACCAACTCATTCAGGCAGCGGGCTATCAAGGTAGCTCGCCGGTGAGCTATACCCACTATACCTATGATGAGATGGGCAATGTCCTCACCCAGCACACCGGCCTGACAACGCCTCTGGCCAATGCAGCAGCCGGAAGCTATGCCACCACAGGCTATGTATATGACAGTCGGGGACGTCTTGTCACTGTAACAGATGCCCTTGGGCAAGCGGAGCAGTACAGCTATGATATTAATGGCCTATTGTTGCAGAAAACCGACCGAAATGGTGCCGCCACGACATATACGTATAATAACCGAGGCAGCCTGCTCACCACTGTAGTGAGAGATGCCAACAACGTAGAAACCGCCCGCAGCACAAACACATACTACGTCAATGGCACGCTGAAAAGCGAAAGCGCCAACGGTTTTACAACCACATATTTCTACAATGACATGGGTCTGATTCTGCGGGAAGAGGACAGCGGCGGCGTTCTGCGCAGCTACACCTATGATGCCGGCGGAAACCGCCTGACCATGGCTATGGCGAGAAACGGCGTCATGCAGATGACCATGACCTACGCTTACGACGCACTGGGCAGGCTCCAGCAGGTGCGAGAGAATGGGGCTCTCATCGCCACCTATGCATATGACGCCAACGGCAACCGCTCGTCCCTGACCTATCCCAACGGCGTGGTAACAACCTATGGCTACAACGCCGCCAACCTTATCACCTCCCTGCAAAACAGAAGGGATAGCGCCACGCTATCCTCGTACAGTTATACCTATTTCCTCGACGGCAACCAACGGACAAAGGCCGACGACACAGGGCGCACAACTACCTATACCTACGACGGCCTCGGTCGCTTGACAAGAGAGCAGGAGAGTAGTGGTTTAAACCTGTCTTACGCCTACGACAGCTTTCATAACCGCACTTCGCTCACTTCCACTGGCAGCGATGCCTATGTAACCAGCTACACCTATGACCGGAACAATCGTCTCCTTGAAGAGTCTAAGACACAGGGCGGCGTGAGCTACTTGACCGATTATTTCTACGATGCCAACGGCAATACCACCGCCTCGATTCCATCCATACTCTCTCCGACCGCAGGGACACCATCGGCGGAAGTCACCCAGGGTCTTGACGATATCGTGCTTTACGAGTATGATGGATTCAACCGGCAGGTTCGTATGGAGACGGGTGGCATCGTTGCCGAGTATGCTTACCGTGCCAACGGTTTGCGTCAATCCAAGACGGTCAACGGCGTGACCACCACCCACATTTGGGACGGCAGCAATATTATCTCCGATCTTGTGGATGGAGTAGTTGCCAACAAGTACTACCGTGGCATCGGTCTTATTGGCGCTGACCTTGGCGGAGCAAGGAACTACTATCTCTACAATGCGCACGGCGATGTGACGAGCCTGACCAACACCGCCGGAACCATCACCCAGAAATACGACTACGACGCCTTCGGCAACCTGCGGGATATTGCGGGCTACTCCAGCGACAATGATGCGAATCCATTCCGCTACTGCGGGGAGTACTTCGACGAGGAAACAGGCACGATTTATCTCAGAAATCGCTACTATAATCCAGCTATAGGGAGGTTTACAAGAGAAGACCCGATTCGGGATGGACTCAATTGGTATGTGTATTGCTCAAATAATTCGGTGCGTTTTATTGATCCGTCGGGATTGGTTGAAGTTGGATTGAGGAATTATGCCGCAACATATGAAGGTTCAACCGTAACTTGGGATGCTGAAAAAGGCGCCGCCACGGTTACATATGGCAACAGAAACCTTACAGTAGTGGCAACTGCTGGAAATAGCCGAGATGGGCACATTTATGTTGATGACTCTTTGTTCGTTAATAAATTTGGAGTGGGTGGCAAACTTATTGTATATCAGGATAATGTTACTGACAATGTATCTATCAGAGGAAGCTTTAATTATAGGGGAAGCCCTGCTTATACAAGAGTTCCGGGTTCTGAAAATGACAACCCTAGCTACGGTATAACATATTCATGTGCATTCCTCGAAGGAATAGAAGAACACTGGAGTGGAGTGTTTGGACAATATGAGGTTTCGACTTATGCAAGATATCACGGTGATGGTATTAATGTTTCATTTAAAGACGAATTGGGAATTTCGGTAATGCATGGAGGCTTATTCGGCTGGTCAATGAGCAGCCCTGGAAGAATTACTATGTATTACGGAGATTCCAGAGAAGGTGGAGGCCTATATTCATTTGAAGATTTCAAATGGGTAGCAGCTCATGAATTCGGACATATTCTTGGAGTCGGTGATGCATATAGCTCGAAGAATAGCACCGGAGCTAGAAGCATTTTTAATGAGTTTGGAACCGAGGTGCAAGAAGACGATATCACTATGGTATTAAATGCTTGGAATACTGGCAAATGGCAAAGATGGCCGTAAGGAGAGTATATGAGAAAAAAAAGACAGTTTGCTATACTGGCATTGCTAATTGCATTTCTAATTATTTCATATGTCTTTATCCAAGGGAGTAATGATGCAAAAGTAGTGCTCGAATTACCTGATGGATTTATAGCACTAGAAGAAGCCATTGCTTCTTCTGGGGGAACTTTGCGCTATGTTTTTTGGGAAAGCCAAATATCATTTTTGGATTTTGATAGAAATGTCCTTTATCAAACTGATGTAAAAAACAAAGCGTTTATCGTTAAATATAATCGAGTATATTATATAAATGAAGCGAAATTTTGGGGATTTGCAGTGTCATCTGAAGCAAGCAACTCTGATGTAGGAATCGAAATGGAGCGAAGACACCAATAGCAATTGTACTTGGGTAGCTGCAAAAAAAGCGAGATGGAGAATTGTAAGCAGCAGCTATTTAGGCAACAGCAATACCTACTCAGTTGAAAGCTAGCGGATAAGAGCCATCGGCTTTGGAGCGGTCTAACCTTAGATAGCTCCAAGGCCGAGGTTCTTTACCCCAAGTTATTGTTGTTACAGAGGCTTTGAGGGGACGGCAGCAATATTATCTCCGACCTTGTGGATGGAGTAGTTGCCAATAAGTATTACCGTGGCATCGGCCTCATTGGCGCAGACCTTGGCGGAGGGAGGAACTACTATCTCTACAACGCTCACGGCGATGTGACGAGCCTAACCAACACTGCTGGAACCATCGCTCAGAAGTACGACTACGACGCCTTCGGCAACCTGCGGGATATGGCGGGCTACTCCACCGACAATGATGTGAACCCCTTCCGCTACTGCGGGGAGTACTTCGACGAGGAAACAGGCACGATTTATCTCAGGGCGAGGTACTATGACCCGAGCACGGGGAGGTTTACAAGGGAAGACCCGATTCGGGATGGACTCAATTGGTATGCGTATGCCAATGGGAATCCAGTGATGTTCATTGACCCGTTAGGGCTTGAACGGATTGTTATTTCGGGTGGTCGATATAGCGACCCCTCTATTAAGCCAGGTTACAAATACAATCTAATTGAACCTGCGCTTAGAGAATTGCTTGACTGGAGAAAGTATAATGCTACTGAGAATATTACTTGGATTATCGCAGATGCAGGCTGGTCAGGGCTCGATAAGGCAAGATTTATAGATGCTGTCGATGAGAAGTCCATTAAAGTGATATTTATCGAGACTAAAACAGAATTAATTAACTACTTAAATACGAAAAAGACTAATCCGCAAGGGGCTGGCAGAGGTACTGAACGGGACGCAGATAAAATAACTCACCTTTCTGTGTTTGCTCACGGCTGGCCTGATATAGTATCCTTGGGATATGACTACAATGACCTCTCTTAATAATAAAAACCTTGATTTTTCCTATGAAGACATCAGAGATGTCAGTCGTTCAGCGTTTTCTTCAACGAATGAGACCTGGTTCTATGCTTGCAGGACTGCTCTTGAAAATTCTTATTCTATGAGTTTTGCGGAAAGGTGGAACCAGCAGGTTGGTGGGACAACATTTGCTTACGAAGTTAGGACAGATTATTCCAAAATGAATCGTGAGGAAAGCTTGCGGGATAAAATAAACCGTAATCTATGGGGATTCAATCCCAATGGGTCTAGGCATCTTCCAATAGGAGTTGATGGAGAACAGGCGTTTGCTTTTATGAGTTAGGGGGACAATGTGGGAAAATTTTTTGTAGTGTCACGGGTAGCTTTGGTTATATTTGCTGTAAGTTTAATCTTTTCTATATTTGTGCCTATTAAAGCAGCGTATAACAATTTAGAAAACGAAGTCGAAAATTACATTATAGTTCGACCGGCAACGGCAGCAGACGGCACGTGGCAGGTTGTTGCACAAAGGGGGTATTGTGTAGGGGATAATATATTTTTGGTTGGAAATGCTCCTGACTTTTGGATTTTTAAGGATATTACAAGTAACTATCTGAATGAATATATATGCTTTGGGCAGATTGCTTTAAAAGAGGATTTATATGGCGAAGTGATTTTTACATTTGAAGTTAATTCCTCACAAATTATGTACCCTGTAAGAAGGGGCAATTTGTTAAAAAATCTTCTTAGAGATGATCAGGTGTTTTTGGTAGACAGATTTATTCCCTAGCAAGTGGATTGAGTGGCGCAAAATCCATTCTACGACCTGCAGGATTTTCACACCCGACATGTACTGCGCTGAAAAAAGCGCAGAGGGTATGTGATATCATATGATGACATACTTTGGAGTGGTCCAAGTGGCAACAGTAACATCGGCTTCGATACGTTTCCTGGCACAATTTACGAGGCCACTCCCCTTCTCCCGCAGTTGGAAAGCATACCTGCCGTTCAGCCCATTTCTCCTCAATGGGACGGAATACCTGCCATCGATGTCGATGGGGTAATTATTACCTATGTGGATGAGGTGACTGACGATGTAAAGTTGTCTGATTTAAAGCGGGTTCCAGATAAAAAGATTAAAGAACTTGGCGGCGAGGAGTATGCTCGTGAGGTGAAGGGGAAAAATGAAGGCAGCAAAGCAAACTTATATTGGGATAAGAGTGGCAGAATATATACAATTCCCAATGACGGCGGAGCACCTCAGCTGGCGGATACTGTGCCAAGATAGGAGAGAGAATGAATATAACGTCTAATGCAACACATGTTGAAATGAAGTCACTGAAAGCACTTCCATTAAAATTGTTAAGATACGGAGACTATTTCAATAATATTTCATATGAGCCATATCATGTGAGAATGACGAGAAATGGAAAATTGTTATCTTTTATGCAAATATTGAGACTGTATTTCTATTACCCGAATAATGAAGGAAAGGTTTATTTAGTCCTGTCTGAATCTGAGGATAATGAAAAGACATTTAAACCAGGATTTTTCCTCGTGGAATACACATGGCACATCGCTGAAGACCAGCGGAAACGAATGAACAATGAAGATGCGGACTCCTGTCCTTCTATCGACTGCCGAGTTCTATATTATTCGAAGCGAGAGTTTTCAGATTTTATCGGTAAATTTGAAGCGCTTGACGCTTTACTTAAAGCCGGTTTTCATTTGAGCAAACGTAACTACGAGGACGAACCGTATACCTACACTGACATCGGCGTTTGCAGAAGATATTCATGGGGAAAGATAGAAAAGCATTGGCATATGAATGTCGAAAATATCGAAGCCGAACAGCAAATGCTCGATATGAAAAAGTTGTTTGATTCCTTGCCTGCGCCCAGGAAGACAATCGAAAAAGCTGAGCTTGATTATATTTTCCCTCCTGAATTGTACTATGACCATCTCATTAAGCGATGATTAAGGAAAGCGGTAGCCTCTGTTTGTAAGAAGCTACCGCTTCTTTCAGTTACACACTTCATTGTTAATGCCGTTTCAAAGAGTAGCGAAGTGAGGACAGTGGGCATGCTGTTAAATTTCATTATTCATCCCATTTGTTTCTTGATTCTTGTCCAAACGTGTGTGATATCAAGCTAAGTGCAAAGCCCAAAGAAGAATGGGTCGAAGCGATTCTCAAGGCAAAAGAAAAATACAGCGGCGAGCAATAAAGAAAATCATAATTTGTTCGGCGGCCGACAAGAGGGTTTTTCTCGTCGGCCGCCGTTCGTTTGCGCTCTGCTTTCGGCCACTCGCTTGCTGCACCTCCGAACAAATTTGTCCGAAGGTGTTTCCTTGTTCGTGTTCCACTCACAAGGGTAGTCAGCAGTCTCCGACTGCTGACTACGGCCCCTCCAGTCCTCCGCTCCCGCTCCGTCCTGTCGGGGAAAAATGCTGCCGTGTTCTCATACATCAATCATGCTCCGCAGACTGATATATGCACGTCA
>JGI994J12354_10003210_pt1 | contig 15406 bp, 10 predicted proteins | sample IntmicLarv3ML3BL_FD_12354 | JGI IMG/M metagenome (IMG submission 12354)
ACTCCCCGAGTTGGACTCGAACCAACAACCCCTCGGTTAACAGCCGAGTGCTCTACCATTGAGCTATCGAGGAAGAATCCTTGATTCTTTTGGTGCTATATACTACCTATGCTACTGCACAATCTGTAACACAACTTGTACATGATATCATGCTATTTTTTATTTGTCAATAATTATAATCCCACTTGATTTTCGATGTAGAATCGACCTTTGCGTTCGTGTACTTTTTTTATAATTATGCCATGGTTATTCTTATAATTATACACCTTTCAAACAGAAAAATTAGCTTTTTTATTTTTTTAGCATAGCAAGATAGAAGTTAAGTTCAAAAACTGGAAGTTACTTTGAATATTGACCCCTTTCATTTACCAAACAACAGCACTGATACAATAGTGACCGTAAATAACGACAATATCGTTGTTAGAACAATTCCTTTTGCTAGTAAGCTTCCATCTGATTTATGCTGCTTTATCAACATTAAAGGTATGTTTGCCGCTGGCAATGCTAACGTAATCGCTATAACCCCAAGGAGAATCTCGTCTCTAATAAATGCTTTGAGGAAGCTTGTCCCTATGGAGGGTACTAGTAAATAGCGAAGTCCTGCAAAAATATAAAGCTTCTTATCTGTAAAAACATCTTTTAATTTCATCCTTGCAAGCACCACACCCATAACTACCATAGACAAAAATGTTGTACAGCGTCCCATATACACCAATCCCGTTTCCACCACCTGGGGAACTGGAAGCTTGACTACAAATAAAATCAAGGTTAAAATAGCCGCAACTGTACCAGTGTTCATCTTCCTCCATTGAACCTTTTTCTCACCTTCGTCACTTCCACTTCTGATAACTGCTATGCCATGTGTATAAAGTAAAAGATTAAATACCAAAATGAAAATTGCCAAATAAACAACTGCTATATCACCAAGAACCACAGCAATTAGTGGGATACCCATAAATGAAATATTCCCATATACCCCCATCAAGTGATACTGCACAAATTCCTTTTTATCCACTTTAATAAGCCATGGAATGAAAATGCTGATAAAAATCAAAAAAACATAGTATACAATCGCCGTAACACCTGCATATAAAAGATTTTGATTTGTTATCGAACTCGTTTCTCCAAAAGCACTACATATGAGCATCGCTGGATTACAAATCTCTGTTATTAATTTCGATAAATCAGCATAAGCATATTGGGAAATTATTTCTTTCTTGTATATAAAAAAGCCGATTCCAATCAAACAAAAAATGACAATCATTTGTTCCAAAACTATTGCTACGCTCATTCTTCTTTCCTCATATTACAATGTTATAAAACATTTTAAATAAAACTTATTGCTAATCATCTTGTTATTTACATTATATATCACTAACTACAATATTTTCAACATCAATAAAACCTTCCGCAGGCTGAATTGTTACTTTCCCATTCTTCATACAAACTGTTCCATACCCTGTTTCTGTTGCCAGAAAAGCAGTATAATTCTTTGCATTTTGTGTACTTGCAAAAAGTGTCTTACTAAGTGCATCATAGCGAATGCCTGTATACCCTTGAATTAGTGAATAAGATGCTAATGCTCGAATGTAAAAGTGTCCGCATTCATATTCATCAAATGGATTTCGTACTGTACCTGAATATCTATTTCGTACTGTCTCAACGATTTCCAAACCTTTTTGCACTTCTCCCATCATCATCAAATGCGATGCCACTTGATATTCAACGCCCGTCCATACTTCATCACAATATGGAAATGGCACAGTAGGTTTCCCACCCCTAGGCCAAGTACAAAGCAGTACACCCCCCTCGTTATTCAATGCATAATTTCCTCGTTCTGGATTAGCATGTTCACTTAAATCCTTGTGGAAATTATATTTATAGATACTACGCAATGTTGCTCTAACATTTTCTTCATCTGCTACACTTTCTATACCACATACTCTAGCCAGCCAATCTCCCACAATAGCATCTGCAAGACAACCCTCACCATATTGAAAACGAGGACCTTCTGTTTCTAATATATTTCTTTCGTATTTTGATTTTCCACTTAAGTCTTGCTCTTCTCTGAGATTTTTCCATTCTACTTTTTGCATAAAATATTCGCCATTAAACAATTCTTTGTTAATGTAAATATTTCCTTTTTCAAATAATTCCTCATAAAATTTCATATCTCTGCCAAGATATTGCCCCATAAATGTAAATGCTTTTAGTGCTCCTAGATAAATAGATGTACAAAAACCATCTCCGCCCCACATTTCTGTATCATATGTATTGTGGTGTGGCTCTATTAAAACTCCATTGTGGTCGGGATCCCATCTCTCAATACAAAATTTCATACTTTCTTCTACTTTAATCCAAATTTCTTTTAGCCACTCACTGTCTCCGCATATTCTCCAATCACGATAGACTTTCATAATACCGCCTAGCTGTCCGTCTGCTGCTGCTTCAAAAGGGTGTCCAATTTCACGGATAGGTAGTGCCGAACGATACACCTGATGTCCTCTTTCATCTTGTGATTCATGAAACTCCGTTTGCCGCAATGTTCTCTCTAGCTCTGGGAATAGATGACACAATGCCTGTGCGTAATTATATACATGTGTACATGACCCATGACAACAACCTAGATTATCATAACAGCCCTCCCAGCCCCAAATTCTACCATCTTCTAATCTTAGCATTGCTGGTGATTTTAGTATCGAAAGATTCGCTTCCACAGCCTCGCATAATTTTTCAGGCAAATCCATACTTTGGAAACTATCTGTAAACTTCANAGTTTTGTCCTTAAGCTGTGCATACTCCTTTGTCCATCTATCATTGGCATCATAAATATCTTTTAGCACTGTTGTATACCAAGGTGAATAAGAAATCTTTACATCAGGGTCAATCCCCAAGTCACACCCTCCACCATCTACGAAAGAACCTTCATCTGTTCCAAAATTGGTATCTGAATAAGGAACAAACCATGATAATTTCAACGTAATTGTCTTTTTCTCATATGCCCCTAACGAAAGTGGAACAGCAATTGTAGCTCCTTTGCTATCGCATTTTTCTCCTTCTTCTGGTCGTCGTCCTGTTAAAGCACCTTCTTCAATTTCTTTCCATAGCACTAATCTAGTGTCATAGAAACGGCTTCTATGGAAACACCATCTCGTATCCACAATAGCATCTTGATCCACTGATGCAGCAAACATTCCTTCATCTGTAGGCTTTTCATCTGAACCACTTTGTGTGAATACAAAACCATTCTTCAATGGCAATGTTTCATATTGTGTATTGAGCATCATAAGATTCTCAGATACGTAATAATATACAGCATCTAATTGCTTCTCGGTTTTATTTTCAAATGTAAATTCCATTGCCGCAAATGGCAAGCTAGAGGAAGCTGCATCACCTGGCGTAAATGGACTCCATGCTAAAATCTTAACATCTACTGGTATTTTATCATCTTGCAATTCAATGTTTGCAAACGGAAAGCGTGCTGTAAATTCTCCTTTATGAAAACGTGGTAAGCCATATGCCTGTCGTGTTGTCCCATGTGCTTTCTCTCCCTCAAATGCAAAAATCTTGCGAGCTGGTACTGGTGTTTCCAATATCCTTGTGACTGGATTTTCTCCTTTGATTGTAATAGCACTAAACATAAAGGGTTCATTCGCCATATTCGGAGTGTTCCTTAACGAAACACTCCCCACACTTCCACTTCCCTCTATACATAACATTCCTGCTCCTATACCACCTAATGGATATGATACCCACTCTAATTCTTTTCCTTTATATTTTTTCACCACTAATACTCCTTCTGCTTTTTATATTTGCCATCATTCTTCAACCACTTTATTCTGACCTTTTGTGAAAAATTCCTTAATGCATTGTATATATCTAGTAATTGCTTCACTATAAGCTGTAAATGCCAATACTAGGATTAGGAATACTCCTAAAACAACATTTTGCATCGTATCTGGCAATCCCATAGCGATTAATCCATTGAATAACAACGAAATAGAAAACGAGGTAACAAACACACCGATTGCCAAATTGTATACCTTACGCATTGCCATGGCCACCATTGCTCCAATTAACGGTTGAAATATCGTCGTCAGGCTAGACAAATCCGAAACTGCTGAAGCACCTCCTGCATATCCTACCTGCAAAAAGGCAGTAATACCAAAGAATAATCCAGCTACCGAAAATGCTAAGAATTTAATCCACTGTGTCTTAACACCCATCGTTTTTGCTAACAGCTCCTCACTCCCTACCGCACGTAAGTGACAAGAGAATTTCGTCTTATAATATAGAAGATAAAATAATGTAGCTCCACCAAATGTAATATATACATTGTAAGGATATTTTCCTAGAAACGATATTGTGGTGGGAATAGTTAGATACGCACCTACAATCTCAAAGGATATCACCTCAAATACCAGTATGATACCAATAGATACAACTAATGATGGTATTTTAAATAGTGTATAAATTCCTCCTGTTACCATTCCCATTAATAGCCCTGAAACAATAGAGCCAAGGATGAGTCCTATCAGCCCAAACCGTAATCCAAGTGCACCACCAAACATTGCACCTGATATTACAACCGCTCCACCACCAAGATTTGCTAGGCCTGCCACTTGTGTAAAGCACAATCCATATCCAATCATTGTCGGAATAAGTGCTTGTGTTAAAACAATTTTCAATACCATTGGTGTTCTAAACTCCCTTGGAGCCAATATTATCATTAACACATATACCAAAACTGGCATAATCATCATCTTTAAAAGCTTAATGGCATAATTTGTAATAGATTTCATCTTCTTCACTCCATCGTTTCATTATCTATATTTGTTTAACAAGTTATATTTTACAAATTGCTAACGCCATCATAGTTACCATGTGGTACTTGCATATGCTGATTTGCGTCGGCTAAAGCATTGATATCAAATTCTGTCATTATTTTCTGTAGAGCAGCTACATCAAAATCTGGATTAAACTTCTGTAGCAAATTATTCTTGTAGTATTCAGAATCAAACCATGGAAGATCCCCCTCCACATAAGTATTGAAGTACTCAAGCTCTTGCTCTGAGCCTAATGGTGCCATCTTAAAACGAATCGTAGGAGCTTCACCATTTTCATCTAACATTCTTTCACCATTTAAGACAGCATTGTTAATCAATGTTGTAGCTGCTACCATTACTGGTACTACGTGCATATTGTATGCCGATAAAATGCGACCAGTAGCTAGTGATTCTTCAAAACCTTCAAGGAAATCTATCATACAAATTTTAATTTTTCCGTCTGGGTCATACTGGTCAAGTGCGGACTGAACACCACCAAGCACACCTGTACCAAGTGTTCCAACAATAAATATTACTTCTGTCTCTGGATGTGTAACAATGAAACTTTCAACAGCGGCAGCAGCTTCTGATGATTGAGATAATGAACGGGCTTCAGCAACTACCTCTACACCGAATTCTTCGCAAGCCTTATTCATGCCACTTTCACGATTAATAGATGTTGTATCACTCTTATCCATAGAAATCATCGCAACTTTCGTATATCCAGCTTCTGAGACATCTTTAATCACGTCATAGCCACCTTGATAATCATCTTGGAAAATATTCCCAACGAAATATGGACTCTCCCAAATATAGTCACGAACTTCTTCATCTAGCACTTCTCTATAATTAACAGTCCAGTACACTCCAGCCGCTTCACAAAGTTGACTGATTTTCACAAGGCAAGTATTATTTGGTGGTGTAAATACAATTCCTTGAGCTCCTGCTGCAATAGCCTCTTCTACACCTTTTATAAGTGAATCTGGGTCTGAATTATCTGCATTCACTACTAACATACTGCCATCAAATATATTGCTTTGATAATAATCCACATTCGAAATACGGCAAGCAATCATTTTACGTGTTGGATTAAGTGTTGGGTAAGCAATTGTTATTTGTGGTAGGTCTTCGTCTACTGCCACCTGCTCTTTGCTCTCGCCTGTATCCTCATCTACGTTCTCAGTCGTGTTTGATTCCCCTGTCCTATCTGCACTGGTATCAGCTGTCCCTCCTTGGCAGCCTACCATAATCACTAATAGTACAAAGCACATCAATGTTGCAAAAATACGTTTTGTAAATTCTCTTGTTCTCTTTCTCATTTCATTTCTCCTTTTCATATTGTTGAACTGTTACATACTATTTCAGCACTTCTATATTTTTACGGTCAAAGGAAAGTGCAACGGTAACTAGGAATATCATACCTCTGATTAATTGCTGTAACAGCGGATACAATCCCCACATTGACATTCCATTTACTAAAATAGCCATTATGATACTACCTATAACTGCAAATCTAAACCTCGTTCCTGAACCTCCTGTTAGTGATGCCCCTCCTAATAAGATAGCTTGCAATGCATTAAACTGCAAATTTGATCCTGAGCCTAATGACGCACCACTAGAACGTGCAAGAGAGAAAAATGCTACAACACCAGAAAATAAACCCACCAACATATATCCCATAATAATTGTTTTATCTACATTAACACCTGATTGCAAGGCAACCTCTTTTCTTGAGCCAATGGCTCGGCATTTTTTCCCAAATGAAGAGTATGTAAATAAAAAGAATGCTACTATAACAATACTAAAAACCACCGCTAGCTTGATTGGAAATTGGTCTGCTTTTAATATATCAAAGCTAACCGAAATATTTGCCTCTGGTAAAATCAATTCTAATATTCCCTTATATACAAATGACATAGCAATTGTGGCAATAAATGACTCGATTTTAAGCTTTGTTACTATCAAACCATTAATCATTCCAACAATTGTTCCTGTTATCAGAGCGGCTGGTAAGGCAAAGACAAGGCTTCCAGCTCTAGTAGCATAAGCTGCAACGGCACAGCATAATCCTACATTTCCCGCAATTGATAAATCATTATTACCTTGCGAGATTATAAATACCGTCGCACTCGTTATAATAACAATCATAAATACCTCATTAAACAAAGCACTAAAATTGAGAATTGTCAAAACCTTTCCGCCACTTACGCTTTGAAAAAATACCGTCATTACAATTAATGTAAGTATTGGAAAAATATCCTTTATCTTCATTATCCCTTTATCTCTTTGTTCTGTACTATTCTTTACATTTTCCACCTTTTGTTCCATTGTTTACCCCTTATCTAAATCAAATCATATAATGAATGATATCTTTATCTGAAAGTTCCTTACTGCGTTCAAACTCTTTTGTAATCATGCCGTCTTTCATAACCAATACTCTGTCGCACATACCAATAAGCTCAGGCAATTCCTCAGATATCATGATGATAGTCTTGCCTTCTTCTTTTAACTTTTCCATCAACTGATAAATATCAGCCTTCACTCCTATATCAATCCCTCTTGTAGGGCTATCCATAATGAGTACATTAGGATTAAACCCCAACCATTTTGCAACCACGACCTTTTGTTTGTTACCACCCGATAGATGCATGCAATATTGATTAAGTCCATGCATTTTGATGCTTAATCTCTGTGCCAGTTCTGAGGCAAACTGCTTTTCTGAACGATTTGTTACAAAAATTTTAGCTTTAGCAAGCTTTTTAAGAGATGGAAGGCAAATATTTTCACGAATACTTCCTGCTGTCATAATGGCCTCCTTATCACGATTTTTGGACATATAGCCAATTCCTAACTTCATTGCCTCTATCTGATTTTTATATTGCCTTGCATTGTCTATCTTTACCTTTCCACTATCTAATTTATTCAATCCAAAAAGTGCACGACCTAGCTCATGCATTCCACAATCGCTTAATCCACCAATGCCTAATATCTCACCTCGGTGTGCATTAAAAGATACATTCTTTACTATTCCACAGCATAGCTCTTTAACACTAAGTGCTATTTCTTCATTATTATTTTTCTCATAATCACCACGATAAAAATCGCCTGCTATCTCTCGACCTACCATCATCATCTTAATTGCATCGATATTGAACTCTTCCTTAAAAAGCTCTCCCGCACGACGACCGTCACGCAATACACTCACTGTATCGCAATGCTCCATAACTTCATTAATATCATGTGATATAAAGATGACTCCCTTGCCCTCTTTTTTCATTTTTTTAATAAGGGAATAAATAATATCTCGTCCCCCATGCGAAAGTGCCGTAGTTGTCTCATCAATAATCAATACTTGTGGATTCATATACATAGCTCTAGCGACTTCACAAAGCTTACGATCTTCATATGATAGCTCCGCTGCTTGCTTCGAAGAATCTATATGTCCCATTCCCAAACCTTCAAGGAGGCGAGTTGCTTCTTTTTTCATCATCTTATTACTGATAAAACCACCTCGTTTAAAACGTGATTCATCTCCAATAAAAATATTTTCTGCTACATTTGTTAAGGTAAATGTTCCCTGTTCTTGGACTATCATACAAACGCCCTGCTTTTCAGCCTCTAAGATTGTCTTTGGATTGTATAGTTTGCCTTTAAAGTACATTTCTCCTTTTCCTTGGTCTGGGTATTGCACGACTGCAGCAATGGAACTCATTGTACTTTTCCCTGACCCGTTCTCACCAATTAATCCATGAACTTCTCCTGCCCTTAAGACAAACGAAACATCAATTAAAGCTTTCGTTGGACCAAATGTTTTGTATATCGCTTTAGTTTCAAATAATACATCACTCATTTTTACTCCTATCTACTATCGCTTACTGACTTTCAAATAGTTTGTATTTCAAATTATAGATTACGATTCATACAAAAACAACTATGTAAAACGACTACTTTTTACAATAAACGAATACAAAAAAAACGTCCTATACTTTTAGAAATACGACAGCTTTTATAGATTTCCAAATGTCTTTAAATGGGAAGTTTGACGTGAATTTGTTAGGTATGCTATGATAAATATAATAACGATATTTTTGAATATTGAGCATTCTTTTTTTATTTAACTAAGATGAAGAATAATGAGGGTGAAGATAATGACAAATGACTTGATTTCTATTATGATTGTTGATGACGAAACATTTTATATTGATGAAATTTCGCAGTTTATTGACTGCAATATTTTTGACGTAGTATGCACGGCCACAAATGGCAAGCAAGCACTTTCACTTTTCCAAAAATATCGACCTCAAATCGTGATTGCTGATATAGAAATGCCCTATATGAATGGTTTAGACTTGTGCAAAGAGATTCAACAAATCAATAATCAAACCCATCTAATTTTACTAACTGCTTATGATGATTTTAATTATGCTAGAAGAGGTATTTCTAATGCTATTGATGAATATATTCTTAAATATGAACTAAATAAAACCATTCTAGCAGAAAAGCTTGCTACTATTGCAGATAAGATACACATGTCTGATTTACAAGCTATTAAGCAGCTACATTACTTGGCATATAGTATCATTGAAGATGATGACTCCAAAATTACACTCAATAATTCAAACAATAAATATCTAATCGAACCATATCGTTATATTCTTGTCGAGCTTGATGAGCCGCTTGATATTCTGTCTCACATACAATCCTATACAAACACAAACCTCAAGGAACAAATAAAGCTGTTTGTTCACGAGACTCCATGGGCTAGGTTTTGTATTTCGTTACCTCAAAATCGTTTTTTAATTGCATTGTATTCAGAAAAACACCTAAAATTTCAAGCAAATTATGGGCACCTTGATATCTACCAATGCACAAACCTCCTTTATGACTTATTAAATGTAGGTACATATACTTGCACATTGTATATTATGTCCACCGCACACCTTATATCTGATTTTTTATATCGATTAAACGATAATCCCGTATTTCAAAAAAAGAGATTTTTAGGGTGTGGAAAAATATATAGCTTTAATGCAAAACCCCATGAATGCCATAGTAGTACTTTTGACTATAATCCGACTAAGATATCAAAATTTCTGGAAAATAGTGATTATGACAGCCTCCAAGCATACCTATCTTCCTTGTTTACTTCCATTAGAGAGAGTCTTGATATAGAATTTTTTTGTAAAACAATAAGATTTATATACTATGCCTTTGAAAGCTTCTCACAGACAAATGAACTGGAGAGAGTATTCCCCATGCCAATCATATATGACATAGATTCAGCAAATGAATGGACACTCAACACTTCCTATTGCTTAATTAATGGCAATCAGGATAGTGCTATGAAAAATTATTCTCCTGCTGTTAAAAAAGCAATTGAGTATATTCGCTTAAGTTATTCTGATAACCAGCTCTCAACTCAAAAAATTGCTGAACATGTTTACTTAAGTGCTGGAAGGCTACGAACCTTATTTAAACAGGAGACAAGCACCACCATTCATAAAACCATTACACAGATTCGTATTACAAAAGCAAAGCAATTACTAAGTAGCACAAATACAACCATAAATGATATTGCAAACCAAGTCGGTTTTGGTTCTCAACAATATTTTAGCCAGATTTTCTTTTCACATGAAGGCACCACCCCTATGCAGTACAGAAAGGGGAACTCTGTATGAAAAATTCTTTGCAGTTTAAAAAAATCAAAAACAAAATGATAACAATGATTTTATTGATGGAAATCATCTGTATAATCGTTGCTATCTCTGTTTCTTACATATTTATAAGACCACCTCTAAAGAATGTTGCTATCGCAAATGGGGAAATTATATCTGACCAAATTCATGCCCATTCCAGCACATTTTATAATACAATTACAGATTCTACCACGCAAATCATCATGAGTAACGACCTTAATGGCCTGTTAAACAAATATTTACAACAACCATCTGATTCCTATAGGCATTCTATCAACTTGTACTTAAATCAACTCTCTTCACTATACAAAAGTACGAATATCCGTGGTTTTTTAATAAAGTCTCCTGATGGAGAAATCTTCGACTCTATTGTCGATATCACAAAGGAAGACCAAGCCTTATTTTTCAATGAATGGTTTCGTTTCGAACACAAAAACCCTAGTGCCAGAAAACTATCTTCTCTATATTTAACTAACACATTGTATGGTGAGGAGGCTGTTTGTGGTGCCTACTTTTCACTTATGAATGTTAATAACCAAACGTTTCAATTTATTACACTTTACAATGCAACACATTTCCTACTTTCACTGGATACCATTTCTAAGGGATTTTTCGATGTTTTGTTAATAACGGATACTGATAATAATATCTTCTATGCCTTGGGAGAGAGCTCTCCTTATTTTGACTATGTGAAAAACCTTGAGCAATCTACACCATCAATAAAAAACGTATCGTCTGGAACTATCTATAATAGAACACTCGGTAATGTCACTTGGTCGATTACTTCCTTTGTTTCTAACACTAATCTAAACTACTCCTACAATACGATATTCCTTTTAACCATTTTCTTATCAATATTTATATGTACATTTACAGCGATACTACTTACTCCTAGTATTTCTCAAAAATTATCTCCTTTAATCAAATTAACAAACACAATGAAGTATGTTTCTGATGGAAATATTGATGTACGTTCTAATATTAAAACTGGCGATGAAATAGAATTTTTATCTGTCGTCTTTAATGAAATGCTAGATAATATGAAATCTCGAACTCAAGCTTTGATTGAAAAAGAAAAAAAAGAAACCTACATGAACTATTTGCTATTAGTCAGTCAGGTGGATCCTCACTTTATTTATAATGCTATGAGTATCATTAATCTCATGGCATCTCGTGGTGCATATGAAGACATTATTACAGTAAATGGAGCATTGATGAAGCTTATGCATAGCCGAATCGGAATATCTCACCCAGAACCATTTGATACAATCGAAAATGAGATAAATGTAATTACCAGCTATGTGACCATTATGGAATATGCCCTAAAGAAAAATATCCAGGTGGATATTACTACAGAAAGGGAGGTTGATGTTCTTATGATACCCAAAAACATTCTGCAACCAATTGTAGAAAACTCCTATAAACACGGTCTATATTCACCTGATGGTACTGCTCATCTTGACAAGATTAAAATTAGCATAAACCAAACCTGCTCCTACATAAATATAAGCATTGAAGATAATGGCGTAGGCATCAAGCCATATCTTTTGACAAAATTAAATGATAAAAATTCCGCACCTTTATCCAAAAATAGTCAGCATATAGGTGTTTTCAATGTTAAAGAACGGCTGAATTATCTATACTCTGGAAAAGCTACGGTATATTATGAGAGTATCCTCATGGAATACACAAAAGTGGTGATTCAATTACCTATATTAGAATCCTAATATAGGGAACTAAACCACCAATTCATGAGATTTATACGACTTACAACACAGGAATACAGATGATTTGTTTCAAATATTCCATCTTGCTTAATCCTGCATTTTTGCAAAATTATATCATCAAAGTGATTCTCCAGCCTTACGTCCCTCTGCCATTGCACGTGCCGCACTATAAGCTGCCATTTTCTTATAGTCATTATTCCAGCGATTAATCCCAATTGTATCAAATATAACTGCTCCCGTATGGCGACAAAATCTATCCATTTGCTCAAGGCATGAAAGCAATCCATTTCCTGTACCACCAGGAGATGCAATAATTAGGATCTGCTTGCCTGAAAGAACTCCCGATTGCCCAAACTCACATCTGCGCAATCTGTCAAGGAAGCTCTTGAGCCCTTCTGCCATTTCACCCCAGTATACAGGAGTGATTAGACAAATTTGTTCGGCATCTCTTACCACTTCCTGTGCAATATCAAAACCATCTGCACCAAACGCACAGCGGTGTTGTTCAAGGCATATCCCCCAACCCTCACCACAAACACGGCAACGTTCTAGCTGGTCAACAGCCAAAACCTCTACACTCGCTCCACCATCATTGGCACCAAGTTTTACTTGTTCTGTGACAGCCTGACATAGACCATCTTTCTTTGGATTTCCTGTAATAATTAAATATTTCATAAAAAAATTCCTTTCTTATTTATTTTTGCACTGAATGCACCAATCAACCATTTACCCTACGACAAATCAGATTTCTTATATTTATTATAACGTATTTCACAATTTTTTGTTAATATTATCAACATTTCTTTCCAATAATTCTGCTCTTTCCGCTAACTGCTCTTATATCATTCCTCGCAGCAAGCTATGCTATCTGATACTTTCACCTTTTATCATACACATTCCTCCGAAATGACACATACGCAACCATAATATACAGCAAATAAATCACTGCAAAAATCCCCACCGCACTTCCCACCATCAGCGCCAAATGGCTTGCATTTATAACGATTCCATAATCAAATACTTTGCTTAAAGCTATTAAAAAAGAAATGGAAATCACAAGTGCTGGAATAACGGGCATCAGATAATAGCTTCCGAGTATTCTATTTAAAACCTTTTTGGCATCTTTTCGTGACTGACCTAATTTATTAAGCAATACAAACATGTCCTTATAGCGGTTCGTTTCGCTCAGTAATTGCACTGTAAGAATGGTTGTTGCTGTCATTATAAAAATAAGGGAAAGATAAAATAGCGGGAAAATAATGAGTGCATACAACATTGTATTTTCTTCTTTTATGGAACTTACTGAATAAATAGTATCGTAGATGCCCTCTATGTAGTATACAATATCCCTATCTGTTTCCACGTCAGCTTTTCTATCCCGTATAGACACTAGCTGGTTATATACAGCACTACCTATTGGTTTCTCCGTCGTAACTGCATAAGCATAATTGGCCACCTTTTGATTTTTCGTTAATTCATCTGGCACAACAAATATAAATCCATCACCATTTCCACCCCACAAATACTGTGTAAGATTTTCTGTATAAATACCTCCTCTCTTCAAGGTCGTTCCCTTTAATTCGAAATCTCCATCATAACTATGTAAATCAACTCCCATAACATCTAGTCCATGCAGAATATATTCCCCTGCTTGAACTTCCACAGCTTCATACCCCAACATTTCTCGAAGTATTATATAATCGCTCATTTTCATCAATGTATCTTGCTCATAATCATACCAGTACTTTGGATTTTCTTGTTTTAAATACTGCTGTAAATTATTATTATCTGCACAATATATTTGATACTCGTGTTCCTGTTTGACAGCCACGTCATTTTCATGAATATACCTCTTATATTCTTCTAATCCACTTCCCATTTCAGTATTAGACACATAAAAATCAAACCTTGTCCGCAATTCTTCATTTCTTTGGAACTGATTAATAAACTGTAAACCTGCTCCCTCAGCAATTAAGGTGATTGTAAATAACACACTTACGGTTGCCATAACAATTCCCATTGTTTTAAGTTTAGATGATAGTTGGCGAAACACCAATAAATTTGTTCCTTTGTATTTTTCCGTGGGTCTCTTGTCAAAGAATGCTGGCACTCCTGCCGAAAAATTAATAAAGAAAACATATAATGCGATAATGAGAAGAACTGCTCCTGTAAAACTCGTTCCTATTGTCACCCTCATTAAAAACATCATTCCAATCGCTGCCATTATTAGAGATATTATAAATCCTGTTTGTTTCCAATTACTGCTTTTTAATTTTGCTTCTTCATTCTTTCGATTCGAATATAATAAAGTATAGATTTTTGTTTTTCCAATCGTTCTCCCACTTCTTAAAAGTGCTAAAAAATACATAAAGATAAGGTATATCAGTGTATAACCCAAGGCTTTTTTTGAAAAAGAAAACATAAAAATAAATTCAGCATCATATAAACTTAAAAGAATTGCTTTCAAGCCTTGAAACACAACATTCCCCAAAAATATTCCCAGCAAAAATGCTACTATGCCTAATAAAATGTTTTCTACAAAAAACATTCTAACAATCTGTTTCTTTTCTAACCCCATTAAAAGATAGGTTCCAAATTCATGGCTTCTCTTTTCTAGCATAAACTTCATAATATAATAAATTAGCCAGCCCATAATTCCAACTACAACAACACTGGTAAAGATGATAAATACTGGAAGCTGTCTCATTGTCTCTGATAATGCCTTTATCTCTGCTGAATCACCAAGACTATTAAATGCAAACATTAATGTTACTGCAAGCATAACTGTTACCAAATAAACGGTATAATCTCTTACTTGCCTCTTTGCATTGCGGAACGATAATTTATATAACATCACTGATATCACCTCCTAATAACGCTAGGACGTCAAGAACTTCATTATAAAATTGTGTCCTTGTTTTACTTCCCTTTAAAACTTCATTGAACATTTTTCCATCTTTTAAAAACAATATCCGTGAGGCATAGCTTGCACTATATGCATCATGTGTAACCATTACAATCGTTGCGTGTATCTCTTCATTCATTTGTTTAAAAACTTCTAATAAATCTTTGGTTGCCTTGGAATCTAATGCCCCTGTTGGTTCGTCTGCTAAAATCAAATCTTGATGATTTACAATTGCTCTCCCGCATGCTGCAC
>JGI994J12354_10003211_pt1 | contig 15405 bp, 17 predicted proteins | sample IntmicLarv3ML3BL_FD_12354 | JGI IMG/M metagenome (IMG submission 12354)
TTCTTGTGTGCATTCTTGCCATATTTTGATTCTCCGATCATATATAGGCGGCGAGGCTTAGCACTTCAATTAAGAAGAAGTATTAAAAGGTTGACATCAGGCCAACGCACTGAACAGGCGGGCGAAGTGGATCTTGAATCTTATCCATCTGCTGAGTTTTTTGTGTTCTTCCATGGTGTATTCGGTGCAATGGGTCAGATCTTCCTTGAATGCTTTGTCCATCTCATCGCCGATCCTCACGGAGTACATGAGAGCATTCGTTTCGAAATTCATTGTCATGCTCCTTTGATCCATGTTCGCCGAACCCACGGAACAATATTTTCCGTCTACGACGAACGCCTTGGAGTGTATGAATCCCTTGTTGTAATGGAATATCCTGACCCCTTCTTTCATCAGTTCCATGGAGTACCAGAGACTCGCCCAGAACACAAGGGCGTGGTCGGGCCGATCCAGCATGATTATCCTGACGTCTACTCCGGAATTCGCTGCCAGGATAAGGGCCTTGATGACATCGTTGCTCGGCACCAGGTACGGAGTGTGAATGTAGACGGTCTTCTTCGCGCAGTAGATCATCTTCAGGTACTGCATCTCGATGAGATTGGCCTTCAGATCCGGTCCTCCGGATATCAGCTGCACAACGTCATTCCCGTAAGTTGCTCCCATTTCCGGGAAATATCTCTCGACGTTATCCGAATCCGCGTCGAAAGGATCTTTGGTGGCATATCCCCAATCCATGAAGAACCGGAGGTTCAGGGCCACAGTACTGTATCCGTGTATCCTCACGCCGGTATCTCTCCAATATCCTCTTTCGCTCTTTCCGAGGTACTCGTCACCGATGTTGAACCCCGACACGTAACCGATATCTCCGTCTATGACGGCAAGTTTCCTGTGGTTGCGGTTGTTCTTCTTGGGACTCAGAAGGACCGTGATCGTGCGATGGAACAAGGTGTAGGATCCGCCGGCCTTCTTGAGAGCTTTCATCTTCTTGATGGGACCGCTGTTGTTGCCGATGGCGTCGATCATGAGCTTGACCTCGACGCCTTCTTCCGCTTTTTTGATAAGAATATCCATGAATTCGTTGGAAAGTTCGTCGTTCCTTACGATGTAATATTCGGCGTTGATGAATTTCTTTGCGTTCCTGAGATCGTTCAGAAGATCCTTGTAGAACGCTTCGCCTTCTGTGTAAAGGTCAACGTTGTTATTATTGCTGTAGGGGAATTTCCCGTTGTTCGACATACCTCTGGCAAAAACCCTGGCCTCTGGGTCGTCATATTCGGTGTCCTTCAAAGCCTCCTCGTCGAGAAGTTCGGTACCCAGCTGGGACAATTTTTCATCGTCCAGATTCTTTATCGAGAACTGTCTGCGGCTGTAGAAGGTTTGTCCGAAGAAAAGGTAGATGATGAATCCGAATATAGGGAACAGAAGGAGAACGATCATCCACATTGCAAGTGTTTTCGGGTCCGATCGTTCCAGATAAATCAGGACAATGACCATTATGACCGAAATGATGTAGATGAAGTCTATCACTCCACCGTAAATATCCAAGAAACCTTGGACCCAATCCATGGGGCCGAATAGAGGTTTGCATATAAAACTGGTGGGGGAAGTCGGCGGCCATCATTCCCCTTTGAGAGCTCTCCGTGCGAAGAACGCTCCCGCCGACGTCACGACAACGGCGATCACAACTATCACGACGAGGTCTTGTGCAAGCGACACGCCAGTGAGCGAGGGCACGTTCTCCATTCCTCCCCAGGATTTTCTGATGGCATCGGCGGCATAAGTCAACGGATTGGCACTGGCCACAACCTTGATGAAATCGGGAAGGGCGGCCACGGGGAACATCGCGCCGGATGCGAACATTATGGGAAGGTTGAGGAGGGTATTCACTCCCATGAGTACTTCCTGTGTCTTGATTATCAATCCTAAGGCCACGAATATCGAGGAGAACGTTAGGGCCACGCACACGACCGCGAGGACGATCACCAGGAAACTCGCGACGGTCAACCCTTCCGTACCCAGTCCGAGTACCAGAGCAACAATCAGCACCAGCAGCGAATGGAACACCGCTTTGACGGTTGTCGAAATGACCTTGGACAAAGGTATTACGCCACGCGGTATCGGCGCAGCTCTGAGTTTGTCCAAGAATCCGAATCTTCTGTCCCAGACAACGGATGTACCCGCGTTCATTGAAGTTGTCAGGGCGGTGACTATTATCATTCCCAAAGCCAGGAAGCTGAAATAATCCACATCTTCTCCGTATCTCCCCATCATTCCGCTCATTGCCAATCCGAAGAGGCCTAACCAGATCAGGGGCTGTATCAGCGACATGAAGATCTGCATCTTGCTTCTGTACCAGTGTTTCAGATCGCGGGATACAAGCGCCATGGTTTGATGAAAGTAGGTGCCTTCTCTCATTTCGCTCTCCTCCTGTTGTGCAGAGCCGCGGCCCGTATCTCCCGTTTCATGGAGCCGTTATCTTTGTCCCTCATAGATTTCCCGGTGTATTCTAGGAAGACCTGGTTCATGCTTGGGACGTGCATGGAAACAGAATCTATCCTCCACCCGTTGTCCACGGAGGCGGTCAGGATATCACTCATCGTTCTTTCGCCGTCGGAGGTTATCACCTTGTAATTGCATCCTTCCCTGGTCACGTTCGATACATGGGCGAACGAACCTATCTTGGAAGAATGGTCGATATCGTCATTTATCCCAATCGAGACGACATCTCCTCCGAGGGAAGCCTTCAGTTCATCCGGGGACCCGGAGACCATTATTCGTCCCTCATCTATTATCGCGATCCTGTCGCAGAGCGAATCGGCCTCTTCCAGGTAGTGGGTGGTGAGGAAGACGGTCATATTGTTCTCTTCCTTCATGTTTCGTATGTATTCCCATATCGTTTCTCGGGTTTGAACATCGAGACCCAGCGTAGGTTCGTCGAGGAACAGTATCTTGGGGCGGTGTATGAGCCCCTCGGCCAATTCCAATCTTTTCCTCATCCCTCCCGAATAAGTGTCTACACGTCTGTCGGCTGCTTCTTCCAGGTTCACGACCTCCAAAAGTTCGGCAATCCTTTCTTTGGAGACGCTTCTTGGAACACCGTAAAGGTCTGCCTGCAGCTGCATGTTCTCTCTTCCCGAAAGCTCATCGTCCGCGGTCAATGCCTGTGGGACCAATCCGATGAGTTTTCTGACGCGCGTGGGATATTTCACGACGTCTATCCCGCCTAACAGTATAGTTCCAGAAGTGGGCGTCAATAAGGTGGTGATCATCGATATCGTGGTGGATTTTCCTGCGCCGTTGGGCCCAAGGAATCCGAATATCTCTCCTTCTTCCACTTCAAAACTTATGTGGTCTACCGCGCGTACTTCTTTTCCATAATCTTTAACGAGGTCTTTTACCTCAATCATATTGTTCATTTATTCCTCTTTGGTGAGTTCATCTATCTTTTTGTTAAGTCTTTTGACTTCTGATTCCATCAGGTCCCTTTTGTTGATCAGGAACTTGAGTTTCTCTTCCGCGGGAAGGTTGCGCACGTCGGAGATGTTTCTCTGCTCGATCCCCATTTCCTTACTCGTATCGGCCACAACGCTCATGAATCTGAGATTGAAATCGGACATTGCATAGATCTCGGGCATGGTCTTGACGATCCATTCGTGCCCTTTTTCGGAAAGTGAATAGTATTCTTTCGATCCCACTTCCGCAGAATCCAAAAGTTCCATTTCCTGCAGTCTTTTTATTGCGGGGTATATCGCCCCCGTTTTCGGTTCCCAGACGCCCTCGAATTGTTCTCTCAGTTCTTTCAGTATCTCATATCCGTACTTTCGTTCCTTTCTTACCGATAATAAGATCATCAGCATCATGGAACTGATTCGGTTGCCGTCGTAGATCAGAGGAACAAACATAACATCACTCAATAGGTATATCTCTACTCAGTAGATGTCTACTTAGATATTTAATCTTATTTCCTGTTTCGAACGGAAGAGTATGCCCAAGGGATCACAGATTCGTATTCCTCTCTTTCAAACGCAAGGTCGTCAGGCAATTCTTTGAACAATCGGTGTTCCATTTCCGCATTGTTATTGATAATGTCGAGAAGCGAACATGCGCACACGCTGCACCCGTCCAATTCTCTGATGTCAACGATATCGATGTCATACCCCGCTTCTTCCGCGTATTCCCTCTTTGCGGCGGATATCACGGATTCTCCCGTTTCAATATGGCCCCCCGGCATCTCCCATCCTTTGCGTTTGGGATTGTAGACCATCAGGAAACGGTCGTCCCGAAAGGCCACGGAGTATACGGTGCTCATCTTAATCCTTCTCGAAAACAATCATTTGATGTGCATTCTCGTACGGTTCAAGACATACAGATTCCAATATCTCGAAACCTTTCTCGACGAGTCTCTTCTCCGAAGACCTGAACACATCGCGCGGATCCAGGGCCACGTTCTCCGAACGTGCCTTTATGGTGACCATTCCGATTTTTGCACCGAAACGATCCATGTTATCGGCGATGATATCCACCTGTCTTTTCTGTGCAACGTCCGAATAGACGACATCCACCCGATCGACCGCAAAACTGTAGTCCTGAGGGGCCATCGCATCTCCCAGTATGGGGACCATATTGGGTCTGGACGTGCATGTGTTGACGAGACCTCTGAACATTCTCGGTGCAAATTCCACACAGAATACTTTGCCTTCCGATACAATGTCGGAAACATGAGACGCGGTTGTTCCGCTGGATGCGCCCAGGTACAGAACGTTCGTGTTCTTATGCAGGGGGAAGCGTTTGCCGCCGATCTTCAGATACGCGGAGAGTTTGCTCCTGCGCGGATCCCATTCTCTATATTCCAGATCTCCCTCTCTCTTGAGTTTTTCTCCGTAAACTCTAGTGCCGGGGCTTAAGGATATTGTGTAGATCTTGTCGTTCTCGATGAAAACGAGTCCGTTCGCCCCCTCGATAGGAATCACGACATGTAATCGTAATAATAATTAAAATATCCCTCAGTTGTCGGTCTGAAACAATAGGTTTTTTCACTTATTGTCGAAGGTCGAAATCCGATGAACACGTGAACAAAAGAGCAATATATCCAAACAATCTCTTTCCTTGTATGATGAACGTTCTCAGCGATATAGCTGATGCAGTGGAAGAAGCGATCAAAAAGATACCGGATTCCAGATCCAAGGGAGGATGCATCGGAATGGGTGCTGACGGAACCCCCACTTCCCAGATCGATAAGATAGCTGAGAATACCGTTCTCGCATTCATCGAGAAGAACAAGGTAAGATTGAACGTTCTCAGCGAGGAGATAGGGTTCGTCGATAACGGGGCGGAAGAAACATTGGTTCTCGACCCCATAGACGGAACATCCAATGCAATAGCGGGAGTGCCTCTCTTCACGATATCGTTGGCCATTGGAAAGAGTTCTCTCGCCGACATACACACAGCCTATCTCAGGAATCTGGTCACGGGAGATGTCATAAGCGCCGAAAAAGGAAAGGGGGCATACAAGAACGGCATCAAGATAAACGTGAGAAAACCAGTCCTGAGCGATCTGTTCTTCATGATATATCTGGGCAACGGGGCGGATCAATCCGCTTTCAAGCTGGCAAAAAGGGTCAAATCGTCGCGCGCCCTCGGATGTGCATCTTTGGAAATGGTCCTTGTTGCGGAAGGGGAAGCGGACGCGTTCGTCATGCACGCGGAGAAGTATTCCAGAGCGATAAGGATAGTCGACATAGCCGCAAGCGCTCTGATACTCAGAGAGGCAGGTGGAGAGATATACAATTTGGAAGGCAAGGTTTTGGACATGCCCTTCGATGTTTGCAACCGTTCGAATTTCATTGCGTTCGGAGACAAAACGGTTTACGATTTTATTGTCAACCCGGACAACAGAATACCGAAGGACCCCCGTTACGGGTTGTTCGTCAACATGGGCGTACCGAATGCGAAGAATTACGCGGAACGGACGATAAACGCACTTCAAGGGTGCGATCTGACACTGGACAGCGAGTCCGCCGAAGCGTTTGGTCAAAAAGGTTGTCCGCTGAGTGAGATGAATGTCGACATAATGATAACCATCGGCGGCGACGGTACGATATTGAGGACGCTGATGGAAAGTGAGGCTCCGATGATCGGAATAAACGCCGGAGGTGTCGGATTCCTGGCGGAAATAGATGTCGCCGACATCGAAAAAGGTATCGAGAAACTCCGAAAGGGCGAGTACGTCGTAGAAGAAAGGTTCAAGATAAGGTCATGGTACGAGGGAGAGTACCTCGCCGAGGCTGTTAACGAGGCAGTGGTACATACGGACTCGATAGCAAAGATAAGGCATTACAAGGTCTATGTGAACGACAAGCTCATGACCGAGGTCAGAGCGGACGGGATAATCGTGGCAACTCCTACGGGGTCGACCTGTTACGCCATGAGTCTGGGGGCACCGTTGATCGATCCGGAGGTCAACGCGTTCGTAGTGGTCCCGATGGCAGCTTACAAATTCGCTTCCAGGCCGTTCGTGGTTTCGGCGGATTCGAAGGTGACCGTCGAGGTGGTCATGGATAAAGGATGCATGCTCGTGGTGGACGGTCAAAGGGAGTACGAGATCCGCGGAGGGACCAAAGTGGATTTCTTCAAATCTTCCGACAAGGCGAGGTTCATACGATTTAACACGGATTTTTATTCCCGGGTAAGGGAGAAATTGGTGAACGCGATATGAAGAAGATATACGGGGTCAGTGTGGATTTCATCGATGGATTCAACGAATCTGCCAGGTCGACCTATCCCGACGAATTCGTCTGTTTCCACAGAACGTACGACGGCGTGGTGGAAGAGATGATACTGGTTCCCGGATCGATATACGGGGAGAGCCACAGTTTTATCAGCGATTGGATGACCCCAATCGATTTCAATAAATCCGGATCCGCACATTCTCACCCCGGATATTCCAACGAACCTTCCGATGCGGATCTGGATTTCTTCAGCAATATCCGCGGAGTGCATTTCATAACGTGCCAGCCGTATGACAGGAAAAGCTGGAAGGCATACGATTCCAGAGGAAGGACGGTCGATCTCGAATTGATATTTTGATCAAACGCAGTCGTGTACGATCTCTTTGGCAAGTTCCATCATGCTTACGGCATAGGCACGGTCCTTCGATTCCGCGGTGATATCGATGCGTTCCGGATTGGATCTGTTACGCGAAACGGTGAACCATCCGTAATTCATGTCGACCCTCCATCCGTCGACCTGCCACACTTCTTCCGTATCCACTTCTTTGAGTTTCTCGGTGAGTTTTTTTGCGAACATATCCTGATTTCCGGTGTGTCGGATGGAATCTTTGAGCACGGTGTATTTCGGGAAGGACGACAAAAGATTTCTTATGCTGTTGTCTCCGGACATCTTGGTCAGTATTGCCGCGGTGTTCACGGCATCAGGGCACATGCTGATGTCAGAAAATATCATTGTACCGTCACTCAGCGCACCGACATCCATGTTGTTTTCTTTCATTACGCGGACAACGCTCTCGAGATCGTCATCGGTTCTGATGATGTGGTGTTCGCTGTGTGCTTTGTGCGGCGTATTGATTCCTTCTCCGATCAGATTGTTCAATGCATCGTCCACGACCGCCGAGATATTTACCGGTATGACCAAGGATGCGGGCTTCAGATAAAGGAGGACCAATGCTATGATCCGGTCCGGTTCTACGTAATTTCCTCCCTCATCGATGAGTGCCAGGCGGGTTCCGTTGCCGTTCAGGGCGATACCGATGTTTCCCGCGTTGCTCATGACGATCCCGGCAAGCACGGAAAGATCGTTCTCTTTCACACCCGGAGGCCTCGAACTGTATTTTGTGTCGGATTGTGCGTTGATCGTGGTCAGGTCCGCACCGAGTGCGGCAAGGATCTGCGGTGCGCACAGAGACGTGCAACCGCAACCACAGTCCAATATGACTGGGGAATCATCGCATTTATTGTGTCTTTCAATGGCGGAATGTATGTAATCGCCGATGACCGAATCATAGTAATGCAATGTGCCAACACCCTTGTAATCGGGTAAACGACGTTCGCCTTCCGCGGCTTTCATCAATTGTTTGATCTCATCCCGAGAAAGAGCAGACCCATCCGGACCCATGATGTCGATCCTGCTGATCATACCTTGTTCATCGGGTTCTCCCACCATTATCACACAGTCGCTGTGCGAGGGCAGGGACAGTGCCACAGCAGGGGCGGGGGCAATACCCACATCCCTTACGTTGACGCCCACCGACAACAATCCTGTCACCACGGAGTTCTTGATCATCCCGCTGCTGGGATTGGCATCCGTTCCGATGGTCACATGTCTGAAGGAACGACCTATGGCTCTGCCGATAAGAAGTGCCTTCTCGGGAGACATCTCCTTTTTTTCCGTGAAGATCGAATCTGTTTCGAACATGACCGCCATGTTAAGCGAGAGGAGTTTCGGCTTGATATGTGTTGTTATCTGAATGTGTGTCAGATGTTCACTTTGTAACCAATTTGTTCGAATTTATCCAGCATTTGTCGAAAACTTTTAAATATTACAGACCTGGATGTTTGTTTCACACCGTGCCAGCATGCACGAGGGAGCGGAAACAGATGGTAATGGAAAAAATTGACGTTGGAAAAGCGAAACAGATCGCCACCAACAAAGGTCTTAAGCCGGGGAAGGTAAAAGGAACCTCCGGAGTACAATTCACCAAAGGGAAGAATGACAGGCTTGCGGTAATCACTTGGGACGAATTCGAAGTGATACTGAAGCAGAGAAAGCTTGCCGTATATGAAAGCGGCGGCTGGATGAAAATAATGAAAGCGTAAATTTTTCTCAAAAAGTGTGCATGTCATTTTGTCGATATGCACACACTTCTTTATACGAAAACGTAATTTGGACGATTATCGCAGAGGTAGTCAAGTCTGGCCAACGACGCTAGGTTCAGGGCCTAGTCCTTAGTGGTCCGAGGGTTCAAATCCCTTCCTCTGCACTATTTTGATTCAATTCCTGATTCATTGTTTAAGAGTTTCACATATACTACAATAAGTTAGGTCTACCTAAACTTTATATACCCTTTAGGCATTCCTAAAATTATGGAGACTTCGTGTGAATGCAAGAAGGATGGCAATTCTTGTGCATGCAACGGTAAATGTATGGAGAATACATGTGTGCCAATCGAACATGAGGCCTATGCGGCAGCAAGCGGTATGCCGTTGGTTACCGCAAAGATCGGCGAATCGGGAAAGATCGTCAGGATATCGGGCAAAACAGAGACCCGAAGATTCCTATGCGAACTCGGATTCACGATCGGTGGATGCATATCGGTGGTCAGTGATATTTCGGGCAACATGATATTGGATGTTAAAGGAGCCAGAATAGCCATCGACCGAGGATTGGCCTCGAAGATCTTCTTTGCGCCAGAGTGATAAGATGAAAACACTTAAGGACGTTAAGAGCGGAGAGACAGCGATCATTCTCAAGATACATGGGGAAGGTCAGCTGAGAAAACGAATAATGGAAATGGGTATCACGAAGGGTTGTGAAGTGGAAGTCATCAAAGTCGCTCCGCTAGGCGATCCGATCGAAATAGCCCTCAGGGGGTACGACCTCACTATACGCAAGGCTGACGCCGAATCTATCGAAGTAGAGTGATACCGACGGTCAGAATTATAGAAAAAGGTGTGTTGGATTAGCGTGAGCTATGAAGACCCAGAAGGAGGAATAAGGTGAAAATATGGTAATAAAGATCGCATTGGCGGGAAACCCCAATTGCGGAAAGACCACAATGTTCAATAAACTCACGGGAAGCTCACAGCGTGTGGGAAATTGGCCCGGAGTCACGGTCGAGAGGAAAGAGGGTAAACTTAAACAGAGGAGTGATGTCGTAATCGTCGATCTTCCCGGGATCTACTCGCTTTCCCCATATTCTCCGGAAGAGATCGTTTCCAGGGATTTTCTGCTTAACGACAAACCGGATGTTGTGATCAATATTGTGGACGCGACCAATCTCGAGAGGAATCTGTTTCTTTCGACACAGATATTGGAGACGGGTGTACCGGTCGTCATTGCCTTGAACATGATGGATGTAATCAACAAGGAAGGCGTGAAGATCGATATCGGTAAACTTTCCGAGGCTTTGGGATGCAAGGTCATCGAGACCTCCGCTTTGAAGGGAGAAGGAATGGAAGACCTCACTGCCGCTGCTCTCGCAGTCGCAGGTACGATTACAGAATGCAAACTCAGATATTCCAAGGATCTCGAGAAATACGTCAAGAAGATGTCGGATGCCGTTGAGGGATCGGTCCCCGAGGATACGGCAAGATGGTACTCTTTGAAACTGCTCGAGAGAGACAGCAAGGTCCTCGAAGAGCTCGGAGACGAGGTCCGATCCAAATCCGAACCCGTCGTGGACGATATGGAAAAGGATCTTGATAACGATGCTGACAGTATCATTGCCGAGGAACGTTATTCTCTTATTGGACATGTTGTCGCAGGTTCCGTTGATAAAGGGGACAGAAAGAAGAAGGAAACCACTTCGGACAGGATAGACAGAATAGTTACGAATCGTTGGCTGGGTCTTCCCATTTTCGCTTGTGTGATGTTTGCGATGTACTACATTGCGATGCAGACAGTCGGATTGTGGGGAACGGAATGGCTGAACGGATTCATCGAGGATCCGATCATGCCCGCGGTCGAAGATTGGCTCGTCAGTGTCGGTGCGGAAAATTGGTTGATAGGACTCATTGTGGATGGTATCATCGCGGGAGTCGGGGCCGTTATAGGGTTCCTGCCACAGATGCTTGTACTGTTCCTTTTGCTGGTCGTACTGGAAGACTGTGGGTACATGGCAAGGGTAGCTTTCGTCATGGATAGGATATTCCGCAGGTTTGGACTTTCCGGAAAATCGTTCATACCCGTTCTTGTGGGGACAGGGTGTGGTGTTCCCGGCATCATGGCCTCCAGGGCCATCGAGGGAGAGGCAGAGAGAAGGATCACTGCCATGACCACGACATTCATACCCTGTTCTGCCAAGCTTCCGGTCATTGCACTCATTGCTGGAGCATTGTTCGGACAATCCGCATGGGTCGCATTATCGATGTACTTCCTGGGGATATTCTGCATACTGGTATCAGGTATCATACTCAAGAAATGGAAATCGCTTTCCGGCACCCCGGCACCGTTCATCATGGAACTTCCGCCGTATCATGCACCCGGAGTGATGACCGTAATAAGGTCCACGCTCGGAAGAGGATGGGCGTTCGTGAAGAAAGCAGGTACATTCATCCTGTTGGCTTGTGGGATAGTATGGTTCCTGTCGACATTCGACTGGGGACTTGCGATGGTGGAAGCCGAAGAATCGATGCTTGCCGACATAGGAAGGTCCCTGAAGTGGATATTCATTCCGTTGGGATTCGGAGACGATTGGGAATTTACGGTCGCGACACTCACAGGATTGCTCGCGAAGGAGAATGTGGTGGGAACTTTCGGGGTCTTGTTCACGGGTGACGAGGTATCGGAGTTCGGAGAGGAGATCTGGGACATAATCGCCGAAATGCTCACTCCCATAGCGGCATATTCGTTCCTGGTGTTCAACATGGTATGTGCACCCTGTTTCGCAGCCATCGGTGCGATGAGGAGAGAACTCGGATCCTGGAAAGACACCGGAAAGGCGGTCCTTTACCAGTGCGGTCTTGCATACGTTCTCGCGTTGATTATCTTCCAGTTCGGAATGATCTTCTTCATGGGAGAGGTTCAGATATGGATAGTGTTCGCATCTGTCGTGCTGATAGGATTCGTGTATCTGTTGGTCGCAAAGGATCCGTTCAAGATCTTCAACAGGTTCAGGAGGAGCAATGCCTAATCTTGCTACAATCCTGATAGGACTCGTGGTGTTGGGTGTGTTCGTCATCGCCGCATACTACACGTACAAGAGCCTCAAAGGAGGCAACTGTTGCGGTTGCGAAGGTTGTAGCAAGACTTCAGAAGAAAACGGTTGCAAGGATTGCAAAAAATAAACTATTTCGGCCTAACGGCCGTATTTTTTTGTTTTTAATTTGATATTTTCAGACCATCAGTGTCAGGTCGGAGTTACAACTAAATATCCACAAACAAATTCTGTTCTTGATATATATGAGGAGGAATATTTCAACCGATAATAACGGTATATCCGCAATCGTGGTCGTAGTGATCCTGCTGATTGCAGCAGTGGCGGCTGTCGGTGCGTATGTTGTTTTGAAAGACAACAGTGAAGACGATATTGTGAACGAAACGATCTTGGAAAGCAAGTTGGGAGTGGGTACAGTGTTGTACTACGACGAAATTCCCGCTTTGGGGTCCTTAATGGCAACTTCTAGTACGATTGATATAACCGGAGAACTCATAGGAGAGAGCGGAACGCATTACTTCTTTGAATACGGCGACGGGGTTGACAGATATATCATAGTGAAGATCCACAAAGAGACAGGAGCTATCGACTCAGCATCCGAAGTTGACGGAAAGTGGGTAGTCGAGATAACCAATCAAGATGGAAACAAGATCAAAGCGGAAATGACCATAGGGCAGTTGGGAAATTACGGAAACGTTGTATCGACAATAATGATAACGGTGAACGACCACACATTAATCTATGCGGAAGTGAAATCCTCCGGACACGCGATAGTCGAACCGTCTGAATACGAGCAATCGGAATATTTTGGGAAATACCAGAAGTATGACATATATTCTCTTTCGACAATGGTGATCCCCGATGTGTTTTCATTTGAGATCGAGATGACGGGATACATAAAAACCACAGTAGTAGGTACAGCAACAGGTGGTACTATGGTCATTTTGGTTGAAGGGTACATGAAAATGAAAGATTCCAGCTCACTTCTCGGAGAGGATACGGAGTTCTACTACAGTGAATATATGATCTCAGATGACATACTTAGAGAGGTTCCAGAACTACCTGACGAGTCTTTAGATCTCAAGTATGAGGGTACAAAAAGGATAACTGTTGCCGGAAAGAATGTGCAAGCGAAGGAGTACACGTTCAGCATGAATGATGACTATATTCATATGGATGGTACGATCTACACGTCTACCGACGACCGCATAATATACCTTTACGACACGGAGGGTAGCAGTCTGGGCGTATTGGTCAAAATATCTGTGGAATATGTTGAAGGTAACATCTAAACATAAAGGTCGGAGTTCCGACCTTTTTTTTCATTTTTATTTTGACATTTCAGTATGTTTTGTTCGTAAAGATAGAATCAGAGTCCAACAAGGGAAATAACCAATCCGGCCACGATGACAACGATCAATACCAATGTAATTTTGACCCATTTCCAATCTTTTTCTTTAAAAAGCATTATGAAAGTGGTAAGGATCCCGATGAGGGGAGAACAGATCATTATTAAAAGTCCGACCCATAGGATAATGTCTCCGAAGTGATCCTGCAACAACAATCCCGCTGTGGTGATGATCAATCCCGTGATCAAACTTATCCTCAGAACGGTGGACGTAAGATTATTCACATTCACAGGAGACCACCTGCTCTGAGAAAGATTATGACGGATATCGACAAGAGAAGGATCGAGAAATATCTTCTCATGGGTCCGGAATCGATTATTTTCGAGATACGTGTTCCGATCAGGGTACCAACGAAAGCACCGATCGCGATCCCTGCGGCGTAATCAAGGAGAAGGTCTCCTTGCAGAAAATAGATGATCGCTCCGGAGAACGCGGTGATTCCTATCATGTAACTGCTGGTTGCACTCGATACTTTGATCGGTACGTGCATATGTACATTCATCAGCGGAACCTTGATGGTCCCCCCTCCGACGCCGGTCATGGACGACATTGCTCCGGCGGCGGTACACATCAGTAATCCCGTTTTCACGTTGGTCACAGAGTACTTCCTTTCTTTGCCGTTTTTGTCGTCTTTGTATTTGAAGGTTAACGATCTTTCTTCGGTGTCTTCCTCAAATATTTTTTCCGGCTTAACGATCATCGTCATTGCACTGTACACGAGAACCGCTCCGAATATGCATAGGAGGACCCAATTTGCAAGATACACGGCGATCATGGCCCCTACCATGGCTCCTATGGAGGTCGTTATCTCAAGAAGAAGACCCAAACGAATGTTCGAAAGTTCCTTTTTCACATAATATGATGCGGCACCGGTCGATGCGGCGATTATTCCCACCAGGCTGATAGCGACTGCTTCGCTCGCGGAAAGATCATACAATATCGTGAGGATCGGGATGAAGATTATCCCTCCTCCGACCCCGAAAAGGGTTCCGAGTATTCCTGCGCCTATACCGACTGCCAAAAGTCCAAGCAGAAGTATAGGGTCCATATTCTCATAAACAGGGTCGTGGTATTAATTTTTGATGCAATGTTCATTCTTTGATGAAAGCAGTATCTGTTCGACGGGACTGCGATGTGAAAGATTTTATGGATGGTGAACTTAACCTGAACTGTTCATGATATTTCTAAGATATTCGGAGATCGGTTTGAAAAGCACACCCGTGAGAGTGCGGTTCGAGAATAGACTGAAAGAGAATATAATGTCAATGCTGGCACAGGACGGCGTGGAAGCGTTCGTCACAAAGAATGATTCCCGATTCTATATTGAGACTGACAAAGAAGATAAGGCAGTCAACGCATTGAGAAGGGTTTTCGGCGTGGCATCTCTGTCTGTTGCAGATACGTGTTCTTCGGACATGACAGATATTTGTGAGACTGCCGCAAGATACTCTATGGGTCGGATATCTGAGGGACAGTCGTTCGCAGTCAAGGCAAGGAGAGAAGGAGATCATCAATACAACAGCGTGGATGTCGGCAGAGAAGCGGGCTCGGCGATATTCCTTGCGAACGAACACAAGGGGATAAAGGTAAAACTCACGGATCCGGAAAAAGTGTTCTATATCGAAGTGAGAAAAAACAAAGCCTTCATATTCGAGTCTTATGTGAAATGTCACGGAGGATTGCCGATAGGAACGCAGGGGCGGGTTCTGGCAGAGATCAACGATGACAGAGGAATTGCATCTGCCTGGCTCATGATGAAGAGAGGCTGCAAGGTCTACGTCAGAGGCAGTGGTGCGGAGATCCTGAGAAAATATGATCCTGAATTGAAGCAGGTCGACAAAGACGATCCTAAGAATATCTTAGGTGTGGTTCTCGGTCTATCGTTCGATGATACCGCATCATTGGATGTGACAAAATATGATGTTCCGGTTTACGTGCCCACAGTGGGAATGACAGATGAAGATGTTTCTGCGATCATGAAGATGATAATGGAAGAGATCTGATTGAACCGTCAACCGGACGCAGGGAAGAATTTTGCGAACAAACACATTCCTTTTTCTCCGGCTATAACCTCGTGTTTGACATTCATCGGCATTATGGATATTG
>JGI994J12354_10003212_pt1 | contig 15402 bp, 13 predicted proteins | sample IntmicLarv3ML3BL_FD_12354 | JGI IMG/M metagenome (IMG submission 12354)
CGCTCCTGCCGTAGTGGCGGTTTACGGCGAGCATTATGTCGCATATCTCCCGTCCCATCGGGGTAGTTCGGAGAATGGCTTGTTTACATAAAAATCCGTTTAGTATAATTCTGTTAACATCATCGCCATCGTCAAAGAAAAGTTCGCGGGCAAAGACCGTGATTATAAGCTTTGGCCCCTCTCCGCTTTTGTTGTTGAAGGAGCGCAGTTCTCCGCGTATGCTCAGCTTTGATCCGCCGTCGAGCGTCAGTCCCTCTATGAGGCTGGCGCGCGCCACGACGTTCACGATGTCCCTCGTGCCGGAAAGGCGCTCGGTTTCGATCGGGAAACGGTAAAACCTCTCGCCTCTGCTCTCATGTGAATAACGCGGCGGCTCCGGCACCGTGCCGCGCAGCTCGACCCTGTTTATAAGACGCATTTCGTCCATCACTACACCTCGTATCATTTGATACAAAAGAATATTCGGCCAAGCACGCCAATATGATGAAGCTGTCAAAAAAGTGGTGCGTCAGTGAGGTGTTATTTGTTTTCGGCAGTTTTTTTGGCAAGCGGATGGTGCGATAGATTTTTTGTCTTCCATAAACGGCTGATTTGTATTATAATTCTCTTGAGATTGGTTGTTCGGGCGTTATGCGGCCCGGGGAAAGGAGCTATCTATGGATGTTGTCTATGGATGTTAAAATGGACGTCAAAGAGATATTGAAATATTGCGACCACACGCTTCTCCGCGTGGATTCGTCGAGAGAGGAAATAAAAAAACTGTGCGACGAGGGCATAAAATATGAGTGCGCGTCGGTCTGCATTCCGCCCAGCTTTGTCACAATGGCAAAGGAATATGTCGGGGACAATATACCGATTTGCACCGTCATCGGATTCCCGAACGGATATTCGACGACGTCAATGAAAATTATCGAGGCCCTCGAGGCCGTGAAAAACGGCGCGGACGAGATTGACATGGTCATAAACGTCGGCGACGCGAAGGCCGGGCGCCACGACGACCTTTTCGGCGAGATCCGCTCTATAAGAGATGTCACAAACGGAAAGATATTGAAGGTCATCATTGAGTGCTGCCTTTTGGAGGAGAACGAAAAAATCCTGATGTGCAACATAGTCACCGACGCGGGCGCGGATTTTATCAAAACCTCTACCGGCTTTTCAACAGGTGGTGCGACGCGCGAGGATGTGGCTCTGCTCCGCAAGCACACGGCTTCGTATGTCGAGGTCAAGGCGGCGGGCGGAATTGCGACGCTTCAGGACGCTGTGGATTTCATCGAGCTGGGCGCAACGCGCCTCGGCACGAGCAGAATCGTGAAAATCGCCTCTGAAATGTAAATACAGGTTCTAAAATAAAAATCCAAAAATTATAATGTCTATTTGCCCCTGTTTCGTGAAAACTAAATGCGTTCGCGAACCAAAACGAAACGGGGGCTTTGCCATGAAAAAAATTGTATTGATATTGTTGACGACGCTCATCCTCACCGGCTTTGCGTCTGCCGCCGCGGAGGAGAAGCTTGAACTGCCGATAGTGATGTATCACCATTTGTCGCTCAAGGAGCGGCTGCTGGGGGACTATGTGCTCTCTCCGGCGCAGCTCGAAGCGGATTTTAAATATCTGAGGGACAACGGATATGAGAGCGTCACCGTGTCCGAGTTGATTTTATGGAGCAGGGGAGAGGCGGAGCTTCCCGCAAAGCCTTTTATGATAACCTTCGACGACGGATATGAGTCAACGCTTGTATACGCGGAGCCGATTCTGGAAAAATACGGATATAGGGCCGTTGTCGCCGTGATAGGGAGCGTCGCCGACCTGTTCACGGAAAAGCCCGACCACATGCTCGACTATTCGCACCTGTCGTGGGAGGCGGTTCGGGAAATGTCGCGCGGGGAAGTGTTTGAGGTTCAGTGCCACACCTACGATATGCACAGGATATCGGGCAGGCGCGGCTGCGGCAAGGCCTCGGGAGAGGCGTTCGGTGATTATGAATCGGCGCTCGCGAACGATATCCTGAAATTTCGGGAAAAATGTGTTGCCGAGGACCTGAAATGCGCGAATTCGATAGCGTTTCCATATGGCTTTTATTCCGAGGATACGCTGTCTGTCATTCGTGAACTCGGCTTCGAGGCTGCGTTCACATGCAGTGAGAGGGTGAACCGCCTGAAACGAGGCCCGGAGGAGTTATTCGAGCTCTGCCGCTATAACCGCCCGCACGGGATGTCAAGCGAGCTGTTTTTTGGAAAATGGGAAGATTCGTAATGGAAGTTTATGTAAAAACACAAAAAGGCATTGCAACCCTGTATGGGAGGCGATGTCTTTTTCTTTTAGACAGTATATTGACAATGTGGAGCAAATATGCTATATTCTCTATAGGCAATATATTGTCTATTGGCAAGGGGGGTATTCATTTGGATATAGCAAAGGATTTATTTTATGCAGGGCAAACTCTTGCGGCATTGTTTTCGGTCACAAACAAATTGCAAATGCAGGGTGACAAGCACCTGCAGGATATAACAATCCGTCAGATGCTGGCAATCCCCGCGCTCGTACACGCGCCGGGCGGAAAGGCAACGATCAACCACCTCGCGCGAAGCATGGGAACTACGAAGCAGAGCGCCAAACAGATTGTTGACGCGATGGAACGAAAGGGCTATTTATCGGTTGCGCCGAGTGAGCAGGATAGGCGCGCGGTCAATGTCACTGTGACACCGGAAGGCAAAAAAGCCTTTGGGATTTGTTCGGAACGCACTGACGAATTTTTAGCAAATATTTTCTGTAACTTTAGTTCAGAGGAATTAGAAACCTTATGCGTTCTGCTTCAAAAGCTATATCATTTCGATGGCGCAATGCCGGAGCGCTTTGCCGGACATGTTGGATACGATGCGAGTGCGTCCGATGATATTTTGCGGCATCACCAAAGCTTTGCGAAGCTAAGAGAAAAAGCAAAGGAGTCTGAGTGAAGTATGCAGGATAGCACAGTATTCTCAAAAGACTTTGTCCTTGTCGCAATCGGGCGGATAGTCTCCGCATTCGGTAATCAAATCCTCCGATATGCACTGCCGCTTTATCTGCTGATTCAAACAGGCTCATCAGCGATGTTCGGCTCGATAATGGCAATTTCTTTTGTACCCATGATATTGATTTTTCCTATTGGCGGCATCATTGCCGATAGGCTGAACAAGCGAAATATCATGCTCGTCATGGATTTATGCACGGGAGTTTTGATTTCTCTATTCTGCCTGCTCTCGAAAGAAGTAAGAATAGTTCCGTTGATGGCAATCACGATGATTATTTTATACGGCTTAGATGGTGCGGACCGTCCGGCGGTCAAGGCAAGCATCCCGGCATTGATAGATGGAGAGCACATCATGAAGGCCAACTCCATCATTGATGTGGTTGATTCCACATCAAGCATGGCGGGGCCGGTTATCGGCGGCATTCTGTTTGCCGCATTCGGCTTGATGCCAATTTTGTATATCAGTATCGGTTGTTTTTTCGCATCGGTGATACTTGATGTTTTTATCCATATTCCGTTTGAAAAGAAAAGCACAAACGGAAACATCTTCACCACAGGCATCGGAGACCTGAAAGAAAGCTTTCGCTTTATGCTCAAGGAACAGCCTGTTTTATGGAAAATATCTTTGGTATTTGCCGCATCCAATTTACTGTTGACTTCTCTGATCTTGATTGGACTTCCCGTAATAATTACGCAGCGATTGGAGCTTGCGCCGGATGTTGCCAACAGATTGTATGGTTACGCGCAAGGTGTAGTTGCGGCGGGTGCAATACTGGGAGGCTTCCTCGCCGGAGTGATATCCGGAAAGCTGAGGTCTAAGACGGGTTCGGTTCTCTTGATTGGCTGTTCTCTGTGCGTTGTCGTTGCCGGTGCGGCGCTGCAAATGCTGAGCGCATCTATGGCAATTTATATCGTCCTGATAATTAGCTGCGGATTGCTATTGACCATACACACTATATTTCAAATTCAGATGATGACATATCTGCAAATCCTGACGCCCAACGATTTGGTTGGAAAAGTAATTTCCTGTTTCATGTGCGTTGTCATGTGTACTGTTCCTTTGGGGCAGGCCGTTTACGGATTTGCGTTTGAACACATAGGCAAGAGTATTTGTCTCCTATTCTATGCGGCGGGATTTATTATGATTGGAATCAGCTTGCCGACACGCCGCATTTTCAGCGGAATTGATGGCCAAATAAGTGAAGCTCGAAGCCGGATGCAGTATTAACATTGCCGATGCTGATATTAGCGCGGTCAGGCTTCAATTAGCTGGCAATCCGGGCAATAATATACATTTCCGCCCAGGAAAGCGCGGCGTGAGATGGCCCCGCCGCAGCTCGGGCAGGGGAACGGCAGGGTTTTGCCGGAAAGGATGGTTTTATAGCCGCCGGGATTGCCGAAAATGTCTTTTTCAGTATCTCTCCCGCCGAGCCGGGTCATTTTACCAAGTGTTTCCCGCAGGCTTTCATAAAGCCGCTCCGTATCGGCCTNCGACAGGGAGGAGACCTTTGACATCGGATTCATGCGGGCGTTGAAGAGTATGTCGTGGAGGCATCCGTTGCCGAGGCCCGGTATGCGCTGCTCCGTGGCAAGCAGAGCCTTGATGCTCAGCGAGGGCTTTGCCGCCGAGACGATTCCCTGAAAATGCGCGGGAGAAAAATCGTCGCCGAGAGGGGAGGGCTTTTCGAGCGCGACAAGGTAATACGGGTTCGCATACGTGCCTTCTTCGAAAACGCACATGCCGCCGTACATGCGGACAGTGCAGCAAATATAACTTCCGTCCGTGAATTCCATATAAAACTGATGCTTTTTCGGGGGTTTCGTTCCGGTCTCGCAGTATTTAAGGCCGATTCCGTCATTGAAGAGAAGCCGCACTGTTCCAAGCGAAAGCTCGACCTGCCCCGCGATGGCGGAGGCGTTGTCTATTGACTTCCCCTGAAGCATTTCCGCATATTTTTCCGGGGGTTCGTTGTAAAACGCGAAGCCGTGCGGAGAATCAGCGGCGATGACCTTGGATACGATTTTGTCTCCAATTGCCTTACGGAGTTGTTGCGCAACGGTTTGGGCTTCCGGTATTTCCAGCATATCATTCCCTCCTCAATTTGGGTATACCCGGCCTCAAAAGAGGCCGGGTATACAGTGTTTCGTTCTAAATTAGTTGCACTTCAGGAGAATCTTCGGATAGATGGACTTGTGGAACATCTCGATGGCTTCCATGCCGTCCGCGAGGTCATAGACCTTGCCGATGATGTTGTCCATGTGCATACGCGGGACGAGGTTTATTGCTCTCGGCACGATATCCGGGTTNGTGAAGACGGTCTGGATACGGCCTTCCTTCATGTAGAGATTGTGCAGGTTCAGCGGCAGCTCGTATGCGGGCGGGAACACTGCGAAGTATGTGACTGTTCCGCATCTGGCCATCAGGTCGAGGCAGGGAGGAGCAGCTACGGGAACTCCGGAAACCTCGAAGATGTGGTCATAGCCCTTGCCGTCGGTGATTTCCATGCCGCGGGCTACGAGGTCCTCGTTCATGGGATCAATGACGAACTGGGCGCCCATGGCCAAGGCATTCTCTCTCTTCTGCGGTACGGGGTCGGATACAGTGATCTTCGACGCGCCGGAGTGGATGACCATGTCGAGCAGCAGGGAGCCGATTCCGCCGACGCCGGAGACGAGAACCGTCTGGCCGTGCTTGATCGGGGAGAGGTCCATCGCGCGGATCGTGCAGGTGGTGGGCTCGACGAGAGAGTATTTCTGCATGTCGGCATCATCCGGAATTTTGTAGAGCTTTGTGGTCGAGGAGACCATGTACTGGGAGAATGCGCCGCCGGGCTCACGGTTCATGCAGTACTGCGGGAAGCCGCTCTTGCAGTTTTCGCACTGGCCGCAGTTCATGCCGGGGAATCCGACGACTTTGTCGCCGACCTTGAGGCCGCTTTTTTCGGTGTCGGGGCCGAGCTCAATGATCTCGCCGGACATTTCGTGACCCATCGGGCTTCCGCCTTCGCGGAACTGAGCGCCCATGACGCCCATGGAGACTGTGTGCATGTCTGTCGCGCACAGGGCGGCATACGCCACCTTGACTTTTGCCTGACCGGGTCCTACTTCGGGGACCGGAGCATCGGTACGCAGCTCGATTTTGCCCGGGCCTGTCCACCAAATTGAATTCATAGTTGCCATTTTAATATATCCTCCTTAACAATTAAACAGCCCGGTGTTTTACACCGGCTGTTTGGTATACAGTTGTTTGTTCCGAAATGATTCGGGGAAAAATTCGAACGGACGGGAAACACCGACTGCGGGTGGTGTTTCCCGTCCGCAAATTATGGATATGCTTAGATGTTGCTATACTGAATTACTCAGCAGCGCCCATCGGCTTCACGCCAGGAGCATACTCGCCCTTGTCGAGTTTCGCGGTGATCTGGGCAAATACTTCCTTGGTGAGCGGGTAGCGCGACATGACGATTGCACCAAGAACCATCATGAAGGCCGGCCACAGATGCGGCATGTAGCGGAGAACGGTGAGAACCGTCGGGGTCTGCTCTACGTTCGCGACATATCCGATTCCACCGAGAATCCAGTTGCAGGAGGCGGTAGCAAGGGCGCCGCCGAACTGGAAGCAGAAGTTCGTGAACGAGGACAGGAAGCCTGCGGCATAGATACCGTGGTTGTATCTGGTGTATTCCGTGACGTCCGGCTGAATGGCGAACATGGAAGCCAGGTTCAGGCCGTTGCAGATACCGGCGCAAGCGGTGATGCAGTAGTAAAGGATTTCTCCGCTTGTGGTGGTGATGTCCACAAAGGCGTTGCAGGACTGGAACACGGCGCTCGCAAGAGCGGCTACGACCATGATGTGACCCTTACTCTTGACCTTGCCTATGAGGAAGGTGAGCGAGGATGTGCCGACTATCATGGCGGCGGTGTTGACAACGAGGTTGTTCGAGAACATAATGTCTTTTCCGCCGACATACTTGAAGAAGTAAATTTTCATGCCGCCACCGAGGGAGTTGAAGCCCCAGACGACGAAGAAGAGGGTGATGCAAAGGAAAGGCTTGTTGTTCTTCAAGGTGCGGTACATGGACCAGTATTTTTCTTTGGTGGGCTCCGTCTTGACGACTTCCTTCGTTCCGGCAAAGCAGAAGATGAAGAACGGAAGAGCGATGCATCCGAAGATGATTGTTGAAATCTGGAAGCCCAGAGCTTCACTGCCCATACTTTCCTGTATCCATTTAACTATGCGCTGGGCGAAAATGGCGAGGAGCAGGGAGCCGACCATAGCGCCGGTCTCTCTTGCGCTGGCCATCTTGGCGCGCATGTCGCCGTCCAATGTGACAACAGACAGCATTGCGCTGTAGGGGATGTTGAGGCAGGAATACGCGGTAACAGAAGCAAAATATGCACCAAACGCGAAGATTGTTCTTGTGTTCTGGGTCCAGTCGGGGCTTGTTGTGAAAGCAAAAACATTAAGAACGAGCATAGGCACGGCAGCGCCGATGACCCAAGGTCTGTAGCGCCCGTACTTCGTGTTGGTGTGGTCAGCCATTGAACCTATGAACGGGTCGATGACGGCGTCCCAAATCTTTGAGACCAGCATGACGTTTCCGACGATTGTCGGGAGAATCATGGCGACGTCCGTCATAAAGTAGTTCAGGAAGTTGTTTATCATGGAGTACGCCAAGCAGCATCCGAGATCACCTGACGCATAAGCAAAACGCTTTATTGCAGTTAGATTAGGGCGCTGGGGATCCAGCCCGTTGTTGGCTGCTATATCGGTCTTTGAACCGTTAGACATTGTTATGTATCCTCCTAAATAAAATCCTCAAATTCTCTCAACCATCTGCAACGATTGCAGAAAATCAGGGAATCAAGCAAGAGCATTCCTATAGACAGAAACTCCGCGTTCCCCGCAGCTCAGTTTTTTAATGTCACCCCTTTCAAAGCTTGGATTGTTGCGCATACGAATATGCGACGGCAACCACATATTCAATCACAACTGTGCAGACCGTGTGAAACGGTTAAGCTTTTTGAAGCCGTTTGAGGCTCTGCCAAAACTCTTTTAGTATTGTAGCACAACAAAAAGCAACATGCAACACTTAATCTGGGGCTTTTGCACAGTGAAATTGCAAGCTTTCCGCAATAGATGTCGAAATTGTGAACGAAATTGTTATGAGAGAGAGGCGTGATTGGCAAAAATTCGGGGGTTTTTTGGAACGGGAATAGTGAAAACGCGGACTGTGAGCGGTTTGAAAAAAGGGACACATTTTGACATAAATCTGATCTTGAATGACGGACTTACGAACTTATCTGCGCCTGGGCATATCATTTATCATGTGCTTACCCATTATAGAAGAGGCCTGCATAATATTCATAGGGGGTGATTATATGCCTGTTGTTTATGCTGAACGGAGAGGGGTTCACGATTTTGATAAAAGGAGCTGTCTCCGGAGGCGCGGGCGGGCTAATAATGAGGATGAGCGTCTGCAGGCGCTCATCCTCATTCAGTAGATAAAAGGGCCGCGAAGCGAAGTGCGCAAATTCAAAAGCCTTGATTTTCGTTAAAAAGGATTTTTTGCGATTATGCCACGGTCAGGCCCGCCAGCAGCCATTGTCCGCCGGAATTCACGAAGAGCATCGTGTAATCCGTCTCGAAAGTCCTCTGTCCGCTGTAGAAATCCACGATGAAATCAAATGTCATTCTTCCTACAAAGACGTCGTCCGCGTATTTCACGACGTCGTGAACCTCCAGCTCGGAGAATTCATAGTTCGAGTGCGAGCCGTACCACTGGTTATCGAAGCCCGACATTCTGGCGGCGAAATCCGTCCCCGGATATAGATATTGACTAAGGGTGTAGAGCGTGCCGTCCCTCGATATAAAGAGCGCGTAGGATTTCGCGACCGCTATCATCCGCGCGGAATATTCTTCCCGCTCAGAGACCGTGACGGGCGTCACAGAGGACGCTATGATCTCATAAAGGCGCTCCTCCTCATTATAGGAGGGATCTATCCTCTCTCCGCCGCGGCCCGTGGCCGTTATAACAGGCTCCACGGTGTGTTTTTCCGATTGATATGTCAGGATTTTAGGCAGTGTCACGGTGTATCCGGCCGGGAGAGCCTCGAAAACCTCCGACTTCATCTCCTTCGTGTCTATCGCCGACGCAGGATCTAGCGCTTCGCCGTTCACATACACCGTCACGGAGTCGGGCGCGGTGATGGTGACGGGCGCAAGATATACAAGTTCGGGATCGTCCTCAACAACAGGCTCGGTCTTTATCTCGATGGGCGCCACGATGCGCCAGCGGGGAGCGTCGCCCTCCGTCGATTCGAGAAATTCGTCGACCGAGTTTATCGAATCGGAGACCTTCCCGTTCAGGGAATACATATATACCTCACCGAGTTTTTCGCGGCCAAGGTATATCGCGTAGACTATCCTGCCGTCGGGGTCGTTGGAGGCTATTCGCCTGTAGGTGAAATCATTCGGGTTTTTGTTGACGTACAGCTCCGTTATCCTCTGGTCGAAGAGCGCCCGCTCCTCGGGAGATTTTTCGTCAAAGCCCGAGTCGCGCCTGACATTCTCGAGGTTTCCGGCTGTCAGCTCAATGAAAAAATCGCGGAGCGCGGCGTTCGGCGTGCCCGCCTCATATATGACCAGTCTGCTGTATACCACCTGAATGACCATTATGGACGCGAGGATGCATACAAGCCCAAAAATGGCCAGAAACTTCCAGTATGTGTTGTTTTTCCGTCTTTCTGAATTAACCATACGGCACCTCAATCCAAAGCGTCAACAACGAAGGCTGCCGGTTGGTCACGCGAGCCGGTTATTGATGAGCAGACATTTATTACCTCGCCGTTATAGACCATTACGCTCGACGAGCCGCCGTCAAGATTCGCAGCATTCACAGCTTCGAAGTCCATCATGACCTGAACGCAGTCCTGCAATGAGGCTCCGATACTGTGCGGTTGCCTGCCGTCTATGCAGAGCAGGAGCATCGCGCCGTCCGCGCGCTGGCCGATGCAGGTTCTGGGATTGACGCCGCCGCCGGAGCCAGAGACCTCCGCCGCCTTGCCGTTCACTATCAATGTCGGCGTGAAATGCACGGCGTCCCGCACGCCCAAGGCGAGCGCGTCCGCGCCCGTCATCTCTCCGACAACGAGCTTGTGGTCATACGTGATTCCGATGACGTTGCAATAAGTGCTCTCCGCTCCTACCTTTATCTCACCGTCGAGGATAAAAAGGCCGAGCGGCATTCCACCGGAGCCCATTCCGCCGTCGTCCGCAAAGCCACCGGCGTTCATACCGGCGATGGCTCCCGCGTCCGAAACAAGGCTCTCGATCTTTTTTCCGGCGACATTATATCCGAAATAAGGAATCGCGGTGAGGTGCACGCGGCTCGGGTCTCTGACTATCATCATTTTTCCTTTGAAAGTCGAGCCCGTGATGTCGATTATTTCGATGTCCTTATATTCCTCGTACACCTCCGCGTGTTCCTGCGCCTCCACGGGGTCTTTTGGAATCTCGGGAGGGGGAACGAATATGATCGAGTCGAGATCTGTTATCTCATCCGGCGGCAGGACGGCGTTTGCCGCCAATATTTCCTGCACCCGCTCCTCCGTATAGAATATGCGTGCGAGGAATTTAACCGCCGACGTCTCGTTAACCGAGACGACGAAAAGCTCCTGCGTCGACGGCAAATCGCCCTTGGTTATGGCGTGGACAAGCCCCAGGATAAGCAGACAGACCGAAATCAAAAACACGAGGACAAAGCCCATCAGTCCGGCAAACCCCCGTCCTATTTTCCTTAATACCGCCATCTGTCCGCCGTCCCCATCGGGGGGGACACGCCCCGGCGGCATTCTCTCAACCACATCGTTATCGTGCGGGTTCATTCTCGAGCTTGTTGGCTCGCGCCTTCTCTCATATTCCATTATTACCACTCCATAAAGTCTGTTTCATTCAAAAAACCCAACGCCGCTGAATTCTGAAGCTCACGATGAACAGAGCCACGTCTGTAATGAGCTTCGCGAGCATTTGCGGCACCGGCAACAACTCCGACAGGAGGTAGAGCCCTCCGTATGAGCAGAGCATTATAGCGGCCGCAAGAATCACATATCGCACGGCAGCGCTTCCCACTCCGGCTTCGCTATGGAAAACCAGCCGCTTGTTCATCGCAAAATTAAAGGTTGCGGAGGCCAGCCGCGCGAGGGCCACAGCGGCGAAAAGTCCAAGCCAATCAGGCAGGGAGCCAAAGCATTTTCCCAAAAGCCAGAAAAGAAGATAATCCAGCCCCGCGCTGCATATCGAGACCAGGGCGAATTTCAATATCAGCCCCATGATGCGGATGGAATCCACCAGTGGACGAAAATGCGATTTCGAGTTGTCGTCTATATATATCGTCCCTATCGGAACCTCTGCAATCGGAACTTGCAGCTTCGAGGCGTGTATCAGCATATTCGTCTCGAACTCATAGCGCTCGCCCGAGAGGTCGAGTATCTGCGCCGCAAAGCTGTTAGGTATCGCTCGAAGCCCCGTTTGCGTATCACTTACTTTTATTCCGAAGGACAGGCGCATTATGTTTCTTGTGACCTTATTTCCAAACGCGCTGCGCTGAGGCACCTCCTCGCTGTCGAAATCCCGCACGCCGAGGACAAGCGCCCCGGGGTTGCGGACAAGACCCTCCGCGACGGCAATTGTGTCTTTCAATTGGTGCTGGCCGTCTGCGTCGACTGTTACAACGCCGATGCAATCCTCCGCGCCCTGCTCAAGATAGAGCTTCAAAGCGTTTTTCAAAGCCCGGCCCTTGCCGCAGTTTTGTGCGTGCGTTATAAGAGTGACTCCGGGACGCCGCGCCGCGTCCTCAAACAACCNTTTATATTCAGGGCCGGAGCCGTCGTCCACTATGTAGACGCGCCCAAAGCCGGCCTCAAGCAATCCTGCTACTACCTCGAGAAACCGCTCGTCAGGGTTCAATGAGGGAATTATCGCCGCGAGCTGCAATACACAATCCTCCAATATTATCAGAAAGTACCAATCTCAAAAAATCCTTTATCTGCGCCGCCGTATGAGCGCCGCCGCAACGGCAATAACGGCCAAAATTCCGAGTATCACGAGAAGATACAGCCTCGTTCTCGCGTCCTTCAATTCACCTTCGTCCGGTGGGGCCGTCTCTTCGGCTGACGCAGTCTCTGCCGGGGTCGGCGTCGCCGTCGCGGGAGGCATTTCTGTTGCCGGTGGTTCTGTCGGAGCCGGTTCGGGTGTCGGGGTCGGTTCGAGCTCTATGACAATGTTTTCAAAAAGATCTGTGTTTCCCGCTGAATCCGCGCCCACGGTTGAGCGCAAAAGTCCGAATTTCCGGCAGTCCTGCCATGTTCCGCCCCGCTGGACTGAAAAATACTGCATCTGCGACACATGCTTCGAAAATCCCTCGACAGCCATGTCAAAGCCTGTCCTGCCGCCAAAGCGCTCAAGGGGCTCGTCCCATTCTATCACAAGCTGGTTTTCCTCATAGAGGTGTAGATAACACTTAGGTACATCCCACACGCCGTATTTTTCAGCGGATTTTGGATATTGAGCGGCGTCTCCGGAGAGCTCCAGCGCCTCGCGCAGTGTCATGGCGTTCAGGATATGGGCCCCGTGCCCGTATTCTCCGTTCAAGTCGTGCCCTACGACAACAAGAGGACGAAAGCGGCGCAGCAGTCCGACTTGGAACTCCAATATCGTTTCCCTGCCGTATACATACTCGGCCGCGGCCAGTGACTCCTTCGAGGCATAGAGGTCGGGAAATTCCGCGACGAGAGGATAATTACGAACGCCCACTGTCCAGAGACCGTCGAGCTGCTCATGAGGACGCACGCGGTCATCCCAGTGGTTCGTCATGTATACAACCTGGACGCGCAGGCCCATTTCTCCCGCGTATGTCGGCAAAATCCCGCCGAAAAAGAGGTGCTCGTCGTCGGCGTGCGTAGGAAGAACGAGCAGGTCGGCACGATTCAAAATCGGTTCCCAGACCTGAACCCAATCCGGCAAATCACCCTCCGAGAAAACATATATCTCGCAGAGCGTCGCGCCCGCTTCTCCGATGTGCACAACGGCGGTATCGGTGGCTTCTTCGAGCGGCACAGCCTCATGCAGGAAGCCTGTGCTCCGCCCGGAGGTTGCCGCTCCTGCTTCCAGCGTCCAGTCGCCGGGGATTTTATCCCAAATAAGATAGACTGTCTGAAAAGGCGTCGCGGAGGATATGGTTATCTCCGAGCCCCCGGCAAGATATATAAAGCTGTCCCGCAGTCCGTCCCGCAGGGCACCCGAAGGCGCGCCTCCCGAGATTTGAACTGCCGCGTCGCCGCCGCGAAGCTCCCGCGCATCATCCGCCAGAGCGGAAATTTTGAGCGGAATGAGCAGTATGATGACAGCTATGAAAAAGCCTCCGAGAGCGCGTATATATTTCCTCATGTTTCCCTCCAATGACATACGGCAATAGTATACACGATATCGGCCGACAATAAAAGAAAAAAATCGACTTTTCATGCCAAAAGGGCTATAATTTTAGGACAACACCGCATAAAAACCGCCTGGCGGCATTGAGGTGTTGCCCTATAATTAAAAGTGAAGCACTATCAGTTAAAGCTAATAGTACTTCACTTTACAGCCTGTCAAAGAACCTCAATTCTGTGTCCTTTTCCGAGAAAAGTCTTTTCGCGCAACGGGCACGGGTTTCCTGTGTTCGTGGAGCGAAAAGATTGAAATTCCAATGTTTTTGGGGAATTCATTTTCCCGAAAACATTCTTTGGGAGCGCCTCAGCGCGAGACCCACACCCGTCGAAAAATAAGTTTTTTGACGGCCTGAAAAGTAAAGCACTATCAGTTAAAGCTAATAATGCTTTACTTTATTTGACTTACCTTTCCGGACCAGACTATTGATGTGCAATCAGTCTATTTAAGCGGGGTCAATTGATTGAGGCTATGATGCCGCTTATAATGTCGTCACTGAAATCCTCACCGCCCATCTGGTACAGCTCATATGTTACGTCGCCCAGCGCCCACATCACAATGCCGTTGGCGTAATAAACATCGACGCCCTCAAGCTCTTTTACGATGACCTCTTCTGTAGTCTGTATGCCGTTTTCACCGTCGGATATCAGCATGGAATAAATGTCGCCGGTATCGGGATTCGCGTATTGCAGTTCAAGCAGCAGGCTGCTCTCTCCGTGGACTGCGCAGTTCACGAAGCTGTATCCGTCAATGATCCTCTCCGGCACGGGGAAGGAAACACCTGTCGCCTCCTGCGCCGCGTCCAGCGAATCATATCTGCCGTCGGCGCTCGGGCCAGCTTCCCTTGAGCCTGACTCGTCGGATGTCTCAATCTGCGGGACATCCTCATAGCGGTCCACTTGCCTAATTTCCATGCCGCCCACTTGGAAGCGGTTGATTATAGTCTGAACGAAGCCCGTAGCGTATGCGGTTGTGACGAGCGCGACAGCGCAGACAACAACAAGGGCTATACGGAATGCCTTCTTCGCGGTTATTCTTTTCATTATGATCTCCTTTTCATAAAAACTGTTTTGTTCCCCGGCACCGGAGCCCAGCTTGCGCATCAGGGCGCGGTATACGCGCTCCCGCTCCTCCGGCGGGACGGCCGGGGTGTTCTCCAGCATATTGACCAATTTCGGAAAATCCCCGGGGTTGTATTCGTTTTTCACCGGCTGAAGCCCCCTTTCGTCATATCATCATTCATCTTTTTCAGGATGCGGTGCAGCTTTACGCCGACAGCCGACGCGCTCGTGCCCAGTATGTCCGCTATCTCGGTGTTTCTGAGTCCGGCTGCGAACTTCATCGCGATCAAGCCACGTTCCTTCTCGTTCAGCTTGCCAAGCGCGGCGTAAAGGGCCTCGTTGCTCTCAGCGGTTATCGCCAGCGCCTCGGGAGAGAGTTCCGCGGACGGTATGTTCACGGCATCATCCTCCGGGACGAACAGTCGGACAAAGCGGCTTCTGCGGTGATGGTCGGTGACCACGTTGCGTGCGATCGTGAACAGCCACACCTCATATGAAGCCCGGTCCGGCGAATAGCTTCCATGCCTTTCGATCAGCCGCTCAAACACCTGGCTGCACAAATCCTCCGCACTGTGCCGGCAGCCGACCCGGTAACATATGTATTTATAGACCCTGTCGAAGTATTTTTCATATATCCGCGTGAATTCCGCCGCCGACAGTTTATCGTCCCGCTCCGCTCCGGGGATGAAGCGGGTGGCGTCCGCTTCGACCACCTTCAATGGCATGACCTCCTTTGTCTGCTTATCGTAACGTTATAGTCAACAACCTTGAAAAGCGGAGCACAGGGCATCATCAAAAGAGTGGCAGGAGTGCAGGGATTTACGCAAATATCTTTTAAGCCAAG
>JGI994J12354_10003213_pt1 | contig 15396 bp, 11 predicted proteins | sample IntmicLarv3ML3BL_FD_12354 | JGI IMG/M metagenome (IMG submission 12354)
CTATGACTTTACCGTCAACGACCTCTCCATTTCTTATTGTTTTGAATGACTCATTTAACATTTGTTCAAAAGTTAATTCTGACATTATTTTGAACCTCCTCAATTATAGTGTTTGGCGTTGACGCCCCTGCTGTAATTCCTACCGTTTCAACAGAGCTTAATTGATTCAAGTCCAAATCATCTATTGTCTGTATATAGTATGTAGCCTTACACGCATCTTTGCATATTTCAAATAGCTTTTGGGTATTGGAACTTCGCTTGTCACCAATGACTAACATAGCCCCGACTTCCCCTGCAATACGTTTCGCCTCGCCTTGACGAGATTTTGTTGCATTGCAAATCGTATTTAAAACAATTATATCATACTCCTTTTTACGGATAATAGCAACTAATTCTTCAAATTTCTCATAATTAAATGTAGTTTGTGCAACAATACACAGTTTTTTCTTCTTCGAGACAAAGCTCTTTGCCTCCTCTTTCGTCCCCACAACAACTGCTGTTTCACCTGCCCACATCTGAATGCCAATCACTTCTGGGTGTTCTTTATTTCCAATGATTACAATCCCTTTGCCTACCTTTTTTTCCTCTTGTACAATCGCATGAATTTTCTTCACAAACGGACATGTTGCGTCTACCACACAAAGACCTTTTTCCTCCAGCTTATCGTAAATATATTTTCCAACTCCATGAGAACGAATGATAACAATCCCCTCTGTTATCTCTTCTAATTCCTCTTCATTTCGAATAACACGAACTCCTTTTTGTTGTATATCTCGTATCACCTCTTCATTGTGAATAATCGGACCATAGGTATATACACTCTGCCCATTCGCCTGTTCAATTTGCTCATATACCGTATCCACTGCCCGTTTTACCCCAAAGCAAAAACCAGCACTTTTTGCACGTTTGATTATCATACAGCCTCCTAGCTATGTAGCTCACCTGTTCCCATATTTCCTACTTTGCATATCCCACTTATGCCTAATACGATTCCTATATGACACAGTTTTAGAATCGCAGAAACCACTTCATCAATTCCCATCTGTGAACTATCTACCAAAACTGCACTGTCTGCTTTTTTCAGTGGTGCAACGCTACGATTCATATCACGCTCATCACGTTTCGTAATATCACGCTCTATCTCTGCTAATGTGGCGGTATTTTCTCCACTTTTTTGCAACTCCTCATAACGTCTTTTCGCCCTTGTTTCTACACTCGCAGTCAAAAATACTTTTACATTTGCCTCTGGTAGGACAAAGGTTCCAATATCTCGCCCGTCCATGACGATATTCTCTGTTCTTGCAAGCTCTCTTTGTAATTCGAGTAGTGCCTCGCGTACTTCTGGAATTGCTGCACTCATAGATGCCATATTGCCAACTGCCTCTTCTCGCAAACGGCTGGTTACATTTTTTCCATTTACATAAATTTGCTGATTTTCATTTTCATAAGCAATCTTTACTTCTACAAAAGTACAGGCTTTTGCAATCGCTTTTGTATCTTCTGGTGCGATATTTTGCTCTAAAAAATGCAAGGCAAGCCCTCGATACATCGCACCTGTATCCACATAAATATATCCTTTTTCTTTCGCCACACGCTTTGCAATCGTGCTTTTCCCTGCTCCTGCTGGTCCATCAATCGCTATGCTATATCCCATCTTATCCTCCTTACTGACTCATCGCTGCTGCATATGCACTTGACCATGCAATCTGCAGATTATAGCCACCTGTTAATGCGTCTAAATCTAATATTTCGCCTATAAAATAAAGGCTTTTCACTTTTTTTGATTCCATTGTACTTGGATTGATTTCTTTTACACAAATACCACCTTTTGTAATAATTGCCTCTTCGAACCCACGAAGTTTTGTAATTGTAAATGTCAGTGCCTTGACCAGTTTCACGAACGCTAAACGCTCTTCTTTTGAAATCAGATTCACTGGTTTTTCTGGCAGAATGTCCCCTCTTTTTAACATTACTGGTAAGAGTTTCGCTGGAAATAAACTACCGATTACATTCTTAAATTGCTTATTTTGATTACTGTCAAATTCTCGCAAAATTCTACGGTCTAATTCTTGTATACTAAGTGCTGGTTTTAAATCAATTTGCAGTTGTAACTCCTCTGTTTGCAACATTGGACCAACATAAGCACTTGCATCTATAATCAAAGGACCACTCACTCCATAATGCGTAAAGAGCATTTCTCCAAAGTTCGTGTACACCTCTGTGTTCTTATTTTTTTGCCTGCGTAAAATCGTAACATTTACATTGCGTAGTGATAATCCCTGTAGTTCTTTTGCCTCATCTTCTCGCACTTCCATTGGAACCAAAGACGGGAATAGTGGCATAATCGTATGCCCCAATTCTTCCCCCCACTGATAGCCTTTACCCTTTGAACCTGTGAGTGGATAAGAACAGCCTCCTGTTGCTACGATACATGCATCTGCCACAACATGCTTTCCATTTTCTAGGATAATATGCGAAAATACGCCTTGCTCTTCTTTTACGCTTTTCACTGCTTGTTTTAAATGTATCTGTACCTTTTGGCGTTTCATCTCATGTTCCAACGCACGAATGACATCATTTGACTTATCCGAGACTGGAAATACACGATTTCCTCGCTCTACTTTCGTAGTAACTCCCAATTCTTCTAGCAAATTTACAATATCACAGTTACTATAGCCATAAAGGCTACTGTATAAAAATTTCGAATTAGAAACAATCGCTGATAAAAGTTCTTCTACTTCGCAGGCATTTGTAATATTACATCTTCCTTTGCCTGTAATAAACAACTTGCGCCCTAAACGGTCATTTTGTTCGTAAATATGTACTTCATGTCCCATTCTTGCAGTAAAAATGGAGGCTAGCATTCCTGCAGCTCCTCCACCTATAATAATTACCTTTTTCATACGCCCTCTCCCTCATTCGTAAAAATGGACGCACTGTTATTGATTTGATTTAATTCATCATTTCCACTATATACTTGGTATTCGTCCCAGATTTCTTCTAATCGCTCCAATGTCTTTACAACGTCCTCTTGCTTTTTCATACACAACGCAACCACTAACGCATTAATGATACTAAGCGGTGCTACTAATGAATCGACGATAGAAACCATGTCACTTCTTGCAATCAAATTGCACGATGAGTACAAGTTCATCGGCGAATGAATACTATCTGTAAGCGTAACCACTTTCACATTTCGATTATTAGCAAATTCCAATGCTTTTAGTGTTCGCATAGAATATCTTGGAAAACTAATACCGATAATCACATCTCTTTCGTCCATATGAATCAGTTGCTCAAATATTTCACTTGCACTATTCGTAGTTACAGACGCTACATTTTCACAAACTAAGTTTAAATAAAAGCCAAGAAAACTCGCTAGAGGTGCACAACTGCGAATCCCTATAATGTAGACTTTTCTTGCATTTGCAATAATATCGACTGCCGTTTCAAAAGTATGTTCATCTGTACTATCTAAAGTCTGTTTAATCTTCTCTACATCAGATTGCAAAACAGAATGCAATATCTCTGACTGGCTAATTCGTCCATAGGCAACTTCCATTCGCTGAATAGAATTTAGTTGATTTCGTACCACTTCTTCTAATGCTCTTTGAAAATCTGGATAACCCGTATATCCTAGTTGCATGGCAAATCGTACAACAGTAGATTCACTAACTCCTACTACTTCACCTAACTTCGCCGCAGTCAAAAATACTGCCTTATCATAGTCTTTCGTTACGTATGTTGCAATTTTTTTCTGTCCCTTGCTGAATTTCTTATAACCTGTATCTATTCTTCCAAGCAATTCACTGTTACCAGTCACTCATTTTTCCTCCCTGAGATGTAATTATCAAACATTTCATAAGTATACACAATTCCTTTTGTTTATACAAGGTTCTATGCTAAAATAGAATACAAGGATTAAGAGACCGTATCAAAAGGTTACATGTTTCATGCGAGCATGAACTAAAACACACGAAACAAGGTGTATTCCCAAAAAACACAGGAGGTTTTACATTGAACATACAAGAACGAATTGCCGCACTTCGGCAAATGATGCGCGCACACAAAATAGATGCATACATAATTCCATCTGCCGACAATCACCAAAGTGAATATGTGGGTGAACATTTCAAATGCAGAGCATTCCTATCTGGTTTCACCGGTTCTGCTGGCGATATCATTGTTACGCAGACAAGTGCTGGACTTTGGAGCGATGCACGCTATTTTTTACAAGCAGAAAGTCAACTAGAAAATACAGGCATTACACTCTATAAAATGGGAGAACCTAATGTACCAACTATGGAAGATTTTCTAACGAATGCACTACCCATGCATGGTGTCTTAGGTTTTGATGGACGTGTAATTGCTATGCAAAAAGGACAAAACCTTGCCAAAACACTTGCCTCAAAGCAAATTGATATGCAGCATACACACGACTTCATTGATACTATTTGGAGTGAACGTCCACCACTTTCAAAAGAGCCTGCATTTTCATTGGACGAAAAATACACTGGTGAATCTACACACGCAAAACTGACGCGCATTCGCTTGGCAATGAAAGAAGTCGGTGCCACGACGCACATTATCTCTTCTTTAGATGATATTTGCTGGATTCTCAATATGCGTGGAAATGACATAGAGTACTCGCCACTGATTCTCTCCTACCTAATCATTCGTGAGAATTGTGTCGATTTATTTATTGATGAAGAGAAACTTGATTCCCACGCAAAAGAAACGCTCACAAAATGCAACTTCACATTTCACCCCTATAACAATATCTACAAAGTTGTAAAAACATTTACTGACATGGAAACTATCCTCATTGACCCACAGAAAACCAACTATGCAATATATAAAAGTATTTCAGAAAATGTGAAAATAATAGAAAAACAAAATCCCAGCATTCTCTTTAAGGCAATTAAAAATGAAATCGAACTACAAAATATCAAAAATGCACATATTCAAGACGGTGTTGCAGTTACAAAGTTTATGTATTGGCTAAAGACAACGATTGGAAAAGAAAAAATCACAGAATGTAGTGCCACAAAGAAACTAGAGAGCTTTCGAAGAAATTCGAAAAGTTATTTAGGGCAAAGTTTTTCGCCTATATGTGGTTATAAAGAACACGCTGCAATCGTTCATTACTGTGCAACCCCTGAAACAGACAAAGTATTAGAGCCTGTGGGTTTATTTCTCACAGATACAGGTGGAAACTATTATGAGGGCTCTACCGACATTACGCGTACACACGTGCTTGGCGCTCTCACAAATGAAGAACGTTTACACTTTACCGCTGTCGCAAAGAGTAATCTAAATCTTGCAAATGCCCGTTTTCTTTATGGTTGTAGTGGCTATAACTTGGATATTCTCGCTCGGCAACCCTTGTGGGCATTGGGGCTAGATTATAAGCATGGTACTGGACATGGTGTCGGTTATCTTCTAAGTATTCATGAGGGACCTGCAAGTTTAAGATGGCAACTCCCACCAGATGGTATGCCTCAAGTATTAGAGTCCGGTATGGTACTCACAAATGAACCTGCGCTCTATGTCAGCGATTCGCATGGTGTCCGCACTGAAAATGAAATGATTGTTCGTGCTGACAAAACAAATACATATGGACAGTTTTTATACTTTGAAACAATTACTTATGTTCCGATTGACCTCGATGGTATCAACCCAAGTTTGATGAATCAAGATGAGAAAAACTTGCTGAATAATTACCACAAGCTTGTTTATAGCACAATCGCACCTTACCTAAGCAAAGACGAGAAAGCATGGTTACAAACTTACACAAAAGAAATTTAAAAAGACAGGAAGAAATGTTTTATTTTCTTCCTGTCTTTTTCATAATCATTCTTATACTTATTTGATTATTCTTATTCGATAATTCTTATACTTATTTGATTGTCCTTATTCGATAACTTTTACCGGATTGTTCTTATCTGAGTTTATTACGAAACTGAATTGGCGTCATATCATTTGCCTTTCGAAATAGTCGATTAAAATGTTCTACATTGTGATAGCCAACCGTATACGCAATATTTTCTACCGTTGCACTTGTATGTATCAAAAGTGACTTTGCTTTTTTCATTCGATAGCCTTGTACAATTTCCCCAAACGTCTTACCCGATTTTTGCTTAATATATTTTGATATATATGGTTTTGACAAATAAAAATGATTTGCCAAAATGTCTAGACTAATATTTGTATAATGTGTTTGAATAAAGGTTAGCAAGTCTGTCAAGCGTTCGTCTTTGCACTCGTCCTCACCTGCAAGCTCCTCAATTTTATTGATAGCGACAATCAATGCATTCATAGAGGCTTTGATAATATCTGCATCAATCCCAACACCCCAATAGCTCTTGTCATTACAATCTAGCATTACATATGCAACAGCTTTTGATGCAGAGCCTTTTTCCAAACTATGCTCTTCATAAAATGCCAGTTCATAATTCACGCCAAAATACTGCTGTATCGTATTACTAATTGCGTCCAAACGACCATTTCCAAAACCGTTAATCTTTCTCTTTTCATTTGCATGAGAAATTGTGGCATCTGCGTGTGTACCTCTATTTCTATGCGAGAACTGACAATCATGTAATCGAAATACCCCCTTAGAACTTAGATAATGCTCTTCGAAAATATTGTATACCACTTCAGGTGTAAGTTCTTTATGTGTCTTATCCGAAATATCTTTTGCAAGATACCCAACTTCTTCTTTCATCATATCTGGTAGGTTAATACCATAATTTTGCTTTAGAATATAGCTCACGCCGCCTTTTCCAGATTGGCTGTTAATACGAATAACATCTGAGGCATACTCACGCCCTACATCTGCAGGGTCAACTGGTAGATATGGCACCGTCCATGTGTCCGTATTGCCCTCTTCTCTCCACGCCATACCCTTAGCTATCGCATCTTGATGTGAACCTGAAAATGCCGTAAATACCAAATCTCCTGCATATGGTTGTCTTTCATATACACTCATACGCGTTAATTTTTCATATTGTCTGCAAATGCGAGGCATATTTGCGAAATTTAGCTTTGGATCCACACCATGTGAATACATATTCATTGCAAGTGTAATAATATCCACATTTCCTGTTCGCTCACCATTGCCAAAGAGTGTTCCCTCTACTCTATCTGCACCCGCTAACATACCAAGCTCTGCGTCACTTATCGCACACCCTCTGTCGTTGTGTGGGTGTACGCACAAGGATACATGCTCTCTATACTTTAAGTTCTTACTCATATATTCTACTTGTGTTGCAAATACATGTGGCATTGCATTTTCAACCGTTGTCGGCAAGTTAATAATCGCCTCTTGGTTTTTACTTGGTTTCCACACATCTAAAACTGCATTGCACACCTCAAGTGCATAATCCACTTCTGTTCCTGAAAAGCTCTCTGGACTATACTGAAATGTAAAATTACCCAGTGTTTCATCAGCTAATTCTTTCAATAATTTCGCACCAGTTACTGCAATTTCTTGTACTTCTTCTTTGCTCTTTCTAAAAACCTGTTCTCTTTGCGCTACAGAAGTCGAGTTATAAAGATGAACGACTGCACTGGGTGCTCCCTCTATCGACTCGAACGTTTTTCTTATGATGTGTTCACGTGCTTGTGTCAATACTTGAATCGTAACATCTCGTGGTATCATCTTCTTTTCAATCAAAGTACGCACAAACTGATACTCCGTTTCCGACGCTGCTGGAAAGCCAACTTCAATCTCTTTAAAGCCAATTTTCACTAATAACTGAAAAAAGTTCAGTTTTTCTTCTAAATCCATCGGCTCTATCAGTGCTTGATTGCCATCTCGCAAGTCCACACTACACCATCTTGGTGGCGTATCCACATAATCCTTTTTCACCCAATCATATGTAATTTCTGGAGGCAAAAAATAATTTCTCTCATACTTTGTAACGTTTTTCATAACACGACTCCTTACAACTTATACATCAACTTTTTTATCTTTATTTATCCTTTTCAATTCTAGCACACTATGAAAATTTTTGCATTGAGCAATTTTATCATTTTCATTGATTTATTTTAAACCACAATATATCGTTCATATATGCACTTATATATTCAAGGTCAACTGTGCCTCATCTTCTGCCTCTGCTTGGAAATCTGCCATGCGATCTTGGTTAATACTTGGCAACTCTTGCACAGATGCTACATTGAATCTGCGTAAAAATTCCTCCGTCGTACCAAAGAGTAATGGTCTACCTGCCACTTCCATACGTCCTAGCTCACAAACCAGCTCATATTCCACAAGTTTACTAATTGCATGATCACTTTTTACACCTCTAATTTTTTCTACCTCTAGGCGCGTAACTGGTTGCTTATAGGCAACTATCGACAGTACTTCTAGCATAACTTCCGTCAACACATACTTCTTTGGTTGCTTTGCTAGTTGTACGAGGTATTCATAATTTTCAGATTTGCTACATAGTTGCACTGCATTTTCCAATATCGTAATTTGAATTCCACGCTCCTCGTTTTGGTAACTTAATGCCATTTGCCCGATTACTTGACGTAATGTATCCTCATCGCACTGTGTAACAGCCGAGAGCTTAGAAAGTTCTACCGAATCTCCCATCGTAAATAAAATGCTCTCTATAATTCCTTGCAACTTTTTAATATTCACCAATTTCTACCTCTTCACTCACTTCATTTTCCGTCTGTGTAATAATAATGTCCTCAAATGTATCCTTTTGAGATATTTGAATGGTTCCCATCTTCATCAACTCTAAAATCGCTAAAAATGTAACCACAACTTGCATTTTACTCGCCTGCTTTTCCAATAACTTTCGAAAACTGAACTTTTTATGTTGTTTCACATATGCTTGCACAGCACTTAATTTTTCAGGTAAGGAAACTTCTTCTTTTTCAATCTTTCCGAATTGACTTCTCACATGGTCGATTTTATCTTCCTGCTTTCGCAGTACATCTTGAAATATGCGATTGAGTTTCGGGAGCGTTAAATCTCCTAATAGCTCGCTCAAATCTACAGGTTCTACGTACTCTAGCAACTCCTCTGGAATTGTAGGTGATTTGTAAAATGTACGTTCTCCGTCAATTTGACGATCCTTTAGTTCATAAGACATATACTTATATAGCTTATACTGCAAAAGTTGTTCTACCAATTCCTGTCGTGGGTCCTCTTCGCCCTCTTCTACAACCTCCACTGGTAAAAGCATTTTGCATTTGATATCTAACAACGTTGCTGCCATGACGAGAAATTCACTCATTACGTTCATGTCTTTTTTATCCATTGTTCGAATATATTCCATATATTGATTCGTAATTTCTACAATCGGTATGTCGTAAATATCAATTTTATTTTTATCAATCAAATGAAGTAATAAGTCCAGTGGACCCTCAAATACTTGTAATTTTACTGGTATTCCCATCTCTTCCTCGTATCTTCTTTCATTTCACTCTTCGTAAATGTACTCTAACTTATTTATTATACTAAATTTTCTATTTTTTCACAAGATTAAGCACAATTAATTCTGGTACATTCAAAAAACGCAGTTTAACTGTATGGCCTCCTAATCCTCTACTTACAACAATGTCCTCATATTTCTCTCTATATATTCCACCTGAATATTTCGGAAAAAGGTGGAACTGTGGTGTAATAATTCCACCAATTTTCGGTAGTCGTACGGCACAACCATGAAAATGTCCCGATAAAATCAAGTCTGCATTCCATCTTCTATAAATGTGCATATATGTTGGGTTGTGCGCCAATAAAATATTGTATTTTCCCTCTTCTTTTATTTGTCCTATCGCTCGCTCCATCATTTTAAGCGAATACTTCTTGTAGCGTTTTACTTTTTCATATGCCTCCATTGGAATATTGAGTCCTGTCACACAAATCTGCTCGCCCAAAACATGTTTCGTTTCATTCATTAAAAACTCCACATCATAGCCAACAAATTCCCTGCTATAGCGTTCAAACAAATCACCATACAATTCTGGTTCATCTTTCATTCTTTGCTCATGATTGCCAAGTGCATAATACACTTTGCATATTTTAGAAAGTGTACGTATAAATGCAACTGTGTTCTCATCATACCCCCTTATACGCCCAACAATCATATCGCCACCTAGCAAAATCAAATCTGGTTGCTCTTCTCGAATACGCTCGAGCAACTTATAATTATCTGTGCCATATTGTTTGTTATGCAAATCACTTAGAAATAGCATTTTGCAGTTCTTATTTATCTTGTCCGTAAAGATATCATAACGCGTCACTTCAAAGCGCCTTAATTCTCTCACAACTTCAAAAATACACCCAAGAATAACCAACACTATGAAAATGAATATTATTTTCCCCATTTCGCCTCCTATTTCGCTTTTTATTTTACCATTTCCTATTATAGTAATTTCCTACTATATAAACAAAGCGCACCAAAATCACCTCTGTGATACTGACACGCTATACATTCTTGTTCTCTATTTTAAAAACGCTCCCGAAGATACTCTTTTAGACGTCGTATGTCATCTCTTTTTTCTTTCCATAGACTATTGCAAAAATCTAAGCCAAAGAGTAGCAGCAGAATCGTTCCACCTATTCTTCCAATTTTCATCGGTATAAAATTCACAATATCTACGACTACGTTTTGTAAAACCAAAAATAATGCAAGCGTATAAAAGCCCCACGCAATCGTACTTTCTAAACATAAAATGCCCTTATAATTAAATGGCTTTTTGTGATAATCCCACCAGACTTCACCAAATATCTTTTGCATAATAAATGCCGTAACTAGCTCTACGACTGTTGCCAAGATTGCTCCTAGTAGAAATAACAAAAGCTTATTCTTGGCATAAGAATTTAATGCAAAATATACCGTCAATGCACCGATTCCATAAATTGGACAAAATGGCCCTTTTGCAAACCCTCTATTCGTCAGTTTACGATTACAAATCGACATATAAATCGACTCTGCAAGCCAGCCTAACATGCTGTATAACAGAAACCACAGAACGACATTATATAATTCTTGCCCGAAGATTTCTCTGTTCCACCACATATTTTTCTCCTAATTAATGTGCAATAGGAGGTGTTTCCTATCACAATATGCATTTCTTAATTTTCCTGTTACATTAAAATAGGACGTTACACGCCCTATTTTTGCACATATTAATTAAATTTACGCTTTCTAGCTGCCTCAGACTTCTTCTTACGTCTTACGCTAGGCTTTTCGTAATGTTCTCTCTTACGAATCTCTTGTTGGATACCTGCTTTTGCACAGTTTCTTTTGAATCTGCGTAAAGCACTATCTAACGTCTCATTTTCTTTTACGATTACATTTGACATACTCTAACACCAACCTCCCCTCAGTCCTACATTGTCATTATACGACTGTTCGGGTATTTTTATTGCACTACATAAGATTATACCACATATTTCTTTTTCGTCAATATGTTTCTCTACTTTTTCGTTCTTTTTCGCTCTTTTTTCACCATGAATTGCAAATGTGAATTGATTTTAAGATTCTATCTCACTTTTCTTAGGAGGGTACATTCGCCTTTTCATTCGACTATTTCTTTTTTAGCAAGGCATAGGCGGGTATCCCAATCAACGCAATCACTATACTTCCAAGCGATAACATGGTCGCTTGTTTTCCTGCCATAAATAATTGATTGCAGATAACATACACCCCACTTACAATCGCGAGAATTGGTATCACAGGATACGCTGGCACCTTATATGTTCGTTTCACATCTGGCCACAAAACTCTTAACTTCATTACGCCAATAAACGTCAATGTATAAAACGCCCAACTTGATATAATCGCTAAATCTGTCAATAGATTAAACTGTCCTGTCAGTGCATACAGACAACCGAGTATTCCAATTAAGATAATAGAATTGGTTGGCACTTGTGCTTTGTTGAGCTTTGCTAATGTTTTGCTACATGGAAAGTTTCCTTTTTCTGCCAAAGAGTACACAACTCTTGACCCTGCCAAGACAAAGCCATTGCAAGCACCAAATACCGAAATCATAATACCGATTGAAATGATTTTCCCACCTACATTACCAAAAATCGCAAGTGCTACTGCTGACGCTGGTGCTGTCATAGTTGCCAACTCACTAGCTGGCAGTACCCATAGATATGCTATGTTAATCACAAAATACACTGCCATAATCATCGACACTCCACCTACAATCGCAAGTGGCAAGTCTTTTGCTGGATTCTTCATTTCTCCTGCAATCGCACCTACATTCGTCCACCCCTCAAAGGCAAACAAAATCGAAACCATCAACTGCCCTAAGACAATCGCTGGACTTAAACCATCTGCTAGCATATAACTAAAAATCGGGTTTTCACCACTTCCTTTTATAAAACCAAACACCATCAACAAAATCAATGGGATTAATTTACAAATGGTAAATATAATCTGTACACCACCACCAACATTAGAACCTAAGTTATTTAAAAAAGCAACAAGAAGAATGGCACACATGGCTAACGGCACCACAAAGCCCTCACCGATAAAGAGTTCTGCTTGTTGTGCAAAAATAACTGCCAGAGCCGCTACCATTGCTGGATAGAATAATAAAACTTGAACCCAGCCTGCTAAGAAACCAATAAGAGGACCATAGATTTCTTCTAAGTAGGCAACGATTCCACCTGTTTTGGGAATCATAATTGCAACCTCTGCAAATGTGAGCGCTGCTGCAATACTCGCAAGTCCCGTAATAATCCATGCCAACATACCAAGTCCTGCCGCACCACCTGTAGCAGTATAAATCGCTTGTGGTTTGAAAAATACTCCCGAGCCGATTACACAACCTACCACCGTTGCCATTGCTGTTGCTACGCCTAGATTTTTCTTTAAGCCTTTTTTCTCATTCATACATATTCCCTCACTACCTTATTGCACTTGTGCTATCAAAACTTCTTGAGCCTTTTTAAGTGCCTCGTTAATTCCTGCAGGATTCTTTCCACCAGCTTGAGCCATATTCGGACGGCCTCCACCTCCACCACCAACAAGTCCAGCGATTTCTTTTATAAGGTTCCCTGCATGTGCTCCCTTTTTCATAGCACCATCTGTTGCCATTGCAATTAGATTCACCTTATCGCCTTGCCCTGATGCAATAACAATAACACCCTCTCCCAATTTTTGTTTTAACTGGTCGCCTAAATCTCTAAGTGCATTCATATCTACATTTGGCACCTGTGTTGCCAATAACGACACCCCTTGTACCTCTATAACATCTTGCATAACATCGCCTAATGATTCACTCGCTTGTTTACTCTTAAGACTTTCTATCTCGCTATGCAATGTTTTGTTTTCTGACATCATTGTGTCGATTTTTATCTCCAACTGTTCTGGCTTTACTTTCAAAAGTTTCGTTACTGCCATCAATTTTTCTTCTATTTCTTGGTAATATGTCATCAATCCTTTTGATGTCAGTGCTTCAATTCTTCGTACACCTGCTGCTACACCTGTTTCTGAAATAATTTTAAATGCCATTATCTCACCAGTATTATGCACATGCGTTCCGCCACACAATTCTTTCGAAAATTCGCCCATGCTTACCACACGCACAATATCTCCGTATTTTTCACCAAACAGTGCTGCTGCCCCTGTTTTCCTCGCCTCATCAATCGGCATATTTTGTGCGTCTACTGGCAATGCACGTAGAATATTTTCATTTACAATTTCTTCTACCTTTTGAATTTCTTCTTTCGTCAAAGCCGAAAAATGTGTAAAGTCAAAACGTAATCTGTTTTCATTTACTGATGAACCAGCTTGTTCAATGTGATTTCCCAGAACTTCTCTAAGTGCTTTTTGTAGCAAATGTGTCGCACTGTGGTTACGTGCAGAAAGCATTCTCTTTTCCGTATCTACACATAGCTTTACTTCTTCATTTACGCGAATCTCACCACTTAACATTTCGCCAACATGACCAATCTTTCCACCTAGTAGCTTTATGGTATCTTCTACCTTAAACTTGCCAGTTTCACTCTCTATCACACCACCATCTGCCTCTTGTCCACCACTGGTTGCATAAAACGGTGTTTCATTTACAAAAATTGTACCTTTATCGCCTGCTTGCAATGCATCAACCACTGCATTTTCCGTAGTTAAAACCGTTACCTTTGCTGTATGTGTAAGTGCATCATAGCCCACAAATGTACTTGTAATACTTGGATCAATCGCCTCATATACTGTTGCATCTGCACCCATATAGTTCGTTTCACTTCTAGCAGCGCGCGCAGTCGTTCTTTGCACTTCCATTGCCGCCAAAAATCCCTCTTCGTCAATCACAAAGCCTTTTTCTTCCAAAATTTCCTTTGTAAGGTCGATTGGAAATCCGTAGGTATCATAAAGTTTAAATGCGTCAGCTCCACTAAGGCACTTATCACCCTTTGCAACCATCTTCTCTTCCATCTCTGCCAAAATAGAAAGTCCTTGATCAATCGTTTTATTAAATTGCTCTTCTTCTTTTGCAATTACATTGAAAATAAACTCTTTCTTTTCGTCCAATTCTGGATATCCGTCTTTCGATCCTGCGATAACCGTCTTTGTCAACTCCACTAAAAATTCACCTTGTATGCCTAACAAACGTCCATGTCTACATGCACGTCTAAGCAATCTTCGAAGAACATAACCACGTCCCTCATTTGACGGCATTATACCATCTGAAATCATAAATGTAACGGAACGTATATGGTCTGTAATGACACGGATAGAAACATCGATATCGTCGTCTTTTTTATAAGTTGCATTTGCAAGCTTGCACACGTGTTCACGCAAACGTTGTATTGTATCCACATCAAACATAGACTCAACGTCTTGCACGATACACGCCAAACGTTCAAGTCCCATACCTGTGTCAATATTCTTCTGCTCTAATTCTGTATAGTTATCATTTCCATCACTTTCAAACTGCGTAAATACATTGTTCCAGATTTCCATATATCTATCACACTCACAGCCAACCGTACAATCTGGCGAATCACACCCGTACTCTTCACCTCTATCATAATAGACCTCTGAGCATGGTCCACAAGGGCCACTTCCATGTTCCCAAAAATTGTCCTCTTTTCCAAAACGAAAGATACGCTCTGGTGCAATTTTAATATCTTGGTTCCAAATATCCCACGCCTCTTGGTCCTCTACATAAACAGATGGATACAACCTATCTGCTGACAGACCAACTACGTTTGTTAAAAAGTCCCACGTCCAAGCAATCGAATCTTTCTTAAAGTAGTCTCCAAATGAAAAATTACCAAGCATTTCAAAGAATGTACCATGTCTTGCAGTTTTCCCTACATTTTCAATATCGCCTGTACGGATACATTTTTGGCAAGTCACCATACGCTTATTTGGTGGTATCTCCTGTCCTGTAAAATAAGGTTTTAACGGT
>JGI994J12354_10003214_pt1 | contig 15395 bp, 12 predicted proteins | sample IntmicLarv3ML3BL_FD_12354 | JGI IMG/M metagenome (IMG submission 12354)
ACTAAATGATGATTTATCATATTGTGCTAATATTAAAAATCAAGTAAATAAAAAAATTTAATAGAAATATCTTTAAATAAAATGTAAATATCCAAAGGGAGGTTATATGTGGTCCTATACTGAAAATGATTATGAAAAGGCGGTCATTGAACTACTTCAAGACAAACTTGGTTATATACACATCTATGGTCCTGATGTAAATCGTATTGATTATGCAGAGCCATTATATCTAGACGAACTGACACCATCATTGGAGAAAATCAATCCCAAATTACCCAATGAAGCCATTAATGAAGCCATCAACAAACTTAGGAATTTTGAAAATGGTTCTTTATTGCAGAAAAACAAAGTATTTATGAACTATCTTCAAAATGGAATTGAAGTTTCTTATTATTACAAAGGGGAACAACTAGCAAACCTTGTGAAAATTGTAGATTTTGATAATATCAGCAATAACAATTTTACAGTAATCAATCAATGGACAGTTATCGAACACAGCAACAAACGTCCAGATATTGTTATTTTTTTGAATGGCCTTCCAGTAGTTGTATTTGAACTAAAAAGTCCATCTAGAGAAGAAATTGATGAATCAGATGCCTATAGACAGCTAGAGACTTATAAAAAAGAAATACCAAGTCTATTCACTTATAATGGATTTTGTGTATTAAGTGATATGACTATTTCAAAGGCTGGAACTATTACAGCCAAAGAAGATAGATTTATGGAATGGAAAACCATAGATGGCAGCTATGAAAATACAAAATATGCTCAGTGGGACACATTTATAGAAGGAATATTTGATAAGAAAAGATTTTTAGATATTTTGAAAAATTTTATATGCTTTTCTGATGATATAAAAGTACTTGCTGCTTATCATCAGTATTTTGCAGTTCGTAAAGCAATAAATTCAACACTCAAAGCCACCCAAACAGATGGAAGAGGTGGTGTATTTTGGCATACACAAGGAAGTGGGAAGTCGTTGTCCATGGTATTTTTTGCAAGGTTACTGCAAGATACAGTGGATACTCCTACTATTGTTGTGATTACAGATAGAAACGATTTGGATGCTCAGTTGTTTAGCCAATTTTCAAAGTGTTCCAATTTCTTGCGTCAGACACCTGTTCAAGCGATTAGTCGTGATAATCTAAAAGAACTTCTAGCTGGTCGAGAGGCCAATGGTATAATATTTACGACTATGCAAAAATTTGAAGAAATGGAAGGAGCGTTATCTGAACGTCGAAATATTGTTGTAATGGCTGATGAAGCTCACCGAGGGCAATATGGATTGCAAGAAAAAGTCGATGCGGAAACTGGTAAAATAAAAGTCGGGACAGCTCGTATTATCAGAGATCAACTGCCAAATGCCACATATATTGGATTTACAGGAACACCAATTTCTCAAAAAGATAGATCAACAATAGAAGTTTTTGGAGAATATATCGATGTCTACGATATGACCCAAGCTGTGGAAGATGGAGCTACCAGACCTATATATTACGAAAGTCGTGTTATTAATTTGAAATTAGATGATAGTATTTTGAAAGAAATAGATGATGAATATGATAGAATGGCTGAAGATGCTGAATCCTATGCAATAGAAAAAAGTAAAAAAGAGCTTGGACGAATGGATTCTATACTTGGAGCAGACCAAACAATTGAGACTCTAATAGAAGATATAATTCACCATTATGAAGAAAATAGAGAGCATGAACTCACTGGAAAGGCAATGATTGTAGCATATTCACGACCAATTGCAATGAAAATATACCAAAAGATTCTGGATAAGCGTCCCAACTGGAATGAAAAAATAGGCGTGATTATGACATCAAGCAATAACGACCCTGAAGAATGGCATAGTATAGTGGGAAACAAGCGATATAAGGATGAAATGGCAAAGAAGTTTAAAGATAGTGGTGACCCTCTTAAAATAGCCATTGTAGTAGATATGTGGTTGACAGGATTTGATGTCCCTAGTCTAGCTACGATGTATGTATATAAACCAATGAGTGGTCATAATCTAATGCAGGCAATAGCTCGTGTCAATCGTGTTTATGAAAATAAAGAAGGTGGACTTATTGTAGATTATGTTGGAATAGTAACTGCATTAAAACAAGCAATGAATGATTACACAAAGCGTGATAGAGGAAATTTTGGAGATCCAAATATTAAAGAAACAGCTTTGCCAGCTTTCCTTGAAAAATTAGAGGTATGTCGAGATATTCTACATGGTTTTGATTATTCAGGATTTTTGGCAAAAGATGCTACTAATGTTATTAGAGCAAAGATGATAAGTGGTGGAGTCAATTTTTTATTGGACGTTAATAGAGAGTCTCAAAAAGAAGAATATATTAAACAGGCAAGGTTGCTTATTCAAGCATTATCCCTTTGCCGTTCTTTGCTTACAGAAGAACAAAGATATGAGGCAGCATATCTTGAAGCAGTGAGAACACAACTTACTCGTATCACAGGTGAGGGGAAAACACTATCTTTAAAAGATATTAACCATCGTATTAATGAGCTATTGAAGGCAAGTATAAAAAGTGATGGGATTATTAATTTGTTTTCAGATATTGATGTTGGCTTTTCATTATTTGACCCGAAATTTTTGGAAGAAATTTCCAAGATGAAAGAGAAAAATATTGCAGTTGAATTATTGAAAAAATTGATTGCGGAGCAAATTTCAGTGTATAAGAAGACCAATGTTGTCAAGTCAGAAAAATTTTCAGAAATGCTATCTCGTGTAATGAAAAACTATTTGAATGGAATGCTGTCAAATGAGGAAGTAATTCAGGAATTAATGTCTATGGCGAGGGAAATGGCAGCTTCTGATGAACTAGGAAACATACTAGGTTTGAGTAAAGAAGAATTGGCATTCTATGATGCAATTACAAGACCAGAAGCCATTAAAGATTTTTATGAAAATGACCAACTAGTTGCCTTGGCACGGGAATTAACTGATTTGCTTCGTAGAAGTCGCACAGTGGATTGGCAAAAGAAAGAGTCAGCTCGTGCAGGTATGAGACGAATGATAAGACGCTTACTTCGTAAGTATGAATATCCACCTGAAGGGATGGAAGATGCACTTTCAACAGTCATAAGCCAATGTGAAATGTGGACTGATAATGGTGAAAGTTACTACCATAGGTCAGAAGAATGGGAAGAGAACCAGAGGGTGGCGGACGAAGCGGACAATTATGAGAAATAAAGTAGATTTGTTTTGATGTTTACAAAAATGATCAGGTAAAAGCTCGGAAATCTGAAGAAAGGGATGTATAAAAATGAAAAATAGCTTTAATTGATAGAGAGGATCTTGTCAATCTTATGATTGATTATAATTTAGGATGTGTAACAGAGCAAACTTACGAAATAAAGAAAATTGATAATGATTATTTTGATGAGGGATAGATTTTAGGTGGCAGAAATTAAAGATATTAACACCTTAATTAAAAAGTTTTTTTGGAAAAAATTTTACTTGATACAAGAAACTTCTGATATTAATTATATCTAAAAAAGAACATAGATTTTCTAGTTTTAATATTTTTCATATTTTGATATGTGAAAAATATTTACACCAAATATAAAAAATGATATAATATTAAGAAAGGAGTTAATTATGATAGTTGATTTAAGGATAAATAACTATTCAATATTTCCATATGAAGTAAATTTTTCTATGGAAGCTAATATGAAAATTAAACTATTTCCAACTAATATTTATAAGGAAAAAAATGCTAATCTTCTCAAAGTTGGTGGAATTTTTGGACCAAACAATGCAGGAAAAAGTTGTTTGGTTAGTTCTCTTGAATCCATAAAAAAGATATTGCTTAACCAAAAAGTTTCTTTAGTTAAAAATTTTTTTTCTAATAAAAATATTATTGAGATGGGAATAACTTTCCTTCATAGTGGCAAACAATTTGACTTCAATTTCAAATTTGATGATTTAAAAAAGGAATACATCTATGAATACTTTTGTGAGAGAATAGGTAAAAATGAAAAAAAAGAATTAATTATCCGTGATGTATATAAAAATAATTATTTTATTAGTGATGACTCAGAGTTATCACCACTTTTGAGTAAGGCATCTAAAAGCAATTTATTAATACATTTAATTGATGAAGAAAGTTCAAAAACTATAAAAAAAGTCAAGAATATAGTTACAAACTTCGCAAATAGAATGGAAATAATTGATATGAATAAAATTAGACTAGATAAAACCATTTATTTTTTAAAAAATAATAAAATGAAAGATAAAATTGTCCATTTTATTAAAAATGCAGATATTTATTTAGATGATTTTAGTTATATGGAAGATAGAAAAATTGAAATTGAACAAAAAGGTAAAAAATATATTAATAAAGAAATTGAAAAGATCATTCCACAAGAAGCATTGGATGAACTTAAGCTTATGTCTGTGTATAAAGGAAAAAAAGTGCCTAGTATATTATTTGATTCAATTGGGACCAAAAAAATAGAAAGTATTGCTGCATACATTATAGAAGCACTAGAAGAAGGTAAAATTCTTATTATTGATGAATTAGACAGTAGTTTGTATTTTTCTTTAACTAGAAGTATAATTTCTTTATTTAATAATGAATTAAATAACAAGGCACAGTTATTATTTACTGCTCACGATATAACTCTATTGGATTGTAAAAAATTATTTAGAAAGGATCAAATATGGTTCATTCATAAAGAGGAAAATGATGTTTATCTATATTCTCTTGATGATTTTACATCCAGAGATGGTGTCAGAGAAACTTCTGATATCATTGAGAAATATAAAAGGGGAGTTTTTGGTGCTGTTCCTAATCCTGATATAATCCAAACACTATATGAGGTAATCGAAAATGAAAAGTAGGAGAATACCTTCAAATATTGTGAAAGAATCGTTGAAAGTCAAAATAGCTGTGATCTGTGAAGGAAATGAAGAAAAAAGATATATTGAAAAATTGAATTCTTTGAAGATATGGGACGATATATACAGCATTACTTTGAAAAATTCAAATTCAAGTACAAAGATTTTTAGTATATATCAAAACCTATATTCAAATGATATTTATGATATTATTTGAATATTTTGCGATACTGATGATCAGGAAACCCCCAGTGAAAGCAATCAATATCAAATGCTGAAGAATAAAATAAAACTGCATCATGATATTAAAGAAGTTCCTATAATAATTTTTGCTAATCCTTGTACTATGCAAATAATATTGTCTCATTTTGATACAATAAGATTAAGTTCAAGAAAAAAGAAAGAAAATCAGGTTTTTATTGAAAAATATGCGAACATTTCAAATTATAAAGCAAGTGCTAAACAAATTGAAAGTCTAATGAAAAAAATAAGTAAAGAGAACTATAAAGATATGAAGGAGCGCGTTAAAGCTATTAAACAAGCCGATAACATCTGTCCAAGTAGTAATTTTTACGAGTTTTTGGAATACTTTGAAAATAAAAATTGTAATTGGATAGATGAACTAAATAGTTATTTTGATATTAAATGAAATTGTATTAGATTTAAGTCAATATTTTAGATAAATTTTTTTGATTTTTATTAATTTTCTGAAAAAAGAATTTGTTTAAAGCAAAGAAAAAAAATTTATTATATGAGGAGATGTCGTGTATGGATACTGTTGAAGAACGAAAAAATAAGTTTTTAGTTTGGTCAAATGATAATTTGGGAGAAGGAACTGACATTTTGTATGCTCCTTATCTGGAACGACTTGGTGTTTTACTAAGAGAATTTAATATGAATAATGGCAAAGAATATTTTGATAACTTTTTCTATTACCGTTCATATGAGGAGTTTAAGGATGTTTACACAGAAATTATTGAACAAACCGATGACGAAATTTCTAAAATATTAAGGGGGGAATTAGTTCGTTATTCAGATTACTATTCCAAGCAAAAGTTGGAATGGAAACAAAAATATGCTCAAATGGTTTATGACCATGAAGAAGGGGATAAAACTAATAATTTTGAGGGAATTGTTGCCTTTGGAGTATTGTTGAGAGCATATTTAAAATATTTGTATTATGCAGAGGATTCATCTCTAACATATCCAGAAAGGAGCAAGAAAGTACTTTTAACTGGAAGTGAATTTGATGATAGTCTTAACTACTGGTTATATGCACCTGGTGATAATGCAAGATTATGGGATGAATTTTATCAATCAAATGTCATGGGAATCGGTTGGGATTATTTGGGAGATTTGAAAGAATATAATTCTCGCATTGAAATTGAAAATAAAATTGCTGAGCACCGTAATGATGGGAAAAAACCCAGAAATGATTCAAAAGCAGTATGGAACTTCTTAAGAGAGATAAAGACTGGAGATGTAGTCTATGCAAAGGCAGGGATGAAGAGAATTGTTGGACGTGGTGTAGTCACAGGGGAGTATTACTATGATAATGATGCTTCAGAGTATAAACATAGGCACAAAATAAATTGGACAAATGAAGGGTCATGGTATTTGAAGGGGCAAGTTGCAATGAAAACCCTGACTAATTTCAATGAGTATCCAGATGTATTGGTCTACATAGATTCGTTAATCAATGGTGAAGCAGTTGAAGAAAATTCACTCCTTGTCAATGAGTTCAAGACATGGTTATCACAACAAGTGCAACCAAATGGAGAATTCTTAAACGATAAGACAATTGCCCAAAAGGTATCATCACTAAGAGATATTGAAAAATATTTTACCACCATAGTATTTGGGGAAACTAATACAGAAGAACTAAAAAAAATCAGGGAAATAGTACTAGAAAACAAAAACTATGATAGGTATAAAGGGGTATCTGGAAGCTCCCTTGATTATTATATCCGTTATGTTGAGTCAAGACCAACCATAGGAGAAAATGAGCCATATTTAATTTCTGACTTCCTAGTTGATGTATTCACTGATAAAAAACAAATAATTAGACTTCAATCGGTTTTACAAAACAAGAAAAATCTAATTCTTAAAGGTGCTCCAGGTGTAGGAAAAACCTTTGTTGCCAATCGTCTTGCCTATCTCATGATGAAAGAAAAAGATGATTCACGAATCCAGATGATTCAGTTCCATCAAAGTTATAGTTATGAAGATTTTATTGAGGGCTATCGTCCAAAATCTGATGGAGAAGGATTTGAATTAAAAGAAGGACCATTTGTCAAATTTGCAAGGAAGGCCATGCGAGATTCAGAACGTGACTATTTCTTTATCATTGATGAAATCAACCGTGGAAATATGAGCAAAATCTTTGGTGAATTGATGGTGCTAATTGAAACGGATAAACGTGGAAAATCAATCAATCTCTTGTATTCCAATGAAAAATTTTGGGTGCCTGAGAATCTTTATATCATAGGAATGATGAACACAGCAGATAGAAGTTTGGCTTTACTAGATTACGCATTACGTAGGCGTTTTGCATTTTACGAAATTGAGCCTGCCTTTGAAAATAATACATTTAAGGATTCTTTGGCCAAAATGGAAAATGCAAATAAAGTTTCAAAGGTCATTGGTGAAATTATAAAACTAAATAAATTAATTAGCGAGGAACTTGGAAGAGGATTTCAAATTGGGCATAGTTACTTTACTGGAAAAGCTTTTGTGGAAAATGCAGATAAGAGAATTGGTGAAGTAATTGAGTATGAAATTATTCCCCAACTGTATGAGTATTGGTTTGATGATGAAGATAAGGCCACAGAATGGGCAATTCGTCTGAGAGGAGCTTGTGATGGAGATTAATCAAAAAATACCAATTAGAAATATCTACTATATGTTGGCCTATGCTTATAAAAGTTTGAGCTTTTCGGAGTATAAAAAAATTAATACAGAAAGGTTTGAGAATGTAGTTGAGCTTTATTCTGAAATATTGATAATTGGTATGCCTACATTGATTCGTGGTGGTCTGCTTAAAGACTACATTAGATTAGATGAACGAAGTACTGTGATTCGTGGGAAGATTAACATCAATTCTTCTGTCAAGGAAAATGTGCTGATTGATAAGAAATTGGTAGTCAGTTATGATGAATTATCAGAAGATGCATTTCTTAACCAAATTTTGAAAGCTACATTGTTATATCTTTCTAAGTCTGGAAAAATATCAAAAACTAAGAGACGGCAGTTTTGGGGACTTTTAGCGTATTTTACTGATGTTTCCGACATTGAGTTAAACTTGAAACTTTGGGCAAGGTTAGAGTATAATCGTCAAAATATGAGGTATCAATTCTTGATAGACATATGCCGTTTTCTGTATGAAGAGCTATTAATATCAGATGGTCACTTATTCAATTACCGAAGTCTAGAGGACGAGCAAAAACTATCTTCTCTATATGAAAAGTTTATTTTTGCTTTTTATAAAAGAGAAACACCATATCAAGTTTTTCGTCCCTGGATACCTTGGAATGTTGACAATGGATTTAATGATGCCTTACCAGTGATGCAAACAGATATAGTATTACAATCAAAAAATAAAACTTTGATTGTTGATGCAAAATTCTATTCTGAAAACATGTCCAAGAGATTTGAAGGTGGGAAGGCCAAGCAAAAATCAAATAACCTTTATCAGATATTTACATATGTAAACAATTGGAAGTCTGCACCAGACGAACAAGTAGGAGGAATGCTTTTATACGCTAAAACAACTTCTGAGGAGCAGCCAAATCATCATTATCAAATTAATGGAAATAAATTCAGTATTGTGATCCTTGATTTAAATCAAGATTTTGAGAACATTAGAGAACAGTTGATTTTATATGCAGAGGAGTTTTTCTCAAGATAAATTAGGAAAAAAAATTAAGCTATGAAAGGTTTTAAATAACTTTGTATTCCCCTACTAAACCAATAATTTTTTCTTTTAAATATAGAAAATTTATGCTATACTTAACTCATTAAGATGACAATTTGTGTCTATATATAATTCAATGTTTATTGCTGAAAGATATAAAAATCTAAATAAAATTAGTCGATTTGGCACGTGAATTAGTGGATTTTCTTGGTAAAAGTTATCAGTAGATTAGTAGAAGAACCAGAAAACTATATAATACAGGATAATTTTACTTTAGGACAGCAATAATTAAAATTTTTTTATTGTTTTAAAAACTAGTTAGCTTAAAAGTTTAAAAATCTGAAGAAAGGGATGTATAAAAATGAAAAATAACATTTCAGAGATAAAAAAGAATTTTATTGATAGTGTAGTGATTTTTTCATTAGTAATTATTTTGCTAGTAGTAAAAAGAACCAATTCGCATATTTTACTATACGAAACTTTTATTTTTGTTTTAATAGCTTTTGTTCTTATGATGTATTTAATGATTACAGCCTTTAAAGTAAAAATGAACACTACAGGAACAAGTATTTGGTCCAAAATAAATATTGTAATAGCAATCTCAGTTTTTGTTATCCACTTGAAAGGATATTTGCTATTAAGAGGATTTCCATCATATTGGGTGACGCCAATACTATCATTTGTTGTCTCTGTTACTGTAATACTAGGAGCGTATGATATTGCAGTAAGAAATGTAATGGGAATATCGTGGAAGCTTATGACCATCACCTATTGCATAACTTTGATAGTTGGCGCATTTCAATCTGGATGGTGGGCAATTATACCTCTGGCAATGGCAATATTATACATTTTTGAATCAAAAGATTACTTGCAGCACATTTGTTGGAATGGTTATGACGAAAAATCAATCCCCACAGAAAGAATACCAAGAATTGATGATACCGAAATATCCTATGTTATAAAAAAGCGATGGTTAAGAAATAAAATTGTACTACCAATAGGAACATTTTGTGGAGCATTGTCAATATATATCACAGGGACATATAACAGAGAAATTTTGAGTATAATAGATTCTATAATTTCACTAATACGAAGTAATACTAAAATTGTGATTATACTAAATTATGAGAATACTCTAACGATGCTCTATATAACAGCTGCAATTAGAGTAATAATCTTTTTGGTACTAGTTGGATTAATAACATATGGAGTCCCACATTTGAAATATGTAAAACTTATAAATGAGAAATACCTATCAGAAGTAGATAGAATCATGAAAGAGCGAAATGCCAAAGAAAGTTCTGTAAACATTGAAGAAAAACTAACAGATTTATATAAAGAAAAAAGAGATGCTTTGTGCGAGAAATTGCAGAGCAAAATAGTCAATATGACCCCAGACTTTTTTGGGAAATTTGTAGTTGAGCTGCTATTAAAGATGGGATATGGTGAATCAGGGGACAAAATCAAGAATGCAATGAAGAAAATGAATAACTTTGGAATAGAGTGGACAATAAAAGAGGACAAACTTGGCTTTGATTCAATTTATATTCAAGCTATAAGCTCCAAAAAAGATGGTGAAGTTGGAAAAAAAGAAATCCGAGAATTTGTAAAACTTTTGGCTGTGAGAGGAGCCAAAAAAGGAATATTTATAACTACTTCAGAGATTCCTTTTGATGCCAGAAATTGTATTTCTCAAAACGATACCAAAGTAGCTTTGATTGATAGAAAAGACCTTGCCAATCTTAAGATTGATTATAATTTAGGATGTGCAACTGAGCAAACCTATGAAATAAAAGAGATTGATAATGATTATTTTGATGAGGGATAAGTATTGGGGGAAGGGTTTTATGAAAACTGCTAGATTGAAAATAAAAAATTACCTTCTTTTTAAACTTTAAAATTTAAAAAATTTGTGCTATAATTACTTGTTAAGATGACAATTTATGTCTGTATAGAATTTTGTATTTAACCAATAAGTGTACTAAGAATGGAAGTGTTGAAAGTATTTTTATCATGATTGAGTTATTATAAGGAGCGTGGTTATTATGTCAGGAAATGAAAGAACACCAATCAAATGGCCTGGAATTGTCTTTGGAGTAATTTGGTTGCTTATGGCGATTTTAATTTTTGTACTCTATCAAACTGGTAATTTAGATTCATCTTTTAGAATACCAAGAGTTTTAGCTATAGTATATAATACACTTGGTATTGTTGCTGGATCAATAGTGCAATTTATATTTTCAATATTTTTAATAATCTCCAGTTTACCTAAGAAAAAATAGGAGAATAAAGATTTTATTTGTCCAAAAATTTGTTGTGAAAGGAGATTAAAGTTACCCTTACCTCCTCTCACACCATGTCATATGATCATTGACCATTCCCGTAGCTTGCATAAAAGCGTAGCATATTGTACTTCCCACGAATTTGAAATTTCTTTTTTTCAATTCTTTACTCATAGTATCTGAAATTGGACTAGTTGCTGGTACTTGTGAGATATCATCAAAGTGGTTAATTATAGGTTTTCCATCTACAAATGACCAAATAAATTTATCAAAGGTTCCAAATTCTTTTTTTATTGCAAGAAAAGCCTTTGCATTGGTCACAAGAGCATTTATTTTTAGTCTATTTCTGATAATTTCAGGATTTTGCATAAGTGCTTCTATTTTATCTTCTTTATATTTTGAGATTTTTTTTGCATCAAAATTATCAAATGCCAATCGCATGGACTCCCGTTTTTTCAAAATAGTAGACCAACTCAATCCAGCTTGCATTGTATCTAGAACAAGAAATTCAAAGAATTTATCATCATCATGCAAAGGTTTACCCCATTCATTATCATGATATTCTATATCCAATTCTCCCTTTGGCCATTCACATCTTTTCATATAAAGCTCCTTTTTTTATTTGATTTTTGATATTTTTAATTAAAGTTAATTACAAAAATAGATTTACTAAACAGACAAATGGTGAGACAAAAATTAAGCTATCAATTCTATCAAGCACTCCACCATGGCCTTTCAAAAGATTACCAGTATCTTTAATATTGCCTATTCTTTTGAAATAAGAAATAAATATATCGCCAAAAAATCCCAGTAGAGCTATTATTGAGCTAACCAATATGTATAAATCATTCCAATAATAGTATTTTAAAATTATAGCAGTGAGAGTTGTGAGAATTACCCCACCAATGACCCCTTCCAATGTTTTGTTTGGACTTATTTTGGGTGCAATTGTGTGCATTCCAAATATATTACCAGTAATGTATTGATATATGTCATTTAACTCAACCAAAATAATATATGTTATTATTTTGGTTATTCCATTATCACTATTTATTAAAAAAGTTAAAAAGCTTAATAAATAGACAGAAATCGCTCCACCAAAGAATACTTCCTTTTTATATTTTCTAAAAAAAGTCATGATAAACAACAAGGATGGAGTGAAAATTAAAAAACCAATGAATGAATTTCTATATATAAAAAAATAATTTCCAATTATCATTAAAATAAAAAATATCTGCAACTGCTTGTTTTTTTCGATTTTAAAAACATTAATAAACTCTCCAAGGGAGATATAAGAAATAAAAGAAAACAGTATTAAAAGGGTAATCTTATTTAGGCAAGCAAAATATAATATAAAAATGATTTTTACCCATGTTTTTATTCTATCAGAGATGTTTGTATACTTATCAGGAGATAATTTATTTTTGACTGTAGGCATTAGTACATAAGCTAAAAGAGCTATAAAAAAAAGTATAATTAATATTTTGTTAGGTAAAAAAATTTTCATCAAATTCTCCTGTGTTACAAAATATTACTCAATGAATTTCTCATTCTATTGAAAGTCGTCAGTATCAATAAAAGAATTCCAATTATAATAATTATTTTTATGAAAAATATCCTCACACCCAAAAACGTTAATAGTGCTAAAAGTCCAATTAGTACAGCTCTATCACTTTTTCCCATTGGACCTTCATAGTGACGCTTGCCATCTATCTGAATAGAGACAACGCCAACATACTCGCTTATAATTGAAAATAAAATAAATACAAATCCATAGAATTCATTTATTTTTAGTAGAGGAAAAAAGCAGTAAAAAAATATTATATCTGAGATAATGTCCCCCAATTCATTGAGAAAAATACCTAAATTAGTCTTCATACTAAATTTGGTAGCAATCATTCCATCCAGAGCATTTAATCCCATTCTTACTAGAAAAAATATAGGAACAAAGAGAATAACCCATTTATACTGGACTTTCAGTATAATATATGAAAAAACTATATTATACAATAAAGTAAAAATTGTTATTTGATTTGGAGTAACATTATAAGAATGTAATTTTTTGCACAGAGGCATTAATAATGTTTGAAATCTATTTTTTAATTTATACACAGATATATCCATTATTTCTCCCTTTCAGCAACAGAAACAGTAAAAATACCATTATCGTCTACTAAAAAATCTTTCTTTACATAGCCATTATAAATAAAAATGTTGTCCAATTCTTGTTGGCACCTGAGTCTCATTATCCATTGGGATTTTCTATGACTATTCAATACGAAGGCTATTTGGTGCAATTGAGGATGATATGGCTGTCCAGTATAAATAATAGCACCATCTTTTGATAAAATATTACTAATACCTTTAATTGCATTATCTAAAAAAGTATTATCATTGAACAATTCAAATATTCCAGAAATTATGACTATATCAGGATGAAAGTTCATTTTTTCATAGGAATCGACATTAAAACAATCATAATTAGTAAATTTTATATTTTGTAATTTATTTTTTTTGATAAATTCCTCTCCTATTCTGATATTCTCTTGATTAAACTCGTTGATTACTATTTCCAAATTTGGAAATTCATTTTGAATATCAAAAAGATAGTTTCCAACACCACCAGCAATGTCCAATATTTTGACGTTTTTGTCAGGAGATGAGTTTATTCTATTACGAAGAAAGTACAATAAATTAATTTTACGTTCTCTAATACCTCTCCATCCAGTTTGATTAAGATAGAATCTATCTAAGATTTTCCCTATTAAAAATTTGCCACTGGCTTTATTTTTATAGATATAATCAAGAGATGGTCCAGAATCAAATCCATGATGTAGTCCAATACTAAAGCCACCGCCTAACCATCCTAATTTATTTAATAACACTTTTTGAATACCAAAGATAACCTTTTTTTTCAATGAGATCATTTTTAGCAAAATAGATTCGTATTCCCTTTGAGATTCTTTATTTTCTTGAATATTTATTCTTTCTTTACCCACTAGGAAACGTTTTGTAATAAACTCTTTGAGTTTTGTATATATTTCCTTTTTATTTTCTTCAAACATAATTCCATGATAAGAATTTTCCAAGTATACAAATTCTTTAATTGGTGAGAGTAGATTCAAATAAAAGAGTTTTTGTCCTTTATTATTTACCACATAATCTTTGCCAGCAGAAAATATGATAACTGGAAGATTAATTAAAAAACCGCTTTTGATGGCTCTTTCACCATATTCTAAAACATCCAGAAGAAATTTACCATTGATATTTTTGGTTATTAATTTGTCTTCGTTGTATCTTCTTTGTTCATCTGGATCATGGGTGAGTACTTTGGATTTGACATAACTAGGAATTTTAGTATTTTTATGTATTTTGCACATGAGAGTGATAAATTCTTTTGCTAAAGGCATATATAATTTTATTTGAAATGCAGGGGCAAGTAGAGCCACTCCTGCTATATTTGGAGTATAATAATTTATCCAAGTGATTGCGATAACTCCTCCAATGCTATTGGCCACCAAGAAAATATCTTCTTTGGAAATATTATATTCTTTTTGAAGGTATCTAACGAAAAATTCCAAATCCCTCACATAATCCATTATTTTGGGAGAAGTTTTTGCCTCAGTGTAACCATGTCCTCTTAAGTCATATGAAAAAACATTGTAATCAGCACACTCTTCAGAAAGAGCAAAATTATCCAATCTTTCCGAGTGCTCATGTCCCCTGTGAATAACAATGAGAGTTTTTTGGAGTTTGTTATAATTCCATCTTCTATAAAAAATCTTTTTTTCATCAAAACTATCAAAATATCCTGTGGTCATAATAGCTCCTCTTGTGATTTTTTGAAATAAAATCCACTAAATATATTTTGCCAATGTTAGCTTTAATCTATTCATTGCATCTACTATAGGTTTTTCTGGACATGCCAAATTCATTCTTTCAAAACCACTTCCATTGCCTCCAAAGATGTATCCTTCATCAAAAAAGACTTGCGCTTCATGATGCATAATGCTTTCTAATTTTTGGTTATCTAAACCAAAGGTTCTGAAATCCATCCAGAGTAAATAAGTCCCTTCTAGTTTTGTTACTTTTATCATAGGCAAATGCTCTTTCATATAATTAGTAACAATTTCACTGTTATTGAAAATATGCAGATTTAATTGGTCCAACCATTTATCACATTGAGTATATACTATTTCACAAGCTTTATAGCCAAGCATATTTAATTTGGGATGAAAGTTGGTCCTAAGAAGAAACTTAAGAAAAGTTCGTCTAATATTTTCGTTAGGAATTACTATATTAGATACTTGCATTCCAGCCAAATTAAAGGTCTTACTTGGAGCAG
>JGI994J12354_10003215_pt1 | contig 15394 bp, 16 predicted proteins | sample IntmicLarv3ML3BL_FD_12354 | JGI IMG/M metagenome (IMG submission 12354)
TTCCTCACGGAAATATCCGTGAACATCACATTCTCTCATCATGTAATTCACCTATGAGCTTGATCTCTCCGCAGCTTTCACCGTGTTCTCCATCAACATACATATGGTCATCGGTCCGACTCCGCCCGGAACGGGGGTGATGGCTGCTGTCTTTTCTTTCACATTCTCGAAATCCACGTCCCCGACGAGTCTGGATCCCTTCGGGTGCGTTGGATCATCAATTCTGTTCGTTCCCACGTCGATGACCACTGCACCGTCCTTTATCATATCTTTCGTGATGAATCTCGGTTTTCCTATGGCTGCGATCACTATATCAGCGCTTTTCACCACATTCCCGATATCCTTCGTTCTGGAATGGGCTACCGTCACCGTCGCATCTCCTCCGGGGCCTTTCTGCATCAGCATGGCGGCCATCGGCTTCCCGACTATATTGCTCCGCCCTATCACGACAACGTTCTTTCCGGATGTTTCGATGCCGGAACGTATGAGCATCTGCTGTACTCCTGCAGGAGTTGCCGGCATGAATACCGGTTCCCCGATCAGCACACGGCCGACGTTCTCGGGATGGAAGCAATCCACATCCTTCCCGGGATCGATCGTGTTTATGACCTTACTTTCATCCATTCCCTTCGGAAGCGGCAGCTGCACCAGGATCCCGTGGATCTTCCTGTCGCTGTTCAGTTCTCTGACCTTTGCGATAAGGTCCTTCTCTGACGTGTCCTTTTCAAGGATCACCGTAACAGAATGCATTCCGAGTTCTTCGCATTTCTTCCCTTTCATTTTCACGTAGATCTGAGAAGCGGGGTCTTCGCCTACAAGTATCACTGCCAATCCCGGAATGATGTTCTTCTTTTTCAGAGCATCTATCCTGGATGTCAGTTCTTCGTATATCTGCGAGGATACCTCAGCGCCGCTTATCAGTTTGAATGTCATATCGTCACCCGAGCATTACGTGGTCCGTATATATCCTTTTACAGGTTCCTTCAGTATTTAAGGGCTGTCATAGACGCACGGGATATTCTGTAACATCTCACGGGACCCGGATCAAAGAGTCCATTGTGACGAATTCAAAACCACTGTCCAAAAGTGAAGAAATGATATGTGCCAGATGTTCTTTGTTCTTTTTCATTTCGTCCGCGTCCATAAGCCCGCGGTCACGGGATTCGGCCATATGCCAAGTGTGTGTCGCAAAGACGAACAGTTCATTCTTCGCGGCAAGTTCCACATAATCGTTTGGTGAACGAATACCTTCATGCATCGGCCACAGGTATGCGGCCATCTTCCTGCCGTTGATGTCGGTGCCTTGTGAAACAGGTATCTCTGTGATCCCGTCTATCATCGTCACTGTGTTTCCGTACGATGACGAATCGTATCTTACACCGATCTTTCTCAAAAGTGGGAACAAACGTTCATCGTATCTCATGAACGGCGCACGGAATCCTTTCGGTCTCCTTCCCGTTATCTTTTTTACCGTATCAGAAGCGTTCCCCAGCATTGTTTCTATTTCATCCTCGGTCATTAACGTAATGTCCTCGTGATCCACGCCGTGTATTGCGATCTCGTTACCGCCTACGATATCAAACGAATCCGTTTTGGATAATGTTGTCGTTTCAGCGAAGAATGTTGCCTTTATTCCCGTTTCGTCAAGGACTTCCTGAATTATTCCTGCACCTTTCTCTGATGAGACGAATCTTGGTGCAGTTCCCTGACCTCTGTCCAGAGACCCTGCTTCGATACCGTTCAAAAAATTGACATCCCTGTCAAGGTCCACGGTAAAGCAGGCTTTCATACTGATGCGGAGTTCATACGATGTTATAACTTTTGGTTTTATTATCAAAATATTCTTATGTACTATATTTCTTTCAATGAAAGAGTAACAAAATGTATATTTCTAAACAATCTTTAAATAAAGGCTATCCATAAGTTCCTTTCCCGGAGGCATAACATGATAATCGGAGAACAGAAACCATTGCAGGAGATACTTTCGCTGATCGAAGAGCTCAGCGGGAACAAGGTCCTTGTGATCGGCTGTGATTCCTGCGTTTCGGTATGTCTTGCCGGCGGAAGGGACGAAGTGGATGCTCTCGTAAAGGATATTCAGTTACATTCGTCAAAGAACAGCAAAGACTGGAAAGTCCACGGTATGACGTTGACACGGCAATGCGAACGCAAGTTCGAGGAAGAAGCGTCGGATGTGATCAACGGCAACGACATAATCGTCTCCATGGGCTGCGGTGTAGGCGCTCAGATGCTGTCCGAGACGTTCCATAACGTTAACGTCATACCTGCCGTGAACACCTCGAACATGGGTGCTCCCGTTCGGAGAGGCGTATTCAAAGAAAAATGCATGGGATGCGGACAATGTACGATACACAGGACCGCAGGGATATGCACACTGGCCAGATGTTCAAAGGCACTCCAGAACGGGCCTTGCGGCGGATCCCATGACGGCAAATGTGAGATCGATCCGGAAACGGATTGCGCGTGGCATCAGATCTACTTATCTTTGAAGGAAAAGAACGACCTCGGAAGATTATACGTTCCGATACCGCCGAAGGATTGGTCGAAGAGCAGAAGCGGCGGTTCCAGGACAGTGAAGAAAGAGGTGAAGTGATGACCCTTCGTGATAAACTCAATTCCGGAAAATTCGTCACCACCGTGGAAATAGGTCCGCCCAGATCCTCGGACGGTTCGGATCTCATGAAGATCATCGATAAAGTGAAAGGATGCGCCGATGCGTACAACATCACCGACAATCAGACAGCAGCGGTAAGGATGTCCAGTCTTGCCGGAAGTGTGATATGTCTGCAGAACGAACTGGAACCGATAATGCAGATGGTCTGCCGGGATCGTAATCGGATTGCGATGCAGTCAGACGTTTTAGGAGCAAGTGCGTTGGGTGTGAAGAACATACTCTGCCTTTCGGGAGACCACCAGATATTCGGAACACAGCCGGATGCAAAGAATGTTTACGATATCGACTCAACGCAGCAGCTGATGATATTCAGCAAGATGCGCAGCGGGAAGCTTTGGAGTGACGACGAGCTGAAAACACCTCCCGATCTGTTCCTTGGTGCCGTAACAAATCCTTTCGGCGACCCTCGTGAACTTCATGTCATACGATTGGCGAACAAATCTGCTGCGGGTGCTGAATTCGTACAGACCCAGCCTGTCTTTGATGTCGATGCTTTTCAGGATTGGCTGAACGCCGTCACGAGTGCCGGAATAAACGACAGAACGAAGATCGTTGCCGGCATTCTGCCGATGAAGAGTTACGACGCAACGAAACGTCTCTCGAAAGTTCCCGGAATGGCCATTCCTGCGAACGTTGTTGAAAGGATGCGCAAAGCATCCGACGGTGAAACGGAAGGAATACGTATCGCATCCGAGACCATTGAAAGGCTCAGAGGAATGAAAGGAATTTCAGGAATACATATCATGCCTGTTCATTGGTACTCCGGCGTAAGACGTTTAGCGGAGACCGCCGGGATCATACCCTGAGATAATCGTTACAATAAAGCCTGCGGTTCAGAAGAACGTCGGTTGTCTTCAATACATTCATCAGTTCCTTGTCCTCAGGGTCCATTATCGCCGCTGAAAGGCCCGCACCGGCAAGCATTGCCAAGTATGTCCTGTTGATCAGAGAACGGTCTGAAGCGCCGTTGGAGATATTGCTGAGCCCGACAACGGTCCGCGGAGCGGGGTCGTCCAGCATGCGGAACATACGTATCGCGTCTATCACGCTCTGACCCTGGTCCTGGGCTGCTGCGGTCGGCAGGACCAGCGGATCAAGAAGGAGACGGTCTGTTGTTATCCCTGACTCCATTGCGGTTGTGATCATCAGCATTGCCATCTCCGTGCGGCTTTCGGGGTCGTTTGGGACACCGCGTTCATCCATTGTCAAACATATGATGTCAGAACCATATTCTGCAGCCAGCGGGAACAATGATGCCATCTTCTCCGCTTCCGCGGTCACGGAGTTGATCATCGTTGCGTTCTCGGATGCTTTCAGACCGGCTTCCATTGTCTTCGATCCGGGAGTGTCGATGCATAACATTGCATCGGTGACCTCCTGTACCGTCCTTACTAACCAGTCCATCGTCTCGGGACCTTCGGCTCCTCTTCCGGGACCGATGTTTATGTCGAGGACGTCAGCACCGCATTCTATCTGTCTTAACACAGCATCCTGGATCGTCTTCTTGTCCCTGGCGTCTATTGCTTTTCCTATTGACACGAAGAGTCCGTTGATCCTTTCGCTGATGATCATCATGTTCTTCCCTCATATCGTTATCAGATAAATCACTGCGGTCTCGTTGCTGCGATCTTCTTCATCAGCATGCCTTCGATCTGCATGGGAGCAAGTTTCAAAGCGGTCTCCTTTGCACGGTCCGCTTTGGCTTGGTTGTCTCCGTATATTTGGAACATAACATCTCCTTTTTCAACACGCTGGCCTTTCTTCTTCATCAACAGGATCCCGGCGCCTTTGTCGCTCGGTGCGCCTGCTGCCCTTGCTATTGCCACGAGATCTTTGTTCTTTATCGAGTGAACGTAACCGGCCTTCATTGATATGATGTCATGAACACATTTCCCCGGAACGAGATCATCGGCCTTCAGGTTTGGGTTACCTCCTTGTGCAGCAACTATCTCCAGGAACTTCTTGTGTGCTGCTCCCGAGTCCAATATATCCCTTGCTTTCTTCGCACCGTCCATGATACCGCCCATTTCCAGCACCATGCCTGCAAGATCACAAGCCTTTTCGATGACACTTGAAGGATGCTTTTCCCCTTCAAGGATCCTGATACATTCTCTTGCTTCGAGTTTCGGACCTATCGCGTTCCCTACCGGCTGATCGCCGTATGTGATCGCACATTCGATGTGCATCCCCAGTCTCTGACCCAGATCCATGAAGTCGCGTGCATATGCCTGCGCTTCTTCTATCGATCTCACTTTGGTGCCGGCACCTGTCGGTATATCCATGAGGAGATGCGTCGCACTCAATGCGAGTTTCTTGCTCATGATGGATGCAAGCATCTGCGCACGCGGATTGATGCCTAACGGATATTCTATGTTAATGACCATATCATCAACAGGAGCAACGTTCATTGAGCCTCCCCACGCGAGCACACCGCCTACCTCTTCCGATATCCTCTTCAGGTCCTGTCCCGTAAGTTCTACGTTACAGAACGTTTCCACGAAATCGGATGTACCGCATGCGCTGCTTATCGCCCTTGATGACGTTTTGGGAAGCATAAGGCCTGCTGCTGCCACGATCGAGACGACGATCGGTGTGACCTTGTTGCCGGGAACCCCGCCTATGCTGTGGAAATCGAACACGGGAGACCTTTCAAATTCGATCACATCACCGGTGTTCACCATTGATGTTGTGAAGTTCGCTATCTCATCGATGTCCATACCGTTGATGTACAGCGATGTGATCCACGCAGAAACCTCGATCTTTGATAACTTTGATTCAAGGATGTCGAAGACGATCTCATTTATCTCCTCTTTAGTAAGCTTCTGACCGTCCATCTTCTTCCTGATGCTTCTGACCGAATCCGGTTTGGGGGAGTAGGATACGTTGATCATCTCCTTGTCTTTGATTCCCGTTTTCTTTACAATGTCGTTGCATATCAGAACTTCCCCTTTCTTGACAAGGGTATCGGAGGTGCTGACCATTACTGTTATTGGTATCTTGGTATCCAATTTCACACGGTCAAGTTCTTTCACGCCAATTTCCATGGCATCGAACTCGTTCAGTATCACACGCGGTTCTGACGAATCAACGTCATAAAATTTTGTTTTCAGCATCATTTGCGTCCCCACCTGTCCAACGCTATCTGTAATTCCTGATGGTCCTTTGCATATTCTGCAACATCAATTCCTTTGTACGCCGCGTCGATCGCCTGAGACATCGCCATTGCTCCTTTCCTGACCCCTCCGGGATGTCCTGCAACACCTCCGCCTGCCTGTATCTGAACGTTCATTCCTGACTGTTCTATCATCCTTCCGATCATTCCGGGATAGACTCCGCCGGAACATACGGGCATGACGGTCTTGTACGGAACGTCCTTGCTCAGACATGCGTGAAGATTGTTCATGTCCCCTGAAGTGTCCCCGCTCATCTTCCCTACGCCCAGTGTTCCGATGTGTAACGCATCACCGCCGCACATACGGCAGATCTTTGCTATCGGTAACATCGCAATACCATGCAGCGGATCCCTTGTGAACGCTCCGTGCATTGTCCTATGTACGTGTACTGGCACTTTGATGGAACGGTCCTCTGCTAACGCTTGAACGGCAGCGAATCCGCATGTGATAACGTCAACCATGATCTGTGTCGCACCCCATTCCTGCACCTTCTCTGCAAGCTCTACTATCTTATGACCGGACGTACTTACGTTGATAGCGTGGACCATGTGGTCCCCTTCGCTTTTCAGTTTGTCAATGGCCTCAGCGATCAGTACCGTTCTGTCCTCGATCGGACAGAAGTCCTGATCAACAAGTGTTTCATCATCCTTGCTGTTGGTCAGTCCTCCGGCACCTGCTTCGTAAACGTAGTTGGCAGTGTCCTTCGGTGACAATCCTATCTTAGGTTTTACGATCGTTCCTACTAACGGTTTTTCGGGACGTCTCAGTATCTTCCTTAACCCATCGATGCCATACTTCGGACCTTTGAACTGTTCCATGATGCACTTAGGGAACCAAACATCCTCTAACCTCAGCTTTCCGATCGATTCCAGACCGAATAGGTTCCCGGCTATTACGCTCAATATCTGCGGAACACCGCCAACTTCAATGCTGAAATCCTCTGCCGGAAATGCTATTTCGGTTATGTCCCCGTCGATCTTCAGGACCTTTGCGCCGTAGTTCCTGAACACATCGTCCTTAAGCGTTGTAAGACCTGTCCAAGTTCCCGTGGACTGTTCTGCGGCGATGGCTTCCGCAGCCTTCTCCATTGTCAGTTCCGTTGTCACGCGGTATCTGCATATTACGTACGAATCAATATCGATGTCCTCATTCAAATGAAGATAAGAGTAGCTTTCCATTTTCATCACTCCATGTCAAATATCCTTTCTCCGAACTGTCTTATCATTATCCCGTAAACTTCAGCCGGGTGTATCATTCCCAATTCTGTTACGATCGCGTCGATGTACTTTGCGGGTGTGCTGTCGAACACGGGATTGAATATCTTCACGCTGTCGGGTATTTCCCCCGGTCTTACGACCTCCAAAGTGTCTCGTTCCTCGATCGTCACCATATCACCGAACAGCGTCATCGGTGAGAATTTGTATGTTTCACTGCAGACGATGAAAGGAACACGTGCTTCATCCGCTGCCAACGCAACTTGAGACGTTCCTATCTTGTTGACAAGCGCACCATGTGCCGTTATCGTATCTGCTCCTACAATGACGATGTCTGCCTTTTTCATGACCGTGCGGACAGCACTGTCTATCATCAGCGTAACGTCAATACCTTCTTTCGCCAGTTCGTTGACCGTCAATATGCCTTGCCTCCACGGTCGGGATTCAGTTGCGAAGACCTTGATCCTCTTTCCCTGACGGTGCGCTTCCTTTATCGCACTCAATGCAGCACTGCTGTTGCAATGCGTTACGACGACATCGCCATCCTTGATCCTCTTCGCTCCGATCCTTCCTATCATCTCAACAGCTTTTTCGGAGTTCTTTACGAATTTTGAGGAATTGTCCTTCACCGTTTTGACAGCATCCTTGACCGTCTTTGCTTTGTCAATATCCTTCAGCGTTGCCTGAACGCCGTTCCACAGTGAAACGGCCGTAGGCCTTGAATCCAATATCGTCTTGGATGCTTTGCTGATATCTTTCAGGAACAACTTGATATCATTTCCTTCGTAGTTCCCGGCAAAGTCAGAAAGCGCGGATGCACCTGCCCTTGCAATACGTCCTGCCCCTCTGATGCTCATATCCTGTATCGCATTCGCAGTTTCGTTGATATCCATGTCAATGGGAAACGGTTGTGTTGATAAAAAGTCATCTGTTTTACAGCAGTGTTTCAAAAACTATTCTCTTTGCCTCATCCATCCCATACGCCAGATACATCACGCCGATGAGTGCTTCGAAGGCATCCGCACGCATGTTCTCTTCCAGTACGTTCGTCTTCGTGCCTTTGTCGATGTGACCGTTGCCTACAAGTAACACAGCATCAAGGTCCAAACCCTTTTCCAGTATCTTCGAGGACATCTTCCTGTTGGCAACTATGTCCTGTTTCATTATCGTCATATTCCCTTCTGGGTCATTGGTCGTTTTGTAAATATGTTCGCAAACGATCAGCTCGATCACAGCATCTCCCAAAAACTCCAATCTTTCATACGATTCGGTTGCATGACATTCATTCGAATAACTGTCATGGGTCAACGCTGCCATGAAAAGGTCGAGAACATCATCAGGAACGTTACGTTTCAGGAACGGCGGTCTCGCCAGGAATTCTCTGATGACTTGTTTGTGATCTCGCACATCACTGATAAGAGAATGAAGGAATATAATCCATTCTAACGGACATGTTTATTAACAGTGTAGTCGAATCAGGTATATATGGCAGCGAAGAAAGGCAGATTCCGAGGCGCAAGGCATGCTCCGAAAAGATTAGAGAGTGATATACTCGAACTTTGCGGCTCAATTTCCAAGGATCCCGGAATGCTGAGACCGAAATGTGCGGGAAACTGCAGGAAATGTCATTTCGACAAGACGTTCGCTTCTCTCGGTAAACTTGAAAGGTTCAGGGGCAACGCTGCCGCCCTCAACAAGATGGGAGAAAAAGGAAGTGACGACATATTCAAAGCAACAGCAGTAGCAATGTCGTTACATGCAGCAGGAAGCATTCCCTATCTGACGTCAGCGAGGATCGCCGGGGAAATAATACCGTTTGCGGTCCGCGGACGCATGGGTAACGATAAGCTGATCGCAATACAGCATTACAACGATCCGAAACTGAGGCTGATGTTATACAGCGGATTCGCCAGGAAAAAAGGTCTGCACATCTACTCATTTGAGGACGAGGTCGTATGCTCAGACATACCGAACATGCCTGCTGATTATCTTTACGATACATTCTGGGAATCCCCCTATGAGTTCCCTGATGACGGATTATCGTGCGGTCATGATATTGAAGGAATACTCGTGATCAGGATCAAATCCCTTAACGAAGAGATCCGGATATGCAAGAACTGTGCGAAAGACGTTTCTACTATCCAGTATCTGGTTTCAAGACAGATCGCAAACGATCCGACAGATGATCTTGAAGTGTTCGTAGAACACAAATACAGCAAGGACGGAGCGATCGGAAAGGATCCGATAACCGGCGATATCCTGAAACAGTACATATTCAACAAGCTCAACGACCGTACGCTCATTGCGTTGGTCCTCAGAGAGAAGTTAAGCGATCTGAAGAAGCATGGTTCGGCGACGTACATAATCGGAAGCGAGAACTTCGGTTCTGACTTGAACGGATTCTTGGAAAAACTGAACGGAACGGAGTTGGAAAAGAAAGCATTGAGAGCATTCCTCGACGGACGTATCATTTCATTGGTCATCAGCAGCCACCGCGCAACAGAGGCTTTGGGAAACCTGTGGGATGAGTACTACAGAGACATCTTAGCGTCGATATCGACTGATGATATAGCGGCAAACATGGGAGACGTTTCAAGAATGAATCCGTCACAGATGATAACCAACGCAGACACGTTATTCATTTCGAAGGACGTCGTATCAAGACTTCCGGAATTCCCCCGTGCCGGCATCGTTACGAGAAACACAGACAAATTCGCGAAAGCCGCAAAGGTCGGCGGATGGGCACTGCTGAAAAAAGAAGTTGAATCGACGAACGTCAAAGACCATAGATCGAGATCTATCGCAAGAGCGTTCATACTTTCGGTGTCCGCAGGCGAAGCGGTCGGTAAGTTCTCTGCTGAGGAAGAAGATTTCGCGAAGTACCTGAAACCATTCGTTGATAACGTCATCATCGCGGAAGGAGAAAAGTACCGTGATGCAATGAATACGTTGCTTACAGCGTCCGGTTCAGGGGAGTCTGTTTGATTCGGACATCAGCAACGTAATGGGAAACGGATGGGGCGAAGGACTTCACTTCCCTTATTCCTAATATTTCGTGATCACACGGTTGCGAGTCGAATATCTGACGTATCTTTTCTTGATACTCGTTCACGTAGAACGTGTCGTGATAATGTATTATCCCGTTATCCTTGATCGCCGTCAATGCAGTTTCCAGGAACTCACTTGTTCTTTGGACATATCCCATCAGTATACGGTCGGCAAATGCCTTTGAATGCATGTGTCTGTTGTCACCGAGCACCGGGTAAAGAATGTCAGATACGTCATTGAGTTCAGCGTTCCTTACCAGGAATTCGTAAGAATCCGGATTCTTTTCCGTGGAAATTACTCTTAGCGGTTTTGTGAACTTCGCAATCGGTAAGGAAAAATAACCGATACCGGCGAACATATCCCATACCACTTCTCCGGTGCAATCGAGTTTTGCCATCCTCTCCCGCTCGTCAGTATTCCCTGAGGAGTACATCACTTTGGTCACGTCGAACTCGTAACGTATACCATTCTCCAATCGCGACGAGACGGTATCGGAACCGAAGATCACTTCCATATCCGGCCTTCTGAATTCTCCCGAGACACCGTGGTCTATGCATATTGTTTTCATTCCCAATGCTTCTGCGTACGCCTGTCCGATACGTTGCTTGTACTCATCGGGAACATCCATTTTCAGTATTGCGATGTCGCCGACATACTCCCATTTCATTGGCAATTGTCCTTTGACCTTTTCGGGCAGATCGTGTAGTGCCAGACATATCTTTTCCTGAGGACTTTTACGTTCTCTTGAGTAATGGATGTCTTCAATGATCTCATATCCTTTCAGTACATCTTCATTCCCCGGAAGTATCGGTACGAGACGGTGCGTTTCCGTCTTTCTGATCTTTGCGTTACGGTCGATGACGTCCATTTCCATCAGACGGTCTATCTCAGCGGAAGCATCTTCAGAACGTATTCGGACATACTTCAACGTCTCACCACTGCTTTCAGGAATGTAGGAAGTGCCCGGGCGATCACCGGAAGGTTCGTCAATATCGGAAAGATAACATCAGACGGATTGTCGATACTGATGTCGTCCAAGACCTTACGGACACTGGGCCTGTTGATGTCTTCGAATATTTCATTTAAACCCTGGTCATCCATTTTCTTGTACATCTTCCTTAAGGCGTAACCGTTCCTGAGTTCTTTGCCCACTTCTTTCTTCCACCCGGACTCGTATCTTTTCATCATTTCGGAAGAAAGATCGTTGTTACGGAATGCTTCGTTGACCGTGTCCCTGAGGCAGTAAGATGAACGGAACGCAGGATAAAGACCGCCTCCGGACACAGGTTTTACCTGACCGGCGGCATCGCCTATCAGTAACAATCTTTCACCATAGGAACGGGGTCTTCCGCCTAATGGTATCATACCGCAATGTTTCTCTTTGACTTCGGCATTCTCAAGACCTGCCTTCCTGATCAACGCTTTAAGATGGATCGCAGGAATGCTGTCGGAGTTACAGCATAATCCCACCCGTGTAAGATCTCCGAAAGGGATCACCCAAGCAAAGAATCCCGGTGCTACGTCAGAACCGATGAAGATGTTCATCATCTCCTGGTCGTCGCATACGTGTTTCAGATCGGCCTGGATCCCCCGGACGTATTCTTTTGCATCGTTCTTCCCTAATGATCCTGACACCGCAGACCTGTGGCCGTCGGCACCGATGATGATCTCCGATTCGATATCAGAACCGATGTCTATTTTGACGGAATCCTTTCCGATGGTATGTGACCGATACCTTGTGTTGTACAGATATTCTGCACCGACGTCCTGAGCAGCATCTGCCATCTTCCTGTCGAGTTCAGAACGGTCTATCAAGACAGCTTTCCGTCCCTTCGATCTTGCTGAAATGATACCGTCGTTAGGAAAATGGACATGCGCACCGTAAAGCGAGTTCAATACGTCAACGTTCACGCCGCAGAGGTCAAGAACATCCTCCGAAACCAGTCCGGTGCATTGTACGGGCAGTCCGGAAACGCTGTGTTCCTCTACGACCGTGACGGTATGTTCTTTAGCAAGAAGCACTGCCGCCTTGGAGCCGGCAGGTCCGCCGCCTATGACGGCGATATCACTTCTTTGATTTCTCATAATCCTTAATGAAATTGGCTATTCCTTCATCTGTTTTGGGATGTGCCAGCATCTTTGTAAGAACATCATAAGGAATGGTTGCGATATCAGCACCCATCATTGCCGCATCCACTACATGGATCGGATGCCTGATGCTTGCTGCTATGATCTCTGTGTTGAAATCGTAGTTGTTGAAGATGATAGCGATCTGCGACAGCATCTCGCAGCCGTCCTGACCGATGTCGTCCAAACGTCCTACGAACGGTGAGACGTAACGTGCACCTGCTTTCGCTGCGAGCAGTGCCTGCTGCGGCGAGAATATGAGCGTCATGTTCACGTCAATACCTTCTGACGACAGCACTTTGGTGGCCTTCAGTGATTCCAAGCACATTGGAAGTTTGACGTTAATGTTCTTGTGTATCTTCGCAAGCTCACGGCCTTCTTTGATCATGTCCTCTGCTTTCAGGGACATCGCTTCAGCGGATATCGGACCGTCGACGATCTTTGATATTTCTTTTACGCACGTCTTGAGGTCTGTTCCTTCCTTGGCTATGAGGCTGGGGTTGGTCGTTACACCGTCAAGTATTCCCCAGCTGTTGATCTCTTTGATCTTCTCGATGTTTGCTGTATCAATGAATATCTTCATCTTTTCCACCACTTGGTCTTAGGTTTCTTTGAAATTGATCTTCTTGCCGCCTCAACGATATCTCTTGACGTGAGGCCGTATTTCTTCATCAGTTCATCCGGGTTACCGGATTCACCGAATGTGTCCTTTGTCCCTACTCTTGCCATTGGAACAGGGTCTATCTCGGAAATGCATTCCGCTACTGCAGATCCCAGACCGCCGATGATGCTGTGTTCCTCAGCAGTGACGATGCAACGGGTCTTCCTTATCGATCTCAGAACGCAGTCGGAATCAAGCGGCTTGATCGTGGACATGTTGATCACTTCCGCGCTTATTCCGTTCTTTGCCAATTCGTCAGCAGCTTCCAGGCAGTACATTACCATTTGTCCCGTACCTACAAGCGTAACATCCTTCCCTTCTTTCAGGACGGTAGCTTTACCGATCTCAAATTTCACGTCCTCCGGCAGGATCGTCGGGAAGTCGCTGCGTCCCATTCTCATGTAACACGGTCCGTTGTGATCAGCTATCACTTTAGTCGCTGCGTACGCTTCATATGCATCCGCAGGGGAGATGACGATCATGTTGGGAATACTGCGCATTATTGCGATATCCTCCAACGCCTGGTGCGAAGCACCATCCTCGCCGACACTGATGCCGCAGTGTGTTGCTACGACCTTAACATTAAGCTTAGGGTACGCAACAGCTAAACGTATCTGCTCCCAGCACCTTCCTGACGCAAATACCGCAAACGTTGATGCGAACACCGTTTTACCGGAAGCCGCTAATCCCGAAGCGACGCCGATCATGTTCTGTTCAGCGATACCGATCTGGAAGAACCTTTCCGGTGCTGCTTTCTTGAAATCTGATGTCTTTGTGGAACCGGCAAGATCCGCATCTAAGACGACGATGTCCTTACGTTCAGCGAGTTCTGCTAGCGCTTTGCCGTAATACGAACGCTGTGCGGCCGTTTTCATTCCGATCCCTCCAGTTCTTTCATTGCCTGTGCATGTTCGTCGCAATTGCAGGCACGTCCGTGGAATTCTGCTTTTCCCTCCATGAACGATACGCCCTTTCCTTTGACGGTATCCATTATGATCACCGTCGGCTTATCGGAGCATTTAGAGGATTCGCATGCTTCCACTATCTCGGGAATGTTGTGGCCGTTGATGCATATCACGTTCCATCTGAACGCTTTCCATTTATCGGCTATCGGATCTACGCCCATTGCCTTCTCAGTGTCACCGGTTATCTGCAAGTGGTTGCGGTCAACGAATGCAGTTACGTTTCCAAGGGAATAATGGCCTGCAAGCATTGCCGCTTCCCATATCTGGCCGCTTTGTAATTCACCGTCACCGAGCAGACAGAATATCCTCGTATCCTTTTCGTCAAGTTTTGAAGCAATGGCCATTCCGCATGCCATGCTCAACCCCTGGCCTAAAGAACCCGTAGACATCTCCACTCCAGGTGTCTTTCCCCTTACGGGATGACCTTGAAGTTTAGAGTTTATCTTCCTCAGTGTTACAAGATCCTCGATCGGAAAGTATCCGGATTCTGCCAATGCGGCGTAAAGAACAGGCGCAACGTGACCTTTTGAAAGAACGAACTTATCGCGGCCTTCCCAGTTCGGATCCTTGGGGTTATGGCGCATTACCTTGAAGTACAGCACAGCTAACAACTCGGCGGAGGACAGAGAACCTCCGGGGTGGCCGGAACCGGCACTGGACGTCATTTCGATGACGTGTTTCCTTATCGTGTTGGCTATGCATTCAAGGCTGCGTTCCACTTCATTCACCTTCAGTCGCTTTCGATCCTTGGTGCCAATAAGTAACGAACAGTGCTGTTACCGTTAGCGAGGTCGAACACAAGTTTGACCGGATAGTCGTTGTCTAAGTCGATCTTAACAACAGTATCGGAAGGAATTGCTTTAACGAGGTTAGAGAAATAATCCAACGGGAATAAGCTGCACACTTCTGTCGAACTTGTGATATTGACCAAATTCGCTTTCTCCAATTTCAGACTTGCAGCATCCGTGTCCCCTTCGGACAACAGCTCAAATGATTCTGAGTTCGCCTTCAATGCGATATGATCCGATATCGTTTCAGCAGCTTTGATCCCTTTTTGGAGTTCTGAGACGACCACTTCAATGCACGCAGACAATGAAAGCTGAGGAACCTTAGGATCGCTCAATCCTGACGTATCAACGAGATTCATGCGCCTTGTTATGTTCCCTACCTTCAGGATCAGTCTTCCGTGGTCCTCGTCATGTTCCATGCACACCATATCTCCTGACGTCGCCAATTTCAGAACGCCTTTGACCTTGTCCAGATCCACGCCGATCTCGGCATGTTCTGCGGAATATGATTCGAATGCTCCTTTTCCAATGTCCATTTCGATCATTGCTACGTGAGCCGGATCGACGGCCTTCATGCTTACGCCGTCTGTATCTATTGACAGTTTCACTTCATCCACCAAAGTGGATATGACATTCACAATGCCCTTGAGCGTGTCCGATTTTATCTCTGCTTTGAACACTTTATCACCTTCTTACAATCCGCAAGCGAGTATTAATACTCCC
>JGI994J12354_10003216_pt1 | contig 15392 bp, 10 predicted proteins | sample IntmicLarv3ML3BL_FD_12354 | JGI IMG/M metagenome (IMG submission 12354)
CGGCAGGTATGGCATGTCTTCCTTCGGAAGAATGCGAGAGACAACGCCCTTGTTTCCGTGGCGTCCTGCCATCTTGTCGCCAACGGAAATTTTTCTCTTCTGCGCGATGAAAACGCGGACGACCTGATTCACGCCCGGGCTCATCTCGTCACCGTTTTCACGGGTGAAAACCTTTACATCAACAATAATTCCGCTCTCGCCGTGAGGCACCTTTAGCGAGGTGTCGCGAACCTCGCGAGCCTTTTCGCCGAAGATGGCGCGAAGCAGGCGCTCTTCCGCGGTGAGGTCTGTTTCGCCCTTGGGCGTGACCTTTCCGACGAGAATGTCGCCGGCGTGAACCTCGGCACCGATGCAGATAATTCCGCGCTCGTCAAGATACTTTAGAGCATCCTCGCCGACGCCGGGAATGTCGCAGGTGATTTCCTCAGGTCCAAGCTTGGTGTCGCGAGAGGCGCACTCATATTCCTCAACATGGATGGAGGTGAAAACATCATCCATGACAAAGCGCTCGTTTATGAGGATAGCATCCTCATAGTTATAGCCCTCCCAGGTCATAAAGCCGACTAGAACGTTTTTGCCAAGCGACAATTCGCCCTGTGCGGTGGACGGACCGTCCGCAATGACGCTGCCCTTTTCAACGTGCTCTCCAAGCTCAACAATCGGGCGCTGGTTAAAGCAGGTGCCCTGGTTGCTTCTGGCAAATTTGACAAGAGAATGGTCGCGAGTAATGCCTTCGTCGTAGCGAACGGTGATATTGTCTGCGGAAACCTTTGTAACCGTTCCCGGACCATCCGCAAGCACAACAACGCCGGAGTCCACCGCGCACTTGTGCTCAATGCCCGTTGCGACAATCGGAGCTTCCGTAATCATAAGCGGAACAGCTTGGCGCTGCATGTTCGCGCCCATGAGCGCACGGTTCGCGTCATCGTTTTCAAGGAAGGGAATCATTGCCGTTGCGATAGACACCATCATGCGCGAGCTGACGTCAACATAGTCAACCCTCTCGCGCTCAACCGAGATAATTTCATCTCTGTGGCGGCAGGCAATGCGCTCGTTTACAAAGAAGCCATTCTCGTCCACCGGCTCTGTCGCCTGAGCTACGACGTAGTTGTCTTCAATGTCGGCTGTCATATAGTCGGTTTCGTCCGAAACGCGGTAGCCGACGATGCTTCCGTCCTCGTTGCAAACCTTTTCAACTCTGCGGTAAGGGGTGATTATAAATCCATATTCATTAACTCTCGCAAAGGACGCAAGATATGAGATTAGTCCGATGTTCGGACCCTCCGGTGTTTCAATCGGGCACAGGCGCCCATAGTGGCTATAATGAACGTCGCGAACGTCAAACGAGGCGCGCTCGCGGCTAAGACCGCCGGGACCGAGGGCAGACAGGCGGCGCTTGTGTGTAAGCTCGGCAAGTGGGTTTGTCTGGTCCATAAACTGCGACAGAGGGCTGGAACCGAAAAATTCCTTAATCGCCGCCGTTACCGGGCGGATGTTTATAAGACTCTGCGGAGTTACAATGTCCAAATCCTGAAGCGTCATGCGCTCGCGGATAACGCGCTCCATGCGAGAGAAGCCGATGCGAAACTGGTTTTGCAAAAGCTCGCCCACGCTTCTCATGCGGCGATTGCCGAGATGGTCGATATCGTCCGCCTCGCCAATTCCGGTGGCAAGACAGTTTAGATAGTTTACAGATGCGAAGATATCATCGAGAATGATGTGCTTTGGAATAAGAAGGTCCATGTTGTCGCGGATAGCATTTTTCAGCTCATCCCCGGAATGCTCCTCCATAAGCTGCTTGAGGATAATGTAGCGAACCTTTTCTTTAACGCCGATTTCCTTCGGGTCAAAGTCCACAAAGCGCGCCATGTCAACCATGCCGTTTGTAAAAACGCGAACAGCGCGACCTTCAACCTCAAGCCAGCAATCTATAACACCGGCAGCTTGAATTTCGTCTGCCTTGGCACGGGTCAAAACCGCTCCGGCTTCGGCAATTATTTCGCCCGTTTCAGGGTCTGCCACAGGAACGGCAAGAATGTGACCGCTGATGCGCGGAGCAATGGCAAGCTTTTTGTTAAACTTGTAGCGACCAACAGCGGAAATGTCATAACGCCTGTGGTCATAGAAAAGGCTGTTTAGCAAGGCATCCGCGCTGTCAACTGTCGGGGGGTCGCCGGGGCGGAGCTTTTTATAAATTTCCACAAGGCTGGCGTCGCGAGTTTGGCAGGTGTCTTTTTCAAAGGTTTGAACAATGCGCAAATCCTCGCCGAAAATTTCGCGAATCATCTCGTTTGTAACGCAGCCGGCAACCGTGTCGCAGCAGGAGAGCCAGGTGCTGGGGTCTTCGGGGTTATATTGACCCATCGCCTTGAGAAGCCAGGTGACGGGGATTTTGCGGTTTTTGTCTATGCGGACATAAAACACGTCGTTTACATCCGTTTCAAATTCGAGCCATGCGCCGTGGTAAGGAATGATGGTTGTGCCATAAACAGACATAAGCGCCTTGTCCGTCTTCTTGTCAAAATAAATGCCGGGGCTTCTGACAATCTGAGAAACAATAACACGCTCGGCGCCGTTTATGATAAAGGTGCCGCCCTCCGTCATAATCGGGAAATCGCCCATGAAGATTTCCTGCTCTTTTATTTCGTCAGTTTCCTTGTTGCGAAGGCGAACCGCAACCTTTAAGGGCGCGGCATATGTGGCATCGCGTGCCTTGCACTCAAGCTCAGAATATTTCGGTTCTTCATTCATGGAATAGCCGACAAAGCTAAGCTCAAGATTGCCGGAATAGTCGCTGACAGACTCGACCTCTCCAAAAATCTCTTTAAGCCCCTGCTCTATAAACCATTTGTAAGAGTTTTTCTGAATCTCGAGCAGGTGCGGCATTTCCTGAACCTCGGCTGTTCGGGCAAAGCTTTTCCTGAGGGTTTTGCCGTAATAAACGTCATTTGGCATTGACCTGTCACTCCTTTGAATGTAGTGTAAACACCCGGACGTGTTGTCAGTTCTTCGTCCTCGGGTATTGATTTTTTGATAGATAATGCTAAAATAATTACAAAAGTCATTGTGGGGAAGTTTTACATTTTTGTAAAATAAATATAGCATGTAATTCTATCACGCCCTGCTTGCGTTGTCAAGGCTTTTTTACAAGGCTTTTGCGCCCTACACTGCAAAAGAAGGTGACCTGCCATGAAAAACAAAAATCCAAAAAACATTAATATCAATGTATCAATCCCCGGCTTTGCTCTTTTGGTTGCGTTTTTATATTTTGTTGGCTACGCAATTGGCAAAGCAATCGGATACCTCTAAAAAAACAAACCTGGCGGCATGAGAAAAAACTCTGCCGCCTTTTATTTTAGGAATTTTTTATGATTTACTACACAATCGGACTCACCATAATAGGCGTCGCCGCCCTGCTCGCCCTCCACGCCATCGGACTTTTAAGACAGAAAAAAACACTTTTTGCGAGCACCGCGCTCATCTCTGCCGCGCTCGTGCTGCGCGCATTTTTGATGGAGCATGAAACGCTGGACTATCAAATTTTCCTAACCCAGTGGGTAACATTTTTCAGAGAAAACGGCGGCATCGAAGGTCTAAGCCAAAGCATCGGAAACTACAACCTTCCCTATCTCTATTTTCTCTCCATTTTTTCTTACAGCTCCATTCGGGATTTATACCTTATTAAACTTCTTAGCGTCTTTTTCGATTTCGTCCTCGCCTTTGGCGTTGCTCACATTGTTTGTGTGTTTCACAAAAGCCGCCTGCGCACCCTTGCCGCATTTTTTCTGACACTTTTTCTGCCCACGGTCGTTCTAAACGGCGCATATTGGGGACAGTGCGACAGCATCTATGCCGCCTTCGCGGTGTGGAGCGTCTATTTCGCGCTCTCAAAGCGCCCGATTTTTTCGGTCGTGTGCATCGCGCTCTCATTTGCCTTCAAGCTTCAGGCGGTTTTCATCATGCCGGTTTTTCTGCTTTTCATCTACACAGGCAGGATGAAGTGGTGGCATCTGACCGCCTTCCCTGTCACCTACATCGCTACCGTTCTGCCTGCCGTCGTGCTCGGTCGCCCCTTTGTGGACACTATTCTGCTTTATTTTAACCAAGCCGGAACTGTCGGCTCCGGATTAAATTACAACTCCGCCTCCATCTTCGCACTCATCCAAAATGTCCAAAACACTTCGCTTGCCTCAAAGCTCGCTATCCTCGGCGCGTTCTTATTTGTCGTTTTAATTCTAGTCTGGCTTTTCACAAAGCGGAAAAATCTTTCCGGCGAAACGGCTCTCGCTTGCGCGGTGCTCTTCTCCATTGCAATCCCCTTTCTGCTTCCGCACATGCATGACCGATATTTTTTCGTCGCCGATGTGCTAACACTCGCCTTTGCCGTGGTTATTCCAACGCTTTCCTTTGTCCCGGTCTGTGTCAGCTTTGCCTCGCTCTTGTCCTATCACGCCTATCTAAGGGCAAAATTTTTGCTGCCGCTTAGCTATGGCGCGTCCGCAATGCTCGTCGCGGCAATCTTTGTGCTGCTTTACATGATTTACCACAATGGAATCACATCGAAAAAAATTAAAAAACCGTATTGACAAAACCTTAAATTCTGCTATAATAATCAAGCACTCAAAAAATGCGAGAGTGCTGGAACCGGTAGACAGGCACGTTTGAGGGGCGTGTGTCAACTGACGTGGGAGTTCAAGTCTCCTCTCTCGCACCATATTGAGCAAAAGCCGCTTTTCGAGAAAAATTCTCGAAAAGCGGCTTTTATATTTTCAAATTATAGCAAATTTTGAGAGCTTTTTATTGCTTGTAGCGCAAACTTGCTGTATAATGATTATACAACATAATTATCCCTAACGCAGGATAACAAAAACCATAAAAAGCCATAATCCAGCAGCAATGCCCACCCAATCCACAAAAACAAATAAAGGAGAGGTAAAAAATGTCAAACTTAAAAGGAACCAAAACTGAAAAAAACCTGATGGAGGCATTTGCAGGCGAAAGTCAGGCAAGGAACAAATACACCTTCTTTGCCTCCAAAGCGAAAAAGGATGGATATGAGCAAATTTCAGCCATTTTTACAGAAACTGCCGCAAACGAAAAGGAGCACGCCGAAATCTGGTACAAGCTGCTTTGCGGCGGCTCAATCGCTTCAACTGCCGAAAACCTCAAAGCCGCAGCCTCTGACGAAAACGGCGAGTGGACAGAAATGTACAAGCAAATGGCAGCCGATGCTCGCGAAGAGGGCTTTGACGACATCGCCTTCCTGTTCGACTCTGTCGGCGCAATCGAAAAAGAGCATGAGGAGCGCTATCTTGCCCTGCTGAAAAATGTTGAAAGCGGCTCTGTCTTTTCTAAAACCGAAAAATCCGTCTGGATTTGCCGCAACTGCGGACACATCGTGGACAGTGAAAACGCCCCGGAAAAATGCCCCGTCTGCAACCATCCACAGGCATATTTTGAGCTTCGTCTAATCAACTATTAAAAAGCATTAAAGCCGTACCGCCTAAAATTATTTTTAGGCGGTACTTTTTTTATCCACAACGCACAAGACAAAATTTGCCGACTTGTTATTTTCCCTTTTTGTAAACGCGCCCTAGCCCAGCGCCTATATTTTTAACAGCGACATAAACCATCGCGCCTGCAAAATATTTAACCACGCCTGCATAAACCGGATAGGCTCTGTCGCAAAATCCGTTTTGCTGCCAGTGTCTTGTATCCCTCTCGCTTGCAACAAATTCGCCAAGTGACATGGCGCGAAAGGCATTATGCACAGCAATATTTTTCATGCCCGGCGCAAGCGGCTTACCAGATTTTATCATCTGATAAAACCGCTCAGCAGCGCCGTCAAGCCTTGCCGAGAGCTTGTCGGCAGAGCGCATTTCGCGCTCCTTCGTGTTTAATGTCAGCACAAGCGCGCCATTTATCCCCCACTGCCCAATGACGGTTTTCAGATATTTTGCAACTTTCCGCTCCCCCGACCCGGCGGAGGTAGAAACCACCATGCCCTTTTTTCCAAAAAGCGCAGGACGGTGAAACATAAACGCCAAATGGTCAAGAACATTCTTCATAGCCGCGTTCAGCGCCCACACATAGGTCGTGCCGCTAACTATAACACCATCGCAAGCCAAAAGCGCACTCTCCACGCCTTGCATGGCGCTGTAATGCGGACAATATTCCTCGCCCTTTAAAAAGCATATGTGGCAGGAAGTGCAAAAAGGCAGCTCAAGCTCACGAGTGCTGATTTCGGTAATCTCCACCTCCGGCTTTTCTGCAAGGCGTCTTATAATCTGAGCTGTCAAATCGTATGTGCTGCCACGGCGCATACTGCCGTGAATTACAAGAATCTTCATATGAATTACCTCGCCCTCTGGTTTGTTGGTTTATAAATTTTCTAAGCCAGCCCCTCCGCTGCCATAAGCAGCCGTTTGTCAAACTCCGGCTCATCCAAAGCTGCCGCGCCGCTTGTCTCAATGCCTATCAAAAGGGCAGCTAACTCATGCAGAAATGGTTCAAATTCTTTGATAACTATGAAAATCGGTCTACAGCCAACAGTTCGAGCATTGGCTTTGATGATACTTCAGCCTTTAGTGTGGCAGTTCTTCATCCAAGCCCGTTTCCCCGGCGACTCGTGCCTCAAAACGGTTATAGGTAAAGCGCCGCATAATATCCCCGTGTCGTAGCCTCCACAACATTTGACGGGCAAACACAGTCGCCAACCTCCGCAAAAACAGGTGCGCAGTCGCGCAGAGCATCAACCGCCGCACGGCGCGAGCGCATTCCGGCAGCACACAAAACCGTGTCCGCCCGAACAAGCACCTCCTCCCCCGTTTCGCCGGAGCAAAAAAGCCCCTCCTGCGTAACGCGCACAGCGCGGCTGGACAAAAAACTTTTCACGCCAAAGCGCTCCATCTCCTCCAGCAGCAGTGGGCGGTGTCGCGCGTTTGCGTCGGCAGCAAGGCTCGCTCCCATTTCGACAATCGTAACCGCCTTGCCCTCCATAGCAAGATGCAGCCCCATTTCGCAGCCGACAAGTCCGCCGCCAACTACAGCAACACGCGCCCCAATTTTAGACGCGCTATTGTGAAGCATCGCTGCCATAATAACATTTTCCCCGTCAATTCCGGGAATTTCCGGCACAACAGCCTCCGCGCCCACGGCGCAAATTATAGCCTCCGGTCGCTCTGCGGCGGCTAACTCCGGCGTAAGCTCGGTTTCAAGGCAGATTTTCACTCCCAGCTTCTGCGCCAAATGCCCATATCCAGCACAAAGCGCACAAAGGTCTCTCTTAAACGAAACGCCACGCTCTGCGCGAAGTGCGCCGCCAAGCTCTACCTGCTTTTCAAACAAGGTCACCTCGTGCCCATGCCGTGCGGCAGTTATCGCAGCAATAAGTCCGCCCGGACCACCTCCGGCAACAAACACCTTTTTCGGGCTTTGCGAGGGCGGTATAAAGCGGTTTTCCTCCTCCCGTCCGATAATGGGGTTAATGGCGCAGCGGCGAAGTCCGCTTGTCATCCTCTCCGCGTGGCAGGTGAAGCAGCGAGTGCAGCTTAAAATCTCATCATCTCGCCCCTCGCAAATCTTTGAAGGAAGCTCCGGGTCGGCAAGCAGCGAGCGCCCCATAACCACAACATCCGCCTTGCCCGTTGCAATTATTTCCTCCATCATCGCAGGGTCACCCAGCGCGCCAACCGTGGCAACGGGAACCTTAACATGCTTTTTAATCTCCGCCGCAAGCCAAACATTGCATCCCCTCTCGCGAAACATCGAAGGGTGCTGAATGCCAAAGCCACCCTCAAAAATGCCGCCGGAAACATGAAGCATCTGAATTTTGTCCTCAACCAGCTTTGCAATCTCCGCCGCCTCTTCCACATCATATCCGCCGGGCATAAAGTCCGAGCCGCTTATGCGCAGCTCTATCGGAAAATCCGCTCCAACAGCCGCGCGAACGCTGTCCAAAACCTCCAGCAAAAACCGAGCTCGCCCATCCACACAGCCGCCATATTCGTCTGTTCTAAAATTATAAAGTGGTGAGAGAAACTGGTGCAAAAGCCAACCATGCCCGGCGTGAACCATAAGCATGTTAAACCCTGCCGTCTTCGCGAGCGCGGCATATTTTCCAAAGCTTTCGCAAATCTCGCGTATAAGCTCCACCGGCATCTCAAGAACCTCAACCGCATTCGGAAGCACCATTTTGCTTGGTCCAAATCGCTTTGCCCCGGACAAATGGCTTTTGTCAAGCGAGTCCGCGCCGCCATACATTCCGCCGTGGGACAGTTGAAGGCTGGAAGCTGCCCCATGCCGCCGAATGGCGTTTGCCGCAAGGGCAAAGCCGCGCATAGCGCCGGGCGCGCCAATGTCAATGTGCGCACTGTGGCTTTTCCCCGTTTCGGGGTGAACAACGCATTCGCTTATTGTAACAGCAGCCGCACCGCCGCGCGCGCGAAGCTCATAAAAAGCAGCCGAGGACGCGGTTAGGGCACCATCCTTCGGAATGTCCGGGAAGGACATGGGCGCGGAAATCATGCGGTTTCTCAAAACCACATTCCCAATTTTCAGCGGACTTGAGAGGCTTGGATATTTCCTGCTAAAGCTATTCTCCTGCATCATTTTTGAACGCTTCCTTTCTTACGGAAAATTGTTTTGTCTAACAAAATTTTACCACAAGAGTTATAAGGCTTACAATAGAATATTAACAAATAAAATAATCCCCACCCTTCGATAAAATCACTCGACGGGTGGGGACTGTTCATTTTTTGATATTAATATTTTGTAAAGCCTGCCATTAAAGCGTCTGCAATGTCCATTTCTCCTTCGGCAGAGGTGTTTGTAATGATAAAGCCCACCATTCTGCCGTCAATCTTCCTCACTGTGTAGGTTTGTGTCATAACCATTCCATACATGATTGTCGAGGCGCTCATTTGCTGATAGCTCTGTCCAGCTATCTCCACAGAGCTAATCTCATCATCAAGCTCATACACGGGGTTTGTTAGCATTTCAAGCTGAGCCTTCAGCGCGGTGAGATACTGCTCTGCTGTGAGATTACTAAAGCTGAGCTTTTCAACGAACACAATTACATTCGTTCCGCTTGTTATGTCAGATGCCATCATTTCGTAAACTGTTGTGATATTTGCGTATTCAACTAAGTCCGCGTCCAGCTCTGTAAGCTCGGTAGCAAGCCCCATCATCATCTGTAAATCTTCATCAGTTGCCATAACAAAGCCTTCCGGCAGGGTAAATCTAAGGTCCAAATATTCGCTTTCAAATGTAGTGTCTGTGGTGCTTCCCTTTTTATAGCCGGATGAATCCTCGGTGTCTTGCACATCTGGCTCCGCGCCCTCGCCGCCGATTTCGTCCTCCGGCTCGTGTGTCGGCTCTGTCTCCGGCTCGGGCGAAGGTTCGCTGCTTTCAATCACAGGCTCCGGTGTTTCGCTCTCCGGCTGCTTTGTGTTGCAAGCGGTCAGCAAAAGAAGCGCCATTGCCAGCGCAAGTGCCGATAACAAAATTTTTTTCATAATTTTTTATTCCTTTTCGATTTAATTTTACAGGGCTGCAAATTTTCAAATCTGCAGCCCTACAATAGCTAAGCTAAGCTCAGTGAAGCACTCTAGCTTTGGTGGACCCGATGGGATTCGAACCCACGCTCTCCGCGTTGCGAACGCGGCGCTTTCCCAGCTAAGCTACGAGCCCATATCCATTCTGCTGCTTAGTATACCACAGCAAAAATCAGTTTGTAAAGCCAATTTTGCTCAAAATATTTCCCCTGTTTTCGCGCAAAATATCTTAAACGGAAATTTATCTTGAAAAACTAATGTAAATGTAGTAAACTTATACTCACGGTCTTTGGCAAGGCTGCACTAGTCGGGGAGATAGCGGTGCCCTGTAACCTGCAATCCGCTATAGCAGGGATGAATTCCTATTTTAGGGTATATGATGTGTTGACTGACCTCAGCTCGCGGTGTTGACGTTTCGGTCTTGCGCAACGAAGCCCCATGAACCATGTCAGGCGGGGAACCGAGCAGCATTAAGTGGTTCGCTTTGTGTGCCGCAAGGCAGCCGAAATTGAGCTAGCGGCTGTTGTAACGGATGGGTCATTTTATTCAACAATGGGTGTGCAGTCCTGCCAAGGACCGTTTATCTTTTTGGAGGTGCCTAAAAAGATGTATCAAGCTTTATACCGAAAGTGGCGTCCAAAAACATTTGACGATGTTTCCGGACAGTCCCACATTACAGACACCCTTAAAAAACAGGTGTCCACAGACAGACTCTCCCACGCCTATCTTTTCATAGGTACGCGCGGCACAGGCAAAACAAGCTGTGCAAAAATTCTTGCAAAAGCCGTTAACTGCCTTGCCCCAACTGATGGTAATCCCTGCAACGCCTGCCCGTCCTGCCTCGGCATTGATGACGGCTCTGTTATGGACGTTGTAGAAATGGATGCCGCTTCAAACAACGGTGTGGACAATGTCCGCGCGCTGCGTGATGAGGCGGTTTTTTCTCCGGCAATGTCCAAAAAGCGCGTTTACATAGTGGACGAGGTTCACATGCTCTCAAACGCGGCGTTCAACGCCCTCCTTAAAATTCTTGAGGAGCCCCCAGCTCATCTCATGTTCATTCTCGCAACAACCGAGCTTCAAAAGGTTCCGGCAACCATTCTCTCTCGCTGCCAGCGCCATAGCTTCAAAAGGCTCGATGCCGACAGCATCATCGCCCGGCTAAAGCTCGTTTCCGCAAGCGAGAATATCAGCCTCGAGGACGATGCCGCAGCCCTAATCGCGCGCCTGTCCGAAGGCGGCATGCGCGACGCGCTCTCCCTGCTTGACCAATGCTCCGGCAGAGATGTTATAAGCGCCGAAACCGTTAACAACGCGCTCGGTCTTGCCGGCGCACGAAGCACGGTCACACTTTTAGGACACATTTGTGACAAAAACGCACAGCAAACGCTTTTAACCTTCGAGGATTTGTGGAAAAACGGAAAAGACCCTGCCATCCTGCTCTCGGAGCTATCCTCGCTCGTTCGCGACATTTTAATATGCGTCGTCGCGCCAAAAAACAGCTCGCTGCTCCAGTCCGGCGCGTTTGACGGCGCAGCGCTTGCAAGGTTTGCGAGAATTTTGCCCTCCTCGGTTTTAGTGTGGCAGCTTGAAACCCTTCAAAAAGCAATGACCGACATTAAATCCGGACAGGCAAAAATTATATGCGAGCTATGCCTTATAACCCTTTGCGAGCCGGGTGACAGCCTGTCGCTTCTCTCGCGCATCGCCGGTCTTGAAAAGCGCCTTGACGAGGACAGCTTCACCCTAAGTCCTAAACCTTTGTCACAGCCATCGGCTCCAAGCCTTGACGCGGTACCAAAGCCGGAAATTCCGGCGACTGACCTGCGCCCACAAATAAGCGAGGAAATTTCACCAGACGAAATTCCCTTTGACATTCCCGACCACAGCAAAAAGACGGAAGCCGCAGCCTCCGAAGCTCCGCCCCCTCTTGAGCCGGAGCCCAAGGCGCCCTCCGCGCCGGAGGAAAATTCAGCGCAAAAAGCTCCAACGGCAATCGACAGCGGCGCTCCCCCTTCCTCTGACGCAGAAGGCTGGGACAAAATAAAAGCCGCTGCAAAAGGCAAGCTTCCAATCGGGCTAATAACCATTTTGTCAAACGCTTCGCAGGTTTCCGGCAGCTTTTCGGAAAATATTCTGTCCTTGTGCCTCAAATCAGAATTTTCAAAAAACATGCTTGGTAAGCCGGATGTCATCGCAAAGCTCACAGAAATCGCTCGCGATGCCCTCGCGCCGGATGCCATCGTGCGCATCGTCGACGAGGAGGAGCAGCAAACCGTCTCTGCCCCGGCAGAGGATAAACTTGACACACTTAGTAAATTTGATATAGTAACATTTAAATAAAATTCCAAACAGGAGGACATAAAATTATGGCAAAAGGCGGATTTGGTGGCGGCGGCGGCTTCGGCGGCATGAACCAGGCACAAATGATGAAGCAGGCACAAAAAATGCAGCAGGATCTTCTAAAAATGCAGGAGGACCTTGAGCTTCAAACATACGTTGCCACAGCAGGCGGCGGTGTTGTCACAGCCACAGTCACCGGCAAGCGCGAAATTTCAAAGCTTGAAATTGACCCCGAAGCGGTTGACCCTGAAGATGTTGAGATGCTTCAGGACATGATTATTGCCGCTGTAAACGAAGCTCTGCGCAAGGCGGAGGACACAGCCTCGCAAAACATGTCGCGCCTCACCGGCGGACTAAATCTTGGTTTCTAAAAATTGGAGAATTTTATGCAAATTTCTGTTATCGGCTGTGGGCGCTGGGGTTCCTTCATCGCATGGTACCTAAACTTTGTTTCACACCATGTCACGCTTTACGGTCGCGCCGACTCGGCAAACATGCGCCGCTTCATCGAAACGCGACAAAACGACTATCTCGCGCTTCCCGAAGCCATCGCGCTCTCAACAGACTTGAGCTGCTGCGATAATGCCGAGGTTATCGTAGTTTCAATAAGCTCGCAAAATCTCGCCGCCCTTTGCGCCGAGCTGAAGGAGCGCAAAATTTCCGACAAAACCCTCGTGCTGTGCATGAAAGGAATGGACATCAAAACAGGTCGTCGCCTTTCCGAGGTCGCCGGTGATTTTCTCGGCGATAAAAACGAAATTGCCGTGTGGCTCGGTCCCGGTCATGTGCAGGAATTTTACAAGGGCGTTCCAAACTGCATGGTGATTGACAGCAGCTCCACCGCCGTTAAAAGCCGTCTGGTTGATGCTTTTTCAAGCGAGCTAATACGTTTTTATTACGGCACCGACCTAATCGGCAACGAAATCGGCGCCGCCGCAAAAAACATCATCGGCATCGCCGCCGGAATGCTCGACGGGTTTGAGCTATCCACCATCAAGGGCGCTCTGATGTCGCGCGGAACCCACGAAATTTCAAAGCTTATCGAAGCTCTGGGCGGCTGCGGCATTTCGGCATATGGTCTCTGCCATCTCGGCGATTATGAGGCAACGGTTTTCTCCGCCCACAGCCAAAACAGAAGCTTTGGCGAGGCATGGGTAAAAGGCGGCACATATGACAAGCTTGCAGAGGGCTATTTTGCTGTAAAAGCCTTCATAAACATCGCCAGAGAAAAAAATGTCGAGCTTCCCATATGCAGCGCGGTTTACGCAATTTTATATGAAAACGCAGACCCAAAAGCAGAGCTTAGCGCCCTGTTCACTCGCAGCATCAAAAACGAGTTTTAATTTTACAAAAACCACCTTCTCCAGCCAAGGAAAAGGTGGCTTTTTTATCTCACAGGCGTCCAGCGCCCAAATCCATTTTGCGGCATTAAACGCCGCAAAAACATGGGCGCACTTAATAATTTTAAAAAGCCCCTACTGGTTAAGTGGACGGCTACAAGAAAACCGTCATCTAAAACGCAGTAAGGTATCTTAATTGAAATATTCTTCGCTGTGCTCGAAATTACACACTTACTTTTGAGGCGCCTTGCTCTGTGAGAAGTTTAAATAAAAAGCTCAAAAAGCATTCGGAAAGCCGCACCCTCCCCCACGCCGGTTGCCGCACGACATTCCTTTGGGGGGCAGTGTAAAAAAACCGACAGAGCGCATAACCGAAAAATTTCCAACCAGTGCGCGAAGGCACCCACCGCGCTATTTAAGAACACGCCCGAGAACGCGTAGCTCATCCTCTCCGGAAATTTTTATGTCCTCATATTGAGAATTTAAGGAAACAAGCCGAACACCGCTGGCAGAAACCGAAAGCTTTTTCAAATAGGCATTTCCATCATGAAAAAATATGCCGATTTGCCCACCCTCAAGCGTTTCCTGCCGCTTCACCCAAACAGTTTGTCCGTTTTGAAAGCGCGGCTCCATGCTGTCGCCTGAGATGCGAACGGCATAATCTGTTTCCGGCGGAGCATCGTCAAAAACCTCTATGTTTTCATAATCCTCGCCTTCAAGAAACTGCCCCGTTCCGGCAGAAACAGCCATGCTGTAAAGGGGAATGATGCGCGGCTCTGCCGCCTTCATCTCCGGCGCGTAAAGTCCACTTGCCCGAAGCAGATGGGCATATTCATAAACTTTCCGAATCCCCTCGCTGTTTAATTCATGAAAAATACCGCGCTGCCCTTCCATAAAGCTCTCTGATATGTTGTCTATCTCAAGCGCGCGGCAAATTGCCAAAAACTGGTCCGCATTCGGCTGGGTCGCACCCTTTTCCCATTTGGATATTGCCTGATTAGTCACATTAACTCCAAGAGCGGCAAGCTTCAAAGCCAAATCCTTTTGTGAAACGCCCCTCTCGCGCCGAATTTCCGCAAGCCGCTCTCCCAAAGAATTTTTCACACCCTTCACCGCCCTTTCTCGCATCATGCAAATTTTTCATTTTACCTTAGATATAATTTTATTGTATATAATCACACCCAAAATTTCAAGCCCTTTCTCCCAAAAACCACCCAAGCAGTGGGAGATAACTGAGCCCCTATTTTTGTGGTATTAAAATGCCACGAAAATGGGTTTGGGCGAAGGAATGCCCTGCCACAGCTTTGTCCCCTCTCCAGGCTCCTCTGATAAAAAGCTGGCAAAAACAAGCCCTGCGGCATAATTTGTATTGTAAACTAAGTAGCAGAATAATATAAAAAGGAATGGTCACAAATTATGAGCACAGAACCTGTTACCCACTATTTCCTGGGCGCAAACTCGAGATATGGGTTCTACTCACTCTATGATAACTTTGTAAAGCTACAAGACGGAGATTTTCTCTGGGTTATAAAGGGTGGACCCGGCTGCGGAAAATCAAGTTTCATGAAAAAGCTTGGAGAAGCTGCCGCAGAAAAAGGTCTTCCCGTCGAATACATAAGCTGCTCCGGCGATCCCGATTCGGCAGACGGCGTCTATTTCCCAACCCTTCGCATAGCTTACGCAGATGGAACCGCGCCCCATGTTATAGAAGCAGTATATCCCGGTGCCGCTTCGCTTTACCTCGACCTTGGCACATTTTATGATGCAGGCGCAATCGAAATGTCGCTTTCGGAAATTATAGAGCTTAATGAACGGTATAAGGCGCTTTATAAAAAAGCATACGAATATCTCGAGATTGCTGGGCATCTTTCTCCAAAAAACTACCCCGGTCTTTGGGGCAAGGCGGAAAAGGAAAAAATCAAAAAGAAGCTCCGCGGCATGGCGTCGCGCGAGCTAAGGGCAGCTTCCGGAACTGGCGAAATTTGCAGCAGATTCATAAGCGCCATAAGCTGCAAGGGTCTGGTGTTCTTAAAGGAAACCATCGACACGCTGTGCAGCCGCGTCTACACCATAGACAACGAGCTTGGCATGGGAAGCTTCTACCTGTCCCAGCTCTGCGAGCTTGCAAAAGACCGCGGCTTTGCTGTCACCGCCT
>JGI994J12354_10003217_pt1 | contig 15383 bp, 18 predicted proteins | sample IntmicLarv3ML3BL_FD_12354 | JGI IMG/M metagenome (IMG submission 12354)
CAAGTATATAATATTTTGGACGAGCCGATAGATCGTCTGTCCGACAAATCAGTGGCAGAGCGCCTGTGCCTTATGCTGCATGAGGCGGATGTGATACATCTGATGATTGGAAACGCGGCGAATTCTGCGCATGAAGACTTGATTTTCAAGCAGATAGGCGTGCACGTCAGGAAGTCGACTATCCAGCATATTTCCAAAAGGCTGAAAAAGATGGGCAAGTTGGTGATAGATCGGTATTATTAAAAGAAGAATTTTGGTCAAAACAGAGTCGAGAACTTTGAGAAAAGTTGTTGACTTAGATAGAGATATGTGGTATAATCAGTGGCGGAAAAATTTATGCGAGATTGGACGATATAAATGTCAGAAGCAACCCGGAAAATAAAGTTGAGAACGAATAAGCTGAACCTGTATTATGGCGCAGTGCATGCTCTTGGTGATGTCACAATGGAAATTCCCGAGTGTGCTATTACGGCGATTATAGGGCCGTCAGGCTGCGGAAAATCCAGTATGCTTAGGCTTTTCAATCGTATGAACGACCTTATACCCATTACTCGGGTAGAGGGCGAAGCCTTTTTGGACGATGATTCAATCTATGGCAAATCGATGGACGTTGTTACACTTAGGCAGAGAATCGGAATGGTATTCCAAAAACCTAACGTGTTCCCAATGAGCATATATGAAAACATTGTTCTAAGCCCGAAACTCCGCGGAACAAGACGCAAAGCAGATCTTGAAGAGATTGTCGAAAGAAGCTTGAAGCAGGTGGCACTGTGGGACGATTTGAAAGACAGCCTGAAAACATCGGGAATGTCGCTATCCCCCGGGGAGCAGCAGCGTCTGTGCATTGCCCGCGCGCTCGCTATGGAGCCGGAAGTGATTTTGATGGACGAAAGCTGTAGTGCTCTTGACCCCGAATCGACGGCGAAAGTCGAAGAGCTAATGCTCGAACTCGTCAAGAAATATACGATTATTATTGTAACGCACAATATGGAACAGGCAATGCGAGTTGCTGACATGTCTGCGTTTTTCATGATTGACGAAAACAAGGTCGGAACACTTGTCGAGTATTCTCCTACAAGACAGATGTTCTCGCACCCTCAGGATAAGCGCACAGAAGATTATATCACAGGACGTTTCGGTTGATTAGGAATTGAAAAAGAGAGAAGTTTAATGATTGGTGGGAAAATTAAAATAATACTGCTTGCCGTTGTCATGGTTATATGCCTCGGCGCGGTCGGTTGTACGGGTGATAGCGGCTCGCGTGTTATCGTGGCTGGTTCGACCTCGGTGCAGCCGTATGCGGAATTATTAGAAGAAGCTTTTGCGGAAAAGATGTTGGAAGAAACAGGAGTAAAAGTGTCGGTTGACGTACAGGGCGGCGGCTCTGCGGCGGGAGTAACATCGGTTGTCAACGGCGCGGCGGACATAGGAATGTCCTCGCGCGAGTTGAAAGACGCTGAAAAAGAGAAAATGCAGTATATCGTTGAGATCGCGAAAGACGGCTTGGCGATTATAGTGCACCCGTCTAATCCTATCGCTGACCTTACTTTAGAGCAAGTGCAGAAGATATACACGCAGGAAATCACTAACTGGAGCGAACTTGGCGGCAAAGACGCGAAGATACATATCATCACACGCGAAGAGGGCTCTGGCACTCGAAGTGCGTTTGAAGAACTTGTCATGAGTAAAGAGCGCGAGATAACTCCGAAAGCTATCGTACAGTCCTCTAACGGAACGGTGCGGCTTCTCGTGTCGGATGACCCAAACTCTGTTGGGTTTATCTCTTTGGGGCTTGTAGAGGCGCATGAGGGGCAGAAGGCAGTAAAAGCATTAAAACTTGACGGAGCAGACGCTTCTGCGGAGAACGTGAAAAACGGAGCATATAAGCTTGCAAGACCGTTCTTGTTTGTTTCAAAAGAAAATCCTACGGGCTACGCACTGGATTTTATAGACTTCATTTTTTCAGAGCACGGTAAAGAGCTTTTGGCGAAAGAGGGACTTATAATATGAAAAAAATAAAAACAGAAAACTTTTCTAAGTATATTTTCTTTGTATTCGCACTCTCTTCCATTTCCGTTTTGGCTCTTATCACGATTTTTATCATAGCAAACGGTGCGCCTATCATAGCAAAGGTGGGCATAATCGATTTCATATTCGGAATGAAATGGGCGCCAAGCCAGGGATATTACGGCATATTCCCGATGATTATCGGCTTGATTACTCTCACTTTGGGTGCGGCAATTATCGGCGTGCCCATCGGAATATGCTGTAGCATTTTCCTTGCGGAGTTTGCCCCGTCATGGATGAAAAGCATATTCCGCCCTGCAATTCAGTTGCTTGCGGGTATTCCTTCGGTTGTCTATGGCTTTTGGGGATTGCTTTTTGTGGTTCCGTTTATCAGAACCTATTTAGGAGGACCCGGCTTGTCAATGCTTGCGGGCTCGATTATCCTTGCTATCATGATTTTGCCGACGGTTATAAGCATTTCAGAGGTATCTCTGCTTGCTTTGCCGCGTCAGTATAAAGAGGGCGCGCTCGCTTTGGGCATGACCCACTGGCAAACTATACGTCATGTGATGATTCCTGCGGCAAAGTCGGGGATTGTTTCTGCTGTTATTTTGGGAATAGGTCGAGCCGTTGGCGAAACAATGGCGGTGATTATGGTTTTAGGAAACGCTACGGCTATGCCAACGTCTGTGTTAGATCCGATAAGAACTTTGACCACTAACATAGGTATCGAAATGGGCTATGCCGAAGGAGAGCATCGACAGGCTCTTTTCGCGACGGGCATAGTACTGTTCGTGATAATCATGATTTTGAACGCCTCTGCACAGTACATCACAAGAAAGCGCAGTAAATGAAAAAGAAATTACGTCTTGGTGAAAAAATAGCGAAAATCGTTGTCTGGTCATCTGCTCTTTTGGTGATGACAGTGCTGTTTGCTATTGTTATATATATACTGATAAAAGGGCTTCCTGTACTAAATTGGAGCTTTTTGACAGAAGTTCCTCGAAGCATGGGCCGCGAGGGCGGCGTTTTTTCAACGATGATAGGAACGCTTTTGGTAACCGTCGTGGCAATTGTGATAGCCATTCCGTTCGGAATAGGCGCAGCGGTTTACTTGGCGGAATACACACGCGAGAACATCATCACACGGATTATTCGTTTCAGCGCCGAGTCTTTGGCGGGAATACCGTCAATCGTGTACGGCCTTTTCGGTTTCACCTTTTTTGTTATCTTTCTTGACCTCGGTTGGTCGGTGCTGTCAGGAGGACTGACACTTGCCGTTATGATTTTGCCGACTATCATCCGCACTGCAGAAGAGTCAATCCGCACAGTGCCGAATACATACCGCGAGGTGAGCTATTCACTTGGCGCGACGAAATGGCAGACAATAGTGAGAGCGATAATCCCGTCGGCTCTTCGCGGAATTTCAAACGGAATAATCTTAAGCATAGGGCGCTGTATCGCTGAAACAGCCGTCTTAATGCTTACGACAGGCTCTTCATTTGGCGTGCCGACCTCTATATTTGCTCCGACCCGTACGATGGCAGTGCATTTTTACACGCTTGCGGTAGAGGGAATTTCGATGAAAAATGCTTATGGAACAGCGGCATTGTTGATTATTCTGATTTTCTTAATCAACGTTGTCGCGAATATGCTGGTTAATAAATTTGTAGCAAAAGAAACTCTGAAAGTGAAGAGGTAATAATGGCGGCAAAAATAAGGATAAAGCACCTTAATTTCTATTACAATAAAAAACAGGCCATTTATGACCTGAATTTGGATATACAATCGAATGAGATTCTGTCCATTTTCGGACCGTCAAACAGCGGAATTACAACTATTCTGCGTTCGCTTAACCGCTTGTGCGACCTAAATCCTGCGGCTCGTATGGAAGGCGAAATACTGCTTGACGGAAAGAGCATTCGCGACCACGATGTAAGCGTGAAAGAGCTCCGCCGCCGAGTGGGAATGGTTTTCGACGTGCCGACACCTCTGCCTATGTCTATCCTTGATAATATAGCCTATGGCCCTCGGCTTATGGGCACGAAAAACAAAAACGCAATAATGGAAATCGCAGAACTCACCCTGCGGCAGGCGGCACTCTGGGACGATGTGAAAGACAGACTGAAAGCCCCTGCAATCAGCTTGTCGGGAGGTCAGCAACAGCGTCTGTGCATTGCTCGAGTTCTCGCTTTGAAGCCCGAGGTTATCCTCCTTGACAGACCGTGTTCCGGGCTTGACCCGATATCGACCACAAAAATTGAGGAATCTCTTCAAAGGCTGAAAGAGGATTACACCATAATAATAGCTCCGCATACTGTTCAGCAGGCAGGACGCGTTTCTGACCGAGCGGCGTTTATGCTTATGGGAAATCTGATTGAAGAGGGACTGAATACAGAGGTTTTCGCAAACCCGAAAGATAAGCGTACCGAGGACTACGTCACAGGACGCTTCGGTTAAGACGAGAAAACATGACAATCCAATGGAACTTTGTTCCATTGGATTGTTTTTTTCTGCATTTAAGCTTTCAAAGTGCTCCCGCCGAATTGCCGCATCGTACCTTTGATAATCTCTTTCTGCTCGTCAGTCATCGTTCCGTAAAGAAGTAGCAAATCATGTTGTTCTGAAGTCAGTGCCGCACTTTCGCCGCTTTCGGCGAAAAAATGTGAGAGAGTAATTCCGAATGCTCTGCATATTGCTTCTATTGTCGGATATGTAGGAGCATTATTGCGTTTGAATAGATGTGAAATGGTCGATTGCGGAAGCTCTGCTTCTTTTGCAAGCCGATACTCTGACCAACCTTTCGCGTTCATCAATTCTTTGATTCGTTTTAGTACGTTCATTTTGCACCTCGGTTTTTAATAATATTATACTTTAATACAAGGCGGTATAGTACTAGTAAAAAGTCTTGACAATATAGTGCTGTAATACTATAATATAGTTGTATACAATACTATACGAGGAACAAATGAATTACAAGACATGTTGTTTTACAGGAAATCGTCCGCAAAAGCTATCATGCGGCTTTGACGAGCGGCATAAGGAATGCCGGCGCATAAAGAAAAAGCTATCCAAAAGTATTAAAAGCGCGATAAAACAAGGTTTCACTCGCTTTATTTCAGGAGGAGCCCTAGGCGTAGACACATGGGCGGCAGAGGAAGTTCTTGCGCTTAAAAGAAAATATCCGCTCATTATGCTCGAAATAGCTGTTCCCTGCCTAGAACAGGAGGCAAAATGGCGAGATGAAGACAAAAAGCGCTATCGGAATATTTTAGAGCAAGCGGACGAGGTGAAAGTGCTTGAGCAACACTACACGGCGGAGTGTATGGGCAAACGGAACAAGTACATGGTGAACGAGTCCTCTTATGTCATCGCCGTTTGGAGCGGTAAGCGAGGAGGAACAGCAAACACGATTGCCTATGCGAAGAGCCTTGAGCGTGACGTGGAGGTCATAGAGGCGGATTAACCCTGCAACTTTGAAATCCGCCATGCAAGTTCTTCAACGTGCTCCATGCGCGAGAAAGCGGAAGGAGAAAATCGCACAGCTCCGCGGTCGAGCGTGCCGTGTTTAGCATGCGCGAGAGCGGTACAATGAAAGCCTCCGCGCAGAGCAAAACCGTACTCGTCGAGCTTGGCGGTAGCGGCAGAGCTATGTAAATCCTCGATGTTGAACGAGATTGTCGGAGTGTTAAAGCCATACTCAAAGCTTTGATTGAGCAACTTGACATGCGGCATCGCTTTAAGCTTTTGGTAAAACCACAAGCATAGTTCGAACTCTTTGCGATAGATGTTGTCGCGCCCTTTTTGTGCAATAAAATCCAGCCCCGCAGATAGAGCCGCCGCGGCATATGTCGGCATTGACCCCGCCTCAAGACGGTCGGGATAAACCGGCGGCGGCTCAGGCGTTCCGCTATAGCTGCCTGTTCCTCCTGTTATAAGCGGAGCCGGGTCAAGAGTGTTGTTGAACGCAAGAAGTCCAAGCCCTGCAAGCCCGTAAAGCCCCTTGTGCGACGGCGAGGCAATGGCATCGCAAAGCCCAAGCGACACGGGCAAAAGCCCCGCAGTCTGTGCGGCGTCAACGATGAAAGGAACGCGCCTCGAACGACAGATAATTCCGATTTCTTTTATCGGAAGCACCTCTCCGCAAAGATTCCCGGCATGCGAACATATCACAGCAGCAGTATTGTGGTTTATAAGTTTGCCGATGTTATAAACGGTTTCTTCAGGGGTCTGTGATGTAACAGCAACATCATAGCTGCACTCGTGGCTGTCCACAAGAGAATGTACAGTCTTGTAGACCGAGTTATGCTCGATGTCGCTTATGACAAAGTGCTTTCCGTGCGCCCTAAGCCCGCGGATTATGAAGTTTATGGAATAGGTGCAACCGGGCGTGAAAATCGTCCGCTCTGTGCGTGCCCCGAAGAACTGAGCAACCTTTGCGCGAGCGTTGTCAAACACAGCAGTGGCACGATGCGAGTACTGGTGTCCGCCCCGCCCGGGGTTGCCGCCGATAGACCCTATTGCAGTGTTCACAGCGGAAATTACGCTTTCCGGTTTGGGGAATGTGGTTGCAGCATTGTCAAAATAAATCATATTGAAATGTGTGAAATTTACGATATGATTACAGTATATGCGAGCCGCAATAATAATTTAATTTGAGAACTTTTGAGAGCTTTGAGAATGCTTAGGAATGTGGAAGAAATAGCTCGTTTTTCGCAAGAGCTTTTTGATAATCAATAAATAATAAAAAATAACACAAAAACCCTCGTAGGCCGCGAGGGTTTTTGTGTTAAATTAGTACTTGAAAAAATGTAAAATACGTGCTATAATAACAAGAATATATTTGAAAAAGGAATAACAAAATGCCAAAACTTAACCTTGACATGTCACGCGGAAAACCTTGCGCAGAACAACTTGCCCTCTCTGACGCTATGCTGGCGGTGCCAGCAGAAATGCTTATGAAAACGCCCGCAGGAGTTGATGCTCGAAATTATGCTGTGCTTGACGGAATTGACGAGATGAAAACCTTTCTCGGCGAACTTATGGACATTCCCGCGAAAAATATTTCTGTGGGAGGAAACTCAAGCCTTAACTTGATGTTTGATGCTATCGCCAGATATATGGTTTTTGGAACAGGAAACGGAGAAACCCCGTGGGGACAACAAGGTAAACTTAAATGGATTTGCCCCGTGCCTGGGTATGACCGTCATTTCGGCATAACCGAGCTTTTCGGTTTCGAGATGGTATGCGTTCCTATGACTGCCGCAGGACCTGATATGGATATGGTAGAGCAGCTTGTGAAAGACCCGAGCGTCAAGGGAATGTGGAATATTCCGAAATACCAGAACCCGACAGGCATTACATATTCTGACGAAACGGTTCGCCGCATTGCCAACCTCAAGCCCGCCGCAAGCGACTTCCGTGTGTTCTGGGATAACGCATATTTCGCTCATGATATTTACGAAACGCAAGACAGCCTGCTCAATATTTTCACAGAGTGTGAAAAAGCGGGCAATCCCGATTTACCGCTGATTTTCAGTTCTCTTTCCAAGGTGACATTCCCGGGCGCGGCGATTTCCTGCCTTGCTTCGTCGGACAACAATCTCGCTCATATTCGCAAGATTTTATCTATGCAGACGATAGGCTCGGACAAAGTAAATCAGCTTAGACACCTTCGCTTTTTCGATTTCAGCACCGAGAATTTCTACGCTCATATGAAAAAGATGGGCGAGGTAATTCGCCCGAAATTCGATGCAGTGCTTGAAATACTTGACCGCAGACTTAAGGGAGTGGCAAGCTGGACGGTGCCGAACGGCGGATATTTCGTCAGCATTGACCTGCCGAACGGAACGGCGAAAAGCGTTGTGGCAAAGTGCAAAGAACAGGGCGTGATATTCACTCCCGCAGGGGCAACGTTCCCGTACGGAGACGACCCGAACGACAGCAACATACGAATTGCTCCGACAGTTCCGCCGACTGGCGAACTTGTGCAGGCTATGGAAGTGTTCTGCGACTGCGTGCTAGAATGTAAATAAATAAGAAGAGAGTGGCTATTCGCCACTCTCTTCTTATTTATTTAATTAGCTTTCGAAATATTTTCTGCCTAAGTGGCGTAAGCTTGTGAAACTCTACCTGACTTAAATCATCAGAACCCATCAAACTTTCATTGCGTTCGCTTCTGTAAATCTCGCCGTCAATTTCATACCAGTAATCATCCACCCCTTCTTTTACGATTTCAGTTTCGTCATCATAGCTTAGAATTGTGTTGATTCCATATTCGGCGGTGATTTTTCGTTCGCCCAGTGGTTCCGGGTCGCTCAGCCGCGCTTCTTTGTCATGAACTTCATACATAAGCGGCAAAATTTCCGCATACATAATTTCCTTGCCACCTACGCGCGAGATAGTTTTTTCATTATAGTCATACTTATGAAAAGAAAAAGACGCTTCCATTGCTTCGGCATAGTATGGGAATATATCATCAGGCACAGCCTCTGAAATAAGTTTGTGATAATATGGGTCTTGCTTGTATAGGTATTTATTATTGTCAGTTTTTAAATTGCTCGCGACAACTGTTGTTACTACTATCGCCGCAATTATTACAGCGGAAATTGCAGATGACGAAATAAGAAGCCGTTTGCGTTTTGATGGGATAGGCACTGGCTTTTCTGCCAAACTGTCCTCTGCAAAAAGCTCGTTAGCTTCTATCGCAAGCACTCTGCAAAGTTCGGGGATTGTGGTAATGTCGGGCATGGCAACTCCGCGTTCCCACTTGGAAACAGCCTTGTCGGAAATGCACAGAGCTTCACCGAGGTCTTTCTGCGTAAGCCCCTTTTCCATGCGAGCGGATTTGATTTTTTCTGCAATGTTCATTATAAATTCCTGATGTGAGTGTTATGCTTAAAATTATAACACACGCAAGCAAAAATGTCTACCGAATATTGGTTTATAAGAGGTTGCAATAAGTAAACCAATGGTTTACTAAAAAACAAGAGAGTGGCTTTTTACTTAATTAGATACCGAAATATTTCTTGACTTAGCGGTGAAAGCTTGTAAAGCGCCACCTCATGGCTTAAACCGCCAAAATTTTTCAACCTTACGTCAAGGTTGCTCCTGTAAATCTCGCCGTCAATTTCATACCAATATTTAAAATCAATTCTATCCTCATTGGTCAGCGACACATAAGTTTCATATTCGGTAGTTATTTCTCGATTTTCCAATCCCTCGCCTATAGTTTCGCTATCAATCATTGTGAAAATTTCCAAATACTTAACCTCTTTGGTTTTTATGTCAGAGGTAGTTCTTGTATTATAGTCATACTTTTCCGAAGAAAAAAAGACAGTCGAATTTTCAATGAAATAATCTGGATAGAAATCATATGGGCTTCTGCCGTAACTTACGCAATCTAAAATATTCGCAGAAATTGCTGATACTGCTATTATCGAAATTATAAAAACGGCAACTGCGGGGATTAGAAGAAAAAGCCATTTACGTTTTGTCGGGGCTGAAGTCGCTTCTACGATTTCGTCTGCTTGTTCTCCTCCTAAAAGTTCTTCCATGCCAATTTCAAGCACTTTGCATAACTTTGGGATTAAGGCTATGTCAGGCATGGCAACACCACGCTCCCACTTAGAAACAGCCTTGTCGGAAATGTTTAACGCTTCCCCAAGGTCTTTCTGTGTAAGGTTTTTTTCCATGCGTACGGATTTGATTTTTTCTGCAATATTCATTATAAGTTCCTGTCGTTGAGTGTACGCCCTTGAGTATAGCATACACACGAAAAGATGTCCACCGAACGTTGGTTTATAAGGAGGTAACCAAATGGTTTATCGCAAAAAAAAGAGCGGCTATTCGCCGCTCTTTTCTTCTGCTTTCTCACACTTTTGATTAGCAACTGTGCAGCTTGTCTTGCAAGCTGACTGACAGCTTGTCTGACATTCGCCGCAACCGCGTCCTGCGGTACTGCATTTCACTGTGCCCTTTGTAATTGTCTTGATTTTGTCCATTGTTTTGTACTCCTTAAAAATATTACTTTTTATGCTTATGTAAATTTGGTTTTGAAACGTTTATTATGCCCACAATTCCGCCGATACCACCGCTTGCACATCCTGCAATATAGGCAGTTAAAGCGGTGCTTTCAAACGGTTTGCCGATAATCATTCCGATTATAAGCAATACTATGACAAACAATCCTCCCGCCGCAAGCCCCGCAAAGAGTCCGCTGTGCCCGATAAGCCGGGCACTGAAAAAACCCGAAAGGAAAGTGCCGATTACAACCGAAAGAACTGCCAAAATCGAAACGGCAACACTTGGTAAATCAATCCCGACCCCGACCCCTGCAAAGATTAGCAAGAATACGGCAAATGCCGCGAAACCAATAGCCGCCGCCAAAGCCACAGGCCGTAAATATCCCAAAAACTTGTCCATTATTATTCCCCCGCATATTGTTATATCTAAATATATGAGGGGAATAATCACATTATGATAAAAATAGCCCCACCGCTAGGTGGCTATTCGTGGATTGTTTCGATAGTCTGAATTGCGAATTTCTTGAAAACCATTCTGCTTCCGCCGCCGGTTTCGATAGAAATATTATCTTCTTTGACGTTAGTAACAATACCGACAATGCCGCCGATTGTTACAACTGTGTCGCCGATTTGTACGTTATCGCGAAGCTCGCGCTCTGCCTTTTGGCGCTTCTGCTGCGGGCGTATCATGATGAAATAAAGTGCCACAAGCGCAACGGGAATAATGGCAAACTGTATCCAATTCATTGCTCCGCCTCCGCCGCCCTCAGCTCCGGATACAACCTCAGACGCTACTTCAGCGGCTTCACTGGAAGCACCGGCGAAAAGTGTTAAAAAATCAAACATATTTTACTCCTAATTTATAATTACCCTCATATTGTAGCATACTATTAATGTTAATTCAAGTATATTTTTGACGAAAAGATTATGAAATTAGAAAACAATCAGATTATCCCGAACCCAAACGAAATTGACCTCCCGAAACTTGACGACGAGGGAAGCGAAGAAAGCAATGAGCAAAGCGGTCAGCTCGACAGGATTGTAGAAACGGGCGAGGTGACAATAAGTGACGAGGGTCAGAAAATCCATTGCCTGACTATTATCGGGCAGATAGAGGGACACTATATTTTGGGCTCGCAGAACAAAACCACCAAGTACGAACACGTTATTCCGTCGCTTGTGGCGGTCGACCAAGAGCCGTCGATTTCAGGGCTTTTGATTATACTCAACACTGTTGGCGGCGACGTTGAGGCGGGGCTTGCGATTGCAGAGCTAATAGCAGGTATGAAAAAGCCCACCGCAAGCCTTGTGCTTGGCGGAGGGCATTCGATTGGCGTTCCCCTTGCGTGTGCAGCGAAGAGGAGCTTTATTGTTCCGTCAGCCACAATGACAATCCACCCTGTGCGCATGAACGGACTTGTTTTAGGAGTACCACAAACTTTGTCATACTTTGACAAAATGCAGGACAGGATTATCAAGTTCGTTACTGATAACAGCAGAATAAAAGAGGACGATTTCCGCGAGCTTGCTTTGAATACAGGTCAGCTTATCATGGATATGGGAAGCATAATTGACGGAGAAGAGTCAGTGAAACTCGGGCTGATTGACGAAATCGGAGGACTTGAGCAAGCGCTTGACTGGCTTAAGGAGCAGAATTAGTAATCACTTCGTTAATTGTCAGTTTGCCGTCAGTATCGGGCTCCCAAATGAAGTGTAAAAAATTATAGACATCGCCTGAATACTTTCTAGAAAAGCCATTTATGGATATATGTTGACCATTATAAAATGTGTCCTCTATATGAACCAAAAAATGTTTTTGTTTGTCTATATCGCTTTGCTCTATGTCATATAATTCATAAAAAGTTACGCCTCGCACTTCAAAGCTAACCTGCTTGTCAATTAACTTTATAATTTCTTCTATATCATCTTCGTCAACCTTTTCAAAATCGCTTGTATATATCAAAACAGTATCAATGCTTTCAAGCAAACTGCCGTCAGCATTAATAAAGCTTATGCATGTCTGTGAATATATTTCTACCCAATCCTGCCCTGTTGGCTCAAAAAAGTCATAACTACTTTCGTCGTAGAAATCGTTGTATGTGTAACTACTCTCATCATAATAGTCATATGAATAATCACCATAATCCCAGTCATCCCAAAAGAAAGAATACGGAGTGCCAAAGAAAAAGTTGCGTGCTTTTCTGAGAGGGTCTTCGCTTCGCTTGTGAGGGGTCGAGCACCCGAAACCAATGCTGAAAACCAACAGCACTAAAACAAGCACAGCCGCGATAATTGCGGGAATTTTGTTTTTCATAAGCTAGTTTTCCTCTCGCGATTTATCAATTACACATTCTACAAATGTCATGTTCCCGTTGGCGTCCGGCTCCCAAGTGGCGCGGAAATATTGGACATTAAAAGTTTCAGTGAACTTTGAGGAATACCCGCTTATGGAAATTCCATAGCCATCGTATATAGAAGAGCTTACGCTGACAAACAAACAGGAGTTCATTTCTACTTTGTCTTTGGTTGTGTCATACAAATCTTCCAAAGGTACATCTATTACCTCAAGCCCTGTCTGGCTTTTAATCGACTTTACAATTTCTGCTTTTTCAGAGTCTGAAACATAGTCAAGATTCGCTCCGCTTGTGTCTATGAAAATAATTTTCACACTTTCAAGCAAGTCTTTGTCAGCATTAATAAAACTTACATATGCTTGCGAGTATATCTCTGCCCAGTTTTTTCCTTCGGAATAGTCATAGCTACTTTCATTATAGTAATCGCTATAGTCATAAATGCTCTCGTCATAGCTGCTGCTGTAACCGTAGTTGTCTTCAATCACGCAGTCTACAAGTGTAAGTTCGCCGTAAGCGTTCTTTTCCCATTTTGCACAAAGCGACGAGTTATTACTGCCGTAAGGGTGAAGCAAAGAGAACCCGCGCACAGAAAGCCCGTTTTCTGTAAAGTTCACGCCGCCTAGGCTTACCAATAAATAAGGTGGGATATATCTGCCGTCCTGCTTCATTTCATATAAATCTTCGAAATTTACGGCTAATAAGTTTACGTCTAATAAAGAATAGTCAAGCTGTTCTTCAATCAATTTTATTATTTCTTTCTTTTCTGAAGCGGTGGCATAGATTAAATCACTAGGATATATTACAATGGTATCAATATCTGCAAGCGAACTGTTGACAGCATTAATAAAACCCACATATGTCTGCGAGTATATCTTCACCCAATCACGCTCTTCAGCGGTTGGAGGAGTGTATTCATAGTTGCTGTCATCATATGAATAGTCGTTCGAACGCTCGAAGAGCTCTTGCCAAAAAGAGCGAGCTTTTTCAAACGTGCTGTCGCCTTGCTTACGAGAAGCGCACCCGAACCCAATGCTGAAAATCAACAGCACTATGGCAAGCACGGCAGCGATAATAGCGGGAATTTTGTTTTTCATATCTTATCTTCCTCTATGGGGAACGTAACAATCACCGTAGTTCCAACGTTTTCAGTACTCTCGACATCGATAGTGCCGCCAAAGCTTTCGACAATTTCGTGCACAACCGAAAGCCCGATACCCGTACCTCGCTTGTTTGTGTTGGCACGGAAAAACTTCTCTTTTATGCGAGGCAAGTCCTCTTTAGCAATACCGCAACCGTTGTCAGCAAAGCTTACCGAAACGCTGTCACTTCTGCTCTCAGTCTTTATCGAGATAACTCCGCCCGCGTCGCAATATTTGATAGCATTGTCAAGAATATTCGTGAAAACCTGCCTGATTTTGCTCTTGCTTCCGTTAATCAGCGGGAGCGACACAGGCTCGTCAAACAAAATCCGCTTTTTCTCGCGCGCGGCCTTGGCGGCGTAAACTAAAACGACGTCGTTAATTTCCGCTATAAGGTCAACACTCTCTGTCAAAGCACTCTGATTTCCTTTCTGTATCTTTGAGAAAACCAAAAGCTCCTCAATCATTTTCGAGAGCCTGTCGGTTTCTTTGACTATGGCAAAAAGCCCTTTGCCCAGCATTTCAGCGTCAGTCGTCTTGGTAACAAGAAGAGTTTCACCCCAGCCTTTGATAGCAGTCAGAGGAGTGCGAAGCTCATGCGAGATGCTTTGAATGAATTCCGACTTCATCTTGTCGGTTTCTTTTATGTTCGCCTTTATCTGGGCGAATTTCTTTTTGTATTCTTTTACAAGAACAAGGCATACCGTCAGAGAAACGGCGGTGAGTATTGAGAGGATTACAACAAGAATTATCATGCCTAGAGTATAGCACAAAGCTACTGTTTTTGCAATAAGATGATTTTGTATGTATGCTATTGCATTTTGCTCTGCTTTTGTGCTATAATGTAACCATGCAAAACTACATCAGTAAAGGTGAAAATTATGCGAAAGATAATCAGCGTTCTACTTGCAGGAGCATTGGTATTAGTACTGGTCGGCTGCGGCGGAAATTCTGTCGATAAACTTAGAAAAGATATCGTCGGTGAATGGGATATCGGAAACGAATACGGAGACTATTTAGTATTTACAGAAGATGGTCGCTGTTGGCTTGGAGACGAAGAAAAAGACCCGTTTCTAATTAATAGATATCGTATATTGGAAGATAAGGGATTGGAAATCACGAATGAAAATGGTGTGGCAAATGTGAATAAATGGATGAATAAGGACGATGTTCGATGGGAAGAAAACGAAGGACCCATTTGGTATCTTGACGGAAACAAAATTTTTACAAATGACACAAACACAGAAGGCATGGTTTTAACAAAAAGATAATATGCAAAATTACATCAAACGCACATGGGCAGAAATAAACCTCGACGCCCTTAAAAGCAACGTAAAATACATAAAATCTCTGCTTGGAACAAGCAAAATCATCGCAGTGGTCAAAGCGGACGCATACGGCCACGGCGACGGAGAGAGTTCTCCCGTCCTGCAAGCCGCAGGAGTAGACTTCTTCGCAGTAAGCAACCTCGACGAAGCAATGTCACTTCGCCGTGCGAAAATAAGCGGGAACATCCTCATCTTGGGCTACACTCCGCCCGAACTGGCAGAGCTTCTTGCCGGCCACAAAATCACACAGGCAGTGTTCTCGGAAGAGTACGCCACCGCGCTGTCGGCATCTTGCTCAGAGGTCGGAGTATCAGTTGACGTGCACATCAAAATCGACACGGGAATGTCGCGGCTCGGGCTTGCTCCCGAAGCAGATAAGATACTCCCGCTGTTGGACTTATCAGGGCTGAAAGTCACGGGATTGTTCACACACCTCTCGTCAGCAGACGCTCCTCTTGACGAACCGTCGGCGGAGTTCACCCGCAAGCAGATAGAGCGTTTCGCAGAGGTCGTAAGCAAACTACCGAAACT
>JGI994J12354_10003218_pt1 | contig 15382 bp, 8 predicted proteins | sample IntmicLarv3ML3BL_FD_12354 | JGI IMG/M metagenome (IMG submission 12354)
ATGACATTTCACCCGCCTATGCCCTGCGCATTTACAAAAAATATGAAGGAGCCGCGCCGGATATCATCAAGCAGAATCCTTACCGCTTGGTCGACGACATCCCCGGCATCGGCTTTCGCACGGCGGACCGCATCGCCGGGCAGTTGGGCATCGCGCGGGATTCGGAGTTTCGGCTGGGCTCCGGCATCAAGCATGTGCTGCGCGAGGCGGGCGCTTCCGAGGGACATATGTATCTTCCGATTCACGAATTGAAGGGCAGGGCGTGTGATCTGCTCAATGCGTCCGATGGGCTGATCGACAATGTGCTGGGAGGCATGGCCATCGCCCGGGAGGTCTTGCTGCGCGAGACGGAGGGCGAGGAGCTTGTGTACCTGCCCGGATATCTTCAGGCGGAGGAAGAGGTGGCGATGCGGCTGACCTTGCTGTGCGCTGCGCAAAGGGACGCGCTCGGTGTGGTGGGGGACATCGCGAAGTTCGAGCGGGAGCAGGGCATTGTCTTTTCCGAAAAGCAACGCGCGGCAGTGATGCTCGCGCTGGACGAAGGAGTCGTGGTGATCACAGGCGGGCCGGGCACAGGTAAGACCACCATCATCAATTGCATCATCACGCTGATCGAAGCTTCGGGTAAAAAGGCCGCGCTATGCGCACCGACGGGCCGCGCGGCGAAGCGGATGGGGGAGGCGTCCGGACGTGAAGCCAAGACCATGCACCGCCTTCTTGAATATGCTCCCGGTAGCGAAGAGGAGCGGTTTATGAAAAATCAGGACGATCCGCTCGATTACGGCGCGGTCATCGTGGATGAGATGTCGATGGTGGATGTGTTTTTGATGCGCTCGTTGCTGCGCGCGGTCAAGGCGGGCGCGCGCTTGGTCATGGTGGGAGATGTAGACCAGCTTCCCTCCGTCGGCGCGGGCAACGTGTTGCGCGATGTAATCGATTCGGGCGCGGTTCCTGTCGCGCGGTTGGATGAGATCTTCAGGCAGGCGGCGCAGAGCATGATCATCCGCAACGCGCACAGGATCAACCGTGGGGAAGAGCCGCTGCTGGACGAACGGTCCGGCGACTTTTTTTTCGACAGGCGGGATACCTTGCCTATGGCGGCGCAGGCGGTGATTGATCTGGTGACGAAGCGGTTACCCGGTTATCTTGGCGTGGCCTCGCGGGAGATACAGGTGCTTTGCCCGATGAAAAAGGGAGAAGCGGGGGTTCACAGGTTGAACGCGCAGCTGCAGGCGGCGCTCAATCCGCCGTCGCAAGGGAAACGTGAGCGCGTGGCGGGGGAGATATTGATGCGCGAAGGAGACAAGGTGATGCAGACGCGCAACAACTACCAGCTCGCATGGACGCGTGGGGCGGGAAGGGCGTATGAGGAAGGGCTTGGCGTATTCAATGGGGATCTGGGATTTGTTGAGGCGATCGACGCAAAGGAGCACACGATCACTGTGCTATTCGACGACGAACGGCGCGTCGTATACGATGATGTGACGGCTGGCGATTTGGAGCTTTCCTATGCGATGTCCATCCACAAGAGCCAAGGAAGCGAGTTCCCCGTGGTGGTCATTCCCATCGTTTCCGGCCCGCCCATGCTGTTGACGCGAAATCTGCTGTACACGGCAGTGACGCGCGCCCGAAGGATGGTGGTGCTGGTCGGCGCGCGGGGAGCCATCCTGCGCATGACGGAGAACAACCGCATTGTCACCAGACATTCCCGCTTAGCGGCGCGGCTGGCGGCCTTGGAAGCCGAATGAAGCGGTATGGCGTAGCAGACTGGCTCTTCCCGCTGACGAAGTGCGTGGCGTGTGGCGCAAAGGCACAGCTGGAGGGTGGCTTATGCCCGGATTGCCTCGCTTATCTCGCTACGTTTCGCCTTGACCTTGCGCAGGATGCCGGGAAGGAAGGTGCGTACCGTTCCGTCTATGGCGCGTTCGCCTATCGGGGATGTGCGCGGGAGATGGTGCGCGCGTTGAAGTTTTCGGGGGAATCCCGCCCGGCAGCGGTGCACTTCGTCCCCGCGATTGCGGATTTGCTGCGCGAATTGGGCTGGACAGGGCGCGTGTTGGTTCCCGTTCCCCTTTCCAAGGAGCGCATGATCGAGCGTGGGTACAACCAGTCGGCCCACCTCGCGCACAGGGTCGCGCGGCAGGCGGGTTGTGCGGTGCGTGAGGACTGGCTGTGGCGCAACCGCTCCACCGCACAGCAGATGAGCTTGACGCTGGAGGAGCGCGAGAAGAATGTGGCGGGCGCGTTTTCTGCGCCGAAGAGGGTGCGGGGGGCGTCGGTCGTGTTGATTGATGATGTGATGACCTCCGGCTCCACGGCTTCCGCTTGTGCGCACACGTTGTTGGGCGCGGGGGCGGAGTGCGTCGATGTGCTGACGGCGACGCGCGCGGGGTTTGGCGAGGATGGATTTGCGCGTTATGGATCGCCCTGAAGGTGGCGCGATATCATTCGGTGGTTTGTGGGAAGATTCGGCACTTCCAGCGACGCCCATTATAATGGTAGTAACTGGTGATATTTTACGGAATTCGGCAGCGAAATTCTGTGAGAAGACGCTGGAAAAAGCATTCACTGCGGGGTATACTGTAGAGGCTCTCTGCGTCTGTGATTGCAAGTCGATGCCAGCCGCGGGCGAAACGATCCACGTAAGCCGTCCAAAGGGCGGTGATCATGGCGCGGTCTAGAAGTAAGTCCGGCCGGGCGGATTTCCGCCCGAGAGAAGCGGCGTGACGGTCAACAGCCCAAGCAAAGCTTTCAGCCGGCGTGTGTGGGGTCAAAGATCAGGTCAGGCGGGGAGCCGGGCGCGGAAAACGGTGTTTTTCGCGCCTTTTGCATCGATCGAAAGTATGCCGGTAGATTGCGCTGCTTTTGCACGGAATGTGTTTGGTTTTTAACAATCTTGTGCTATAATGTGCAATTAACACGGTGCGGAAAAAGTGCGCGATTTCGCGGCCGGCGGACATTGCTTACAGAAAGACGCAGCACAGGGGAGAGTGGTCGTTGTGGATCTACGGAATGTTGAAATGGAAAACGTTGTCAACGTCAATCAAATTGGCCGGGTGGGCATACTGACGAGCGGAGGGGACGCGCCCGGCATGAACGCCGCGGTGCGCGCCGTAGCGCGCGCGGCTTTTGCGAAGGGCTTGCGGGTTTATGGTATCCATGGCGGGTATCGCGGTCTGTTGGAGAAGCGTTTTGAGGAGTTTACGTCTCAGAGCGTTGCTTCGATCCTCTATCGCGGCGGCACGGTTCTGCGTACCGCCCGCTTGCCCGAATTTAAGGACGACGCTGCCCTTCGCCAAAAATGCTATGACAATCTTAGTGAGATGAAGATCGACGCACTCGTCGTGCTGGGCGGCGATGGCAGTTTTCAGGGAGCAAATCTCCTTTCCAAGGAGATGCAGGCCGCCGGAAGCAAAATGCGCGTGGCTTGCCTTCCCTGCACGATTGACAACGATCTTGCTTATACCGACTTTTCCATTGGATTTGACACTGTGGTCGACACCTGTGTGCAGCTCTTGGGAAATTTGCGCGATACCATGGCGTCGCATGACCGTATCTCCATTGTGGAGGTCATGGGCAGGGATTGTGGCGATATCGCTCTCTATTCGGGCATTGCGGGCGGCGCGGAGGCCATTATTTTGCCCGAGATTAAAAAGACGGATGAGGAATGGGTCGTCTATGCGATCGAGAAGCTCAAGCAGGCGCGCGCCCGTGGCAAGGAATATGGTATGGTGATCATGGCGGAAGGTATGCATCTGCAAGAAGGCCGTGATGGAACCTTTACTGCGGCGTATCTTTCAAGCCGTATCAACGAATATACATGCGACGACGAGGGTTTTGTGCCGTTTGACTCCCGCGCTGCTGTGCTCGCGCATGTACAGCGTGGCGGAACGCCTACCGCGCCCGACCGTCTTCTGGCCTCGAAGCTGGGATATTATGCCGTAAAGATTCTGCTCGCGGGCGAAAATCTGCGGTGCATCGGTGTCAAAGACGGTTATGCCTATGATATCGACATTTCGCAGGCAGTTCAAATGAAAAGGCCCCTCCGGCTGGATATGATCGATATGGCGGAAATTCTTTCGAGATAAATTTTTCTTTTTTCTATCGGTTCTATAGTGTGCAGGCACGAAAAAGAGAGAACGGGAACAGGCCGTTCTCTCTTTTTTCGTGATCTCGGTGGGGAGTCACTTTTGTAGTTGTTGGTTCAGTGTGCCCATCTGCCGAAGCTCTTGTGCGCAATTGCCGCAAAGAGGCCGGCCTTTGAATTCCGCTACATTGGTATCTTTTCCGCAAAAGACGCAGATTGTCGTGCTTTTTCGCAGTACGATGGACTCTCCGTCGACATATATCTCGAGAGGATCACGGCTCGATATTCCCATTGAGTTACGTAGCTCAATGGGGATGACAATCCGTCCCAGTTCATCCACCTTTCGTATGATGCCAGTCGATTTCATGATGACACCACCTTCCTTAATATTCAATTGGATCCAATTATCTACGGGTATTATAGTGGTGATGTGATTCATTGTCAATGGAAAATCTCATAAAAGTTTTTTTTGGTATGACAATATATGTTAATGTGACTGGAAAATATATGATGTGACCGATTTCCTCTCTATTTTGAATGAAATCAATTTTTTGAATGGTAAACGACAATAGGGGGAATAAAAGAAACAGATAGAAAGTATTGACAGTTGCTTGGTGAGAGATTATACTTCGTGCAGAGGCTATGATGGAAAGAGTACTTCGTCGACGTACGCGCAGAGAGCTGGAGTGGGTGCGAACCAGCCGTACAACACGAGCGAACATGGTTCCGGAGCTTTTTGCCTGATGCGCACAGCATAGGGCGGAACGTTTGGCCGCGTTAAGGTACAGCCCGTGTTAGCGGGCGGCGAGAGACAAAACAGGGTGGTACCGCGGGAGTTCCCGCCCCTGACAGGGGNGTTGGGACTTTTTTTATTGGGAAAGGAGAGGGCGCAGATGGAAAAGAACACCTACTATATCACGACGCCGATTTATTATCCAAGCGACAAACTTCATATCGGGAACGCGTATTGCTCCGTCGTGACGGATAGCATCGCAAGGTTTCACAAGTTGCTTGGGCAGGATGTCCGTTTTTTAACGGGTACGGATGAGCACGGGCAGAAGATCGAGCGCAACGCTTTGGCGGCGGGCGTCACGCCGCAGGAGTTTGTTGACAAGATCGTCGCGGGCATCAAGGATCTTTGGAAGATGATGGACATCGAATACGACGATTTCCTTCGCACGACGGAGAAGAGGCACGAGGAGCGTGTGCAGAAAATGTTCACCCGCCTCTATGAACAGGGGGACATCTACAAGAGCCGTTATGAAGGCTGGTATTGCACGCCCTGCGAGTCGTTCTGGCTCGACCGGCAGTTGGTAGATGGCAAGTGCCCTGATTGTGGCAGACCTGTAGAAAAAACCAGCGAGGAAAGCTATTTTTTCCGTCTTTCGAAATATGCGGATCGGCTGATCGAGCATATTAAGACGCATCCTGAGTTTATACAACCTGTCAGCAGGGCCAATGAGATGCTGCAAAACTTCTTGCTGCCCGGCTTGGAGGATCTGTCGGTCACGCGCACATCCTTTTCCTGGGGCATTCCCGTTCCGTTTGATCCCAAGCATGTGATCTATGTTTGGGTCGATGCCCTGACGAATTATGTAACCGCTCTGGGCTATGAGGGTGAGGACCGTAGTTTGTATGATCAATACTGGCCGGCTGACCTGCACATGGTAGGTAAGGAGATCGTTAGGTTCCATACCATCATTTGGCCAATCATGCTGATGGCGCTGGGAGAGCCGCTACCCAAGCAGGTTTTCGGGCATGGATGGCTGACTGCGGATGGCAGGAAGATGAGCAAGTCCATCGGCAACGTGATCGATCCTGTGTTCCTTTGCGAAAAATACGGAAGCGACTCTGTTCGGTATTATCTCATGAGGGAGATTACGCTGGGTTCGGATGGTGACTTTTCCTTCAAGGGCATGCTGAGTCGCATCAACTCGGATCTTGCCAATGATTTGGGCAATCTTGTTTCGCGCACCGCCGCGATGATCGAGATGTATTTTGGCGGCGACATGCCCGCGATGGGGAAGACGACGGAGCTGGACGAAGCGCTGATTGCCATCGCCCGTGAGCTTCCCGGCAAAATGACCGACCATTTCCAGGCATACCGTTATGCTCAGGGCTTGCAGGAGATCTGGAAGCTGGTTGGGGAATGCAACCGCTACATCGACCAGACACAGCCATGGGCGCTTGGACGCGCGGCGGAGGGTAGCGAGGAAAGAAAGAGACTGGAGACGGTTTTATACATCCTTGCCGAATGCTCCCGCATCGTCGCCGTATTGATTTCTCCGGTCATGCCGCGCACTCCGGAAAAGATTTTCGCGCAGATCGGCGTAGTGGATGGACAACTCAAAACATGGGATTCCGTGCAGACGTTTGGCGGCATGGTTCCCGGCGCGAAGGTTAAAAAGGGCGAGGCTCTGTTCCCGCGCATCAACGTCGTCAAGGAAATGGAAGCGATCGCGGCGGTGATGGCATCCGGCGAAGCCGAAGCAAAGCCCAGCACAGGCAAGGATGCCCCAAAAGGCAGCGAGAAAAGGAACGCTGAGAAAAAGGTCAGCGCAAACGGTGAAGAGGCGGACGCAACAGGACTGATCGTCATTGACGACTTTGCGAAAGTCAAACTGCGGGTTGCACGCGTGTTGTCAGCCGAAAAGGTGCCCAAGAGCGACAAATTGCTAAAAATACAGGTTTCCCTTGGTGATGAGGAGCGCACGGTGGTCAGCGGCATTGCCGACCATTACGCGCCGGAGGATTTGTCCGGCAAGCGCGTGATTCTCGTGTCGAATCTGCGTCCGGCGAAGCTGCGCGGCATTTTGTCGCAGGGCATGCTGCTCGCGGCGGAAGACGAAAACGGCACGCTTCGACTGGTAACGGTCGATGGCGACCTTGGGGATGGAGCGTCGGTAAGCTGATGGAAGAGCTACAGTTGTTTGACACACATGCGCACCTATATGATCCGCGCTTTGACGCGGACCGTGACGCTGTGCTGCAAAGAATGAAAGAGACTGGGGTCGCTCGCTGTGTCGTAGTGGGGGCGACTATGGAAACGTCCCGCGCGGCGCGGGATTTGGCCGAGCAGCATGATTTTTTGTCTTTTGCGGCGGGCATTCATCCACACGACGCGAAGGATTGGCGCGAGGAAAGCGCCGGCGAGCTGGCGGAGCTGCTTGCACATCCCAAGGCGGTCGCGCTTGGCGAGATTGGGCTGGACTTTCACTATGACCACTCCCCGCGCGAGAAACAAAGGGAGGTCTTTGATCGTCAGATCTTTGAGGGACACCGCGCGGGAAAGCCGATCATACTGCACGTGCGGGAAGCGTACAATGACACGCTGGACATCTTGCGCGCGGCGCGCGGGCATTTGCCGCCCTTTTTGGTGCATTGCTTTTCCGGCAGTTGGGAAACGGCGAAGATTTGTCTGGATATGGGCGCGATGGTTTCCATCGCAGGCCCCGTAACGTTTAAGAACGCCAATAAGCTTCTCGACGTCGCGCGGCACACGCCGCTTGACCGGCTGATGGCCGAAACGGATTGCCCATACCTCGCGCCCGATCCCTTCCGCGGCAAGCGGAACGAGCCATCGTATGTGCGCAATGTAGCGGAGAAAATCGCCGAGATACGTGGGATTTCCGACCGGGAGCTTGCCGAGGCGACCTACAAAAATGGGATGCGGTTTTTCGGATTGTCCGACGCGTAGATAGTGGATGCGGTTTGTTTTTCCCCGTGGATGGGTATATAATAATAGAAGGAAAGAAGGCTTCACGGGGAAAAGGCGGCGAGGAGGTGTGTGCGGCTCAAGATGTAAAAATGTTGTTTGTGACAAGAACGATGAGGAGGATGAATATGCGCAAAACGATTGCAATTGCTGTGACGGCTATTCTGTTGCTGGCGATGATGCCTGTAACGGCGCTCGCGGACGACGCGTTGTCCATCAGCAGCACGGTTATCGCGACGAATTATGGCTCCGGCGGTTATGCCTACAACCCGTCGCCATCTTCGAATGGCTCGATCGAAATCTCCGGTCCTTACGAAATGATCGCCGTGTCCGCCCCTCTTGGCAACGGTTACGGCGCGCACTATAAGGTTGTCTTCAGCATAGACAAGGGAGCCATCGACCTTGCCAACGATTCGGTTCGTCTCAATGGCTCTTTGCTGAGCAACATCGGCCACAACGGCGGCAAGGCGGAGATCTTTTCTAACCAGATCGTTTGCACCTTCACTGCCAATCCGGGTGGAAGCTGGGAAAGGTTCAACATCGAGGTGTACGACAAGACTGCCGACAAGACCGTTTCCCAATCGGTCACGGTTTCATATTCGAACACGTCCGGCAGCAGCGGGTCTTGGGTTTCGCCCGGTACTGGCACCACCGCGACGATGAACGCGTATGCGAGAACTCCCGCGTATACGGTACAGATGGCCAATGGGGTCATTTACATCGATTACGATTCGCAGGTAATCCAACCCGGGTCGCTTTTGAGCAACGTGTCCTTTACCTTCTATGACAGCAATGGATACCGCTTGCCGCGCAATGGCTCTGCCAGCTTGCGTAGCGTAACGCCCAATACATCTGATACCTTCCTGCAAACATCTTCGTACACGGGGAGCTTCAGCAGCGAGCTGCTCGTTTCCATCCATTTCCGCCCGTCGGTTTCACGTGTTTCCTTTGAGATCAACGCGGACGGAAGAGTGTACAAAACGGAAAATTTCCACGTCGTGTGGCGCAATTCCCTCAACAGCGGGGGAAGCATCGGCACAGGAGGCCTGTCCATAACGCCCAGCCGTGCGCCTACCATCGGCGTCGGGCAGGAATATACCTTCTCTATCTATTCAAACAACGTCGTGAACACGGGCAACTACTTCACGCTTGAAGTGGTCGGCAATCCCGGCATTGTGACCACAGCGACGGGCAAATACCTGACCATTCGCGGCCAATCCGTAGGGCAGACATGGCTGCAAGTCAAGAACTCGGCGGGCGTGGTGCTCGATTCGATTTCAGTAAATGTCAATTATGCAACTGTCGTACCGCCCATTGCCGTGCTTCCTCCTACGGGTTCCGGTTATGGAACATATAGTGTGACAGCGCAAAGCCTGAACGTGCGCTCCGGCCCCGGAACAGGCTTCGCTTCCATTGGGAACCTTCGCTACGGCATGCAGGTGACGGTCACTAGCATGGCGAATGGCTGGGCGAACATCGTTTGGTCATCGGGCAGCGCCTATGTTTCACAGGCATTTCTCGCGGCGGTTAGCGGCACTGTTGTTCCGCCCATCGCGGTAATTCCGCCCACCGGCAGCGGTACGACTGACGGCGGTCTGACCGGCGGCTTGGGCGGTGGCTCCTCGCCCTCTTATTCTCCCTATGCCAGCATGCGCGTGACTTCGTCGTGGACGAGCGTGATGGAAGGCCCGGGTAGCGGCTATGTTACGCTCGGGCAGGCAAACTATGGCGACTATCTACAGGTGTACAACATCACTGATGGTTGGGCATTGGTGCAGTGGAATGGGCGGATCGGTTTCGTGCGTTCTTACAATTTGACGTAACGGTTTGGTGTGAACAGCGTCTGAAGACGGATGGAATCCCCCCGAAGCAATTGGCTTCGGGGGGATTGTCAATGACAGGAAAGATGTAAAGGAAAATATTTCGAAAGTATGAATATTGTGCAACAAAGTGATTGCGTGCCGCGTCTTATAGGTGTAACGATCATGAGGCTGCACTCCGCGTGCTGGTGAAAGCGGGGAGAATGCTCCGAAAAAGGGGCATATTCCGGGAAATGTCCGGCGGATAGTCTGATGAAAGGAGGGGGAGTGGCGAACGGTCTTCGAGATGTTACGAAAATGTTGACGAAACCCCTTTACAAAAGGATGAACCCGTGGTAACATATTGTAAAGCTCCGAGATACGGAGCAAAAAGGAAAGGAGACCTATCTAACTATGAGCAAGAAAATCATTGCTATTGCTCTGTTCGCGACGATGGTTCTGTCCATGTTTGCCGTCAGCGCGAACGCCGCTTGGGTCGACACTGCTCCTCAGGAAGGCATTCAGATCTACGTCTACAACAAGAGTGGTACAAACGCGGCGGGAGACGTTCCTAGTGGCGCCATTGCTGACACGAACGAGAAAGACGTGTCTGGTATGCCAAAGGCTGATACTGCTTTGGCAGTTGCTGCCACCGAAAGCGGCAAGACCACCACTCTGAAAGGCGATTACAAAAAGTTTTCGTCTCTTACCAAGGAATACTATGCTGATCCCCTCGTAGTCTACATTGTTGAGTTCGTTCTTCAAGGTTTTGATTCCACCGTTGAGACGGACACCGACATGGACTTCACATTTACCGGCAAATCCGGTAGCGTGAAGCCTGAAAAGTTCGAAGATGGCCCGAACAAGGACAAGTATGGCTTCCGTTATGAGTTCACCTTCGAAAAGGGTGGCAACAAGCAGGAAGTCGCACTTGGCTTCAAGTCCAAGCTGGGAACGAAGCCTGACTTGACCATGAAGCACACCATCGTGTTCACGGACACCACCGGCGCTGACAAGCCTACCCGTGCGTTGGTTCTGTATCCGGAAGCTACGCCTAAGACGGCTGGCGACTACACCTCCCGCACAATCAAGTCCGCTGATGGTTCTGCGTTCGCGCTGGAAATCAACGTCGCTATTGATCTGTTCGGTCGTGTGTTCCCGTACAACGATACTGTTTCTTCGACGGATGTCGTTTACCCCATCATTCCTCTTGGATTCAAGTTCAAAGATGAAGATGGCGTTGCTATCCCCGCCAAGGGCTTCACGGCTTATGTTGTGGATGACAACGATTTGATCTCCAACGCTAGCCCTGCTAAGAGTGATAAGTTCTTCGCAATTGGTCAAGTTGGAACATCCTTCGACAAGATTGCCGCAAATGCGATCAAGTATGACACTACCTTCAAGATTCCGGTTAACGCTGGTTTCACGGGTAACACCTTCAAGATCGCGATCCAGGATTCCAAGTATGTCTACGAATCCGGTAACATCAATGTTGTCATCAACAAATTGCCCCGTAACGTCATCACGAACGTCGTGATCGCGCAGGGCAGAAACATCACCATCAAGACGGGTGAAACCGTTGAGCTGACCATTGCTCCCGCTTTCTTCACCACCTATAAGAATGTTACGCTGGTGGCGAGAAAAGCTCAGAGCAACGTGTTCATCAATGGCATGAAGCTCTTGGGTCTTGAAGTTGGCGGCCCGGTTGAGATCGATGTCTACGCCAAAGAAGGCGGCTACGACAAGGTCATCGATACCGTCTTGGTTACTGTCGTTGGCGAAGGCGGCGTGGTTTCCGGCTCGAGCTATCGTGTTGTCGTTAAGGGCAGCCTGAATGTTCGCACCGGCCCCGGCACCAGCTACGGCATCGTAGGCAAGCTTTCTCCCAATGCTGTTGTTAACGTAATCAGCATCGAGAATGGCTGGGCGAAGATCGCTGACAACCAGTACGTTTCGGCCGCCTACTTGGTAGCTGTTAACAACGTAACCGGTAACGCCATCACCACCGCGAGCAGCTTGAATGTTCGCTCTGGCCCCGGCACCGGCTACGGCATCACCGGCAAATTGTCTTATGGCTCCTCCATCAACATCTCCGGCTACAGCGCTGATGGCAAATGGGCGAACATTGGCAATGGTTGGGTTTCCGTTCAGTACGTCAAATAAGACTTTGTCTTAGGAAAAGGCCGGTTTATCCGGCCTTTTTTTGTCGAAAGGTTTTGAAATGCCATACTACAAGGGAAAGAAAATATGTTAAGCAAGTCCGTTCACTCTTTACAAAAGAATGAAGATGTAGTATGATGTTGTAAGTTTAAAACAACGATGGGAGGCTCTTACATGTTCAAGAAAGTTCTTGCGGTTGCCCTGTTTCTTTCCATGATCCTGACGATGGTGTCGGTTGCCAATGCGGAAGACGGAAAAGTCGCTTCCGGTGTGCAGGCGGTTGTCGTGTACAGCGTCGACAACAACATCCTCGAGTATGCGGAAATCATTCCGGATGACGGCTCCACCTTTGGCGTGTTGATTCCCGGCACACTGGACAAGTATGGCGACAAGATTGACGATGTCCTGTCGGTCAAAGGCCCCTATGCCGAATTGGAAGGCAGAACGTTCCAGGTTGCTATCGTGTTCGACGGCATTGTTGACATCGCCGGCGGCGACGCTCTGGCCTTGAACAGCTCCTATCTGAAGGCTGACCGCTTTGAGACGACCGTTGATGGGCTGAACTCCGTTCTGTTCACCACGTTCTCCATCCCTCACGGCAACAACGTTTGGGGCGGCAACACCTATCAGCTCCACTTCCTGCAAGCGAATGCTGCCCGCTCCTTCGATTTCAGCTTTGAAATCAAGTTTGTTGATACCGCTGAAGGCAGCCTGAAGTTTAACGCTGACGAGAGAGTCGAAGCTGCTGAAGTTCTGGATATGCTGGATGTTGACTTCTACGCTCTCGGCGACTATGGCACCTCTGATTTCGAGTATGCCAACGCAGTCGTCAAAGTTTCCACCAAGCTGAATGTCCGCGCTGGCGCTTCGATTGATTCCGCAGTTGTCCAGCAGCTCAGCAATGGCACCGGCGTTTATATTATTGATTACATCGGCAACTGGTACGAGATCGTCGACACAGACGGCGTTACCGTTGGTTTCGTGTTTGACAAGTACATCGAGCTTCTCTAATCGTAAAAGCAGAAAGGCCCGCCATGTGGCGGGCCTTTTTTTGTGTGTTCGGTGTTTACGGGGAGAGCATTTCTTTGATGCAGGTATGGCGGTATTGTCCGGCACTGACGGGGTCGGTCGGCACTTCGAGCATGACGCAGACCAGACGCTCATAGTCTGTACCCTTTACAAAGCTGATGCTCCAGGCGATTTCGCGCTCTTTGTTTCCGCCGATTTCTGCTGTACCCGTTTTCCCGAGTGTCTGAATGTCGAGCAACCTGCCCTCTTTGCCGGAGCCTGTGGTGATGACTTTGTTCAGCATCGGGTTGATGATCTCCAGTGATTCATCGGTCAGCAGATTTGCGTATAGAGCTTCAGGCTCGTGGGTTTCGATGACGGAGTAGGTCATCTGGCTTGTCTGGCTCATTTGCATATATTTCTTGACGAGGCGAGGTTTCATGATATCGCCTCCGTTTGCGAAAGCGGAAAATGTGTAGGCCATTTGCAGTGGAGAGATCAACATTTCTCCCTGCCCATATCCCGACGCGGCGAGGAGCTGCAAATTGCTCGACGATCCACCCGACCTCACCTGCGCAGAGGATACAGCGATGTCAAATGGGAAGGATTTGTCGAATCCAAGGGAATGGAAAAAGGATTCAAGCCTTTCCCAGCCTGCTTCCATGGCGAGATAGCCAAAATAGATGTTGTCGGAGTAAACGATGGCATTTTCCATGTTGACTGGGCCGGAGTAGTTTTGTGCGCGCGTGATAGGAGGCGCGTTCCAGTCGGGATAGGTTGGGGTCCACTGGCGCTTGACCCAATCGATCCTTTCGGTGAACTCGAAGTGTTGGTTGCGGATATTTTCCTGCAACGATAGCACGGCAACGAAGGGTTTGACGGTGGAGCCGGGGGGGTAGCGGCCCGATGTAATGCGGTTGTAGAGTGGGCGGTTGGCTTCCGGAGCAAGCATTGCCTGATACGCGCTATCCGGAATCGGCAAGGAAAAGATGTTGGGATCAAAATCCGGGAATCCGGCGGCGGCGAGCAAATCGCCTGTTTTTGGATCCAGAGCGATGATGGCTCCCGCTGTCGCTTCCACTTCCGGGATGCGCTCCAGCAAGCTTTCCGCGCGTAGTTGTAGTTCATAGTCGATGGTGAGGATCAGATCAATCCCATCAACGGCTTCTTGTCTGTAAACCGGCGGGGATTTCTTTTCGCCCTTCGGATCGATCAACGCGATTTCACGTCCACGATATCCGGCCAGGAGATCTTCATTCGCCTTTTCCAAGCCATCGGCACCCACGCGGCTGTCCACGTCATACCGGCGTGGGTCGATTTCGCCCTCGATGGGCCTTGTGTATCCGAGAATGTGCGCGAAAGTGCTTCCCTGGGGATAGTATCGCAAGGGGCTAAACAGCTTTCGGTCGATTCCCACAGAGGGGATGGCCGTCAGCAGGTCGGAAAGGGTTTGGTCGATCGTCTCGGGCAAGAACACCTTGATGATGGCATAGTCGTCATCTGTCTGTCTGTTGATGATTTCACGAATCTTTGCCGCATCCATTTGCAAAAGGGCTGCGAGCCTGGTAGAAGCATCCAGAATGTCCACCACTTGCGAGCGGCGCACATAGACGGTGTCGCCGTGGGAGTTGATTGCGTAGGCATTGGCGTATTCATCAAGAATTTCACCGCGCTTTTGCCGCAGGGTGGACCGCAACAGCTTGTCCCCCCACTCCATGCCCTCGAAGACAGCGGATGGTTCCCAATCAACCCACCAATCCAACCGTGTGCGCCGCAGCGTGAGTTGCACGTTCTGATGGAAAGGTTCGATGTTTTCGCAGGTATAGGTGAGAACATAGTGCAAGCGGGTTTCCTCGGTATCGACCTCTTCTATGCGGTCGAGCTGCCATGAAAAATCGATCAACTCGATGGTATTGAACACCATGCGGTCATAGAAATCGAGAAACTCCGCCAGAGTGATTTTTTCTTTGGCGCTTTCTGTCAACATTTCATAGCCGGCACCAAAGTTTCGCACCGCAATGGAGGAAAAAAAGGCGGCTCCAACAGCGGGGAAATCAAAGGAATCTCCCGATTCGCCGCACGCGCCCAGTGGTAACAGGCAGGATACCAGCAAAATGAACAAGATCACTTTACGCATCAAAGGCCCCCTAATGGCATATGTGTATAGGATAAACGAGGTAGAGGGCCTTTTGGTAACGGATGGATGACAGTGAAGAAAGCTTTTTGATGTTAACCGTTCGTGTTCATTCGACAATTTGGCCGGTCATTTGGTATGTTTCGACAAGATGCTTCGCATCGCGCACATAGCCATACGCATCGACCATGGCAAGGGGGCGCAGAGCATCGAGCACACTGCTGATCGTTGCATTGCCGCCGAACTTCGAATCCCGAAGCACGAGGCCGAATTCCGCGACCGCTCCCGCGAGCAGCATATTGTCGGAAGGTACGTTGTAGTAGGCATTGCCTCCGACGACGGCGGCGATCTCGCGGCTTACGCTGGACTGAGGCTCTTTATAACGCAATTTGACGGTTAACCATTCGCCCTCAATGCCTTCGGCAGGGGCGGGGGGACATACTGTGGGCTGGTATTTGAGTGCTTCCGTTGTGGCGGGG
>JGI994J12354_10003219_pt1 | contig 15379 bp, 12 predicted proteins | sample IntmicLarv3ML3BL_FD_12354 | JGI IMG/M metagenome (IMG submission 12354)
TTCGGTTTTTGCGGTGCGCATCAAGCTTCACTATAACCCGTTCTCTTCGCAATCTTGATTATTCTAATCAGGGTTGCTTTTTTTGTTGGTGAAGAAATAGAAAAAATGTTCTAAAACACTTGACTTATGTTCGGCGACGTGGTATAATCAGGACAAGAAGCGAAAGAACATTCGAGCCGCAAGGCCTTCAGATAGATCACAGCTAATATAAAAAAACAAACGCCGCCGAAAAGGCAGCGTCTGGGAAGGTGTGTGTGGATGATACAGCTGGTGTTATAGCGTGGATAGGTCATACGGTGTGCGTTGGTAGACCAGATAATTGAGCCAGTTGGAGAACAAAAGGCTGCCGGAACCGCGCCAGCGCAGTTGAGGCGTTCGCTGCGGGTCGTCCTGCGGGAAATAATTGCAGGGGATGGCGATATCCAGCCCGCGGTCGATGTCGCGGAAGTATTCCTTTGCCAGAGTTTCGCGGTCATATTCCGAATGCCCCGTGGCGTAAACGTTGCGGCAATCGTTGTCGCACACCAGGCAGACCCCGGCCTCGTCAGAATAAGAAAGCAGCTGCAAATTTTCCGCAGACTCAATGTCTAGGCGCTGTACCTCGGTGTAGCGTGAATGCGGAGTAAAATATTCGTCGTCCATGCCGCGCACCAATGGGTGATTCACATCAAGCAGGTGGTGGGGATAAACGCCGAACACTTTCTGCGGCAGACCGTGTTTTTGAATGCCGTGGTGGTAATAAAGCCCGGCTTGCGCGCCCCAGCAGATGTGGAACGTGGACCATACATGGTGCTTTGTCCAATCAAAAATGGCGCAAAGTTCCTCCCAGTAGTCCACTTGCTCAAAGGGCAGGTGCTCTACCGGCGCGCCGGTGATGATCATGCCGTCGAAGCGCTCATTTTTTATGTCATCGAACGATTTGTAGAACTCCAGCAGGTGCTGCTGCGGCGTGTTTTTAGAAACATGCGTGCTCACCTGAAGCAGTTCGATATCCACCTGCAGCGGCGTATTACTCAGCATGCGCAGCAGCTGGGTTTCTGTTTCAATTTTTGTGGGCATCAGGTTCAAAATAACGATGCGCAGGGGACGGATGTCCTGCTGCATGGCGCGTTCGCGGGTCATCACAAAGATATTCTCCATCTCGAGAATGCTGCGGGCGGGCAGGTGTGTGTCGATTTTGATTGGCATTCAGAACGCTCCCTTCTGCGCATGTTTTTAGGATATTGATATAGTATAGCATGTTTTGGGCCGGTGTGCAAGCAATATATTTTTGTGTTTTGTTTTTGCGATAAAAAACAGCCCGCAGCGATGAAGCCGCGAGCTGCCATGGGGTTTGCTTGGTTACATGCCGCCATACCACAGCATATTGAACCAGGGCATCCACACCCAGCCAAACAGGAAATGCACCACAAACCGGTGTAAGCCGACCAAGAACTTTTGCCAGGTTGTGTGCTCTTCGTTGTCCAGCCACTCAGGCGGGGCGGCGGCAGCGGCGCTTGCGCCGACCGCAAACATGCCCAACAACATTGCCAAGACCAGAATCACGCCAAGAAATCGCTTCATATCATAACCTCCCTTAAATTTGGTCATTTCAATCATAGCATATTTGAAAAATAAATTAAAGTGCCCTGGGCATATTTTGTACAAATGAACAATAATATGCTTCTGATATTTCAACACTATGTGAATTATGACGAGGTCTTTGCGATTTTCTTCTTGACAGGCGGGGCAAGATGCGGTATAATATCAAATGCAATTGTTTGGAAGCGTATCGAAGTGGTCATAACGAGCCGCACTCGAAATGCGGTTGGGGGCAACCCCACGAGAGTTCGAATCTCTCCGCTTCCGCCAGCGGCGAGTCGCCGCACACAGATCGCGCACTCACGCTTGTGGGTGCGTTTTCTGTTGTACCCCGCGTCCAAAGCGCATCTTTTTCGGCGTACCATTACACGCCTGCGGCGAGCACATCGCACGCAGGCGATCTTTTTTTGATGGAGCAGGCGGCCTGCGTTTGCAGTTGTATCTTTTTTGTTGTAGGCCTACAAGTTATAAGCTGCATTTTCGCCAAGGGATTACCTTGTGAAATGTAGCTTATTCTGTTATACTTGCCTTGGTGATGCTTTACGACTCCTAGGAATCGACCTCAACCGAAAAACAACCCCCAGCGGCAATGCTTACGTGTTGCCGCTTATTGTCGTGTCAGCACGGATGCCCCAGAGCAGTTTTCCAGCCTGGAGCAACAAATCCGTGCGTATGAAACAATAATCACACGCAATCTAGACTGGGAGCTGGCTGGCATTTATACTGACGTTGCCTCCGGTCTTCGGCTGTAGCGCCGTGAGGGTTACAGGCGGTTGCTTCGCGATTGCAAGCGAGGCAAATCGGCTTGTTTTGTTCGATGGAAAGATAAAAAGAAATTATTGCGAATATTGTTGATTTTTTTGCAACGCGGCTTGCAAATATTTTCAACATATGCTACAATAGGGTTGACGAGTCAACGCGATAATCGGTTGGTGTATTGCCATGATTACGTATAACATGAATTGTGCATCCGATCACAGAAACGGGGAGTTGTGCTGTGACGGCAACACGTTAAACAAAATACAAAGAGGGAGGTACAGAGTAATGTCCAACAGTTTGCCTGCAAAGTCTGGAGAGGATACGGTTAAAGTGGAAGAAATTGTAAAATATGTGGTTAAGGTGGGATTTGAATTTGCTCAGCGGTGCGCTGAGGATGCACGGGATAAAAGCGCTTGCAAAGGCGAAAGCGAACGCAAAAAAGGTGAACGCTTTTTTGGCTTTTTCGAGGATGAAGAAGTCGCGATGAAAAGGTGCCTGGTTGAAAAATGCACGCAGTTGTATAGAAAAAGATTCTTAATCAAAAGCGAGAATAAGCTGATTGAAGAGTATGCACACAAATATTCTTCGTGGAAAGAAGATAAGGCCGGAGCGGCTGACTATGACAGAAATGCAATGCTGGCATATGCTGTTATGATGATCTGTATTCAACCTTGGATGGATCGTCGGCTGAGCACGACAGACGCTATGTATCGGCTGAACGTTGTACTGGACTATATCGGCAAAGAAGTAAATCTGATTCGCTTATACAAAGAAGCCAAGAAAACCGATAAAGATTCCTTTCCTCCATTTGAATCTTTCTATGGGCTGAAGATTATTCTTTCTCGTGTGCTTCCATGGGGGAAATGCCCTTTCTCCCATCGTTGAGTTATGGAAACATCTACTATACGTTTCCGGAGTACCAGCCGGGTAATCCAATAAAATTCAAAAATTCTGAAGGTAAGCTGATTATATATCAAACGGTCAAAGAAGATATCTTTGGAAAACGCACAGGCAACCCGAAAACGGAAAAAGAATTTGATGAATTCGATTGTGATTTTGAGGAACTAACTCCCAAGCAACGCCGAGACCGCGCGATGTTTCTGATGCTCTACTTTGAATTGCATGGCTCAATGCGCTTGCGCTATGCCCGTGAAATCGAAAGAATAAAGTCCAGTGTTTACCTTCGCTACTCACAGTATAAGTCTCAGGTCATGATAAACAAAGCATCCGATGAACAGCGCACACGGCTAACGCACGCGCTTTCCGTGCAAAGTATCGCAAAAACCATCGCGCAGCAACTTGGATGCAACTGGGAACTTGCAGAGGCCATTGCTTTGGGGCACGATCTTGGGCATGTCCCTTTTGGACACACTGGAGAGGAAGCGCTTGATGAGTGTCTGCACAAAGCTTTTGCCGGCCGATTTCTCCATGCACTGCAAGGTGTCAAAGTGCTGAACAGCCTGGACAATCACGACACCCTTTTCGACCACTACGGAATCGCGGGGCAGTGTCTGTCAAAACGAACGCTTGAAGGCATACTAAAGCACGATACCGACTGTTTGCTGCAAGATTTGCGGCGGGCAAGCTGGCGTCTGCAATACGATGGATGGCGCGAAGCGCTGCCAAAGAAGTTTGATGTGTCCGCCAAAGATTTGTCCGAAAAAGAAAGACATGAACGCCGCTATGAACACGACGAATGGCTTGAAGGTCTTTTTCTTGGCGGTATGGAGTCTCAAATTGTGTACTGGGCGGATAAAATAGCTTATTCCGGTCACGACTGGGAAGAAATGGTGACAATCGGGATTTTAGACGATCTGAATCATCGCCTGAATACAATGCTTCAACATCTGTTTGATGTGGAAACGCGGCACCGCAAAATCCCCGGACTGTTGAGCCGCGAAATTGAAGTGGACGCGATGGACGAATCCTTTCAGGCTGAATTGGAGTTCATTTATGCCATCGCGGATAACATTTACGCAATTCGCAAAGCAATTCAACTTCGTCATTTTGAAGGCAAAGATAAGGAACCTGAGCCGGACAGTGACTGGAGTCCGCATGAAGCCCGGTTAGCGAAAGTCATGAATCCCGAGGATGAAACATCGCCGTTAAGTCTTTTGGCAAAGTTGTATGAGGAACGCAAAAATTGGGACACGGACGATGGATTTGCAATAAAGAAGTATAAAAAGAATATTGATGCAGGAGAGCTGGAAAAAGGCTTCCATAAGATCAAAGGGATAAAGTTTCGCTTTTTCTCAAAGCTGGAATATGAAGACCTCCTCTGCTTTTTTGCTGTTGCACACGCATTTATCAAACTCACTGATGTATATCCCAAACGGCAGCAGCGCAGCGATGATGTGCTGTATTGCATTTTTCGCTATCTGCGCTCAATCAACAACCGTACAATCGTACGTGCGCTCGAACGGTGCATTCTGCGTCAGTCGAACGAAAACATAAAAAATATGAGAACAGAAGCAGAAAAGACGCCCGACGAACTGGCTGGGGCAGTGCGCGTTAAAGCGAAAAGAATGTTCTATACAAGACCAAAACGCAAGGGGAAAGACAAAGATACGCGAACAATGGCTGAGATTCGCGACGAAGTAAGCAAGCCCGGGTATTCAGTCTCGAAAAAGCCGAAAGACGCAAAGGCGAACAAAGAGCGGTTCAAACAGCTGCTGCAGTTAAACATGATAGTGTCTATACCGGATGACATGCGGGCATCGCATCAGGCAATTTCTGATTTCATTGTGAAATATTATATCAGAGGTCCCCGCGTCCGGATTATGGCGGTGAAAGAAAAACGCATCATTAAAACTTTGTTTGATTTTTTCATGAAAAATGAGGCAATGCTGCCCGAACCCCTTCAGCATCGTATTTCATACGAGGAGTTTCGTTTGCACGGAAGAGTCGCAAAGCGTATCGACAAAAACGGCGCAAGAATCGAAACAAAGGGTAAAGAAAACTCTCTGGTGTATCAATATGTCTGGGAGCGTATTTGTGAACAGGATTGGAGGGATGGTAAGAAGGAGCTAGAAAGAGAAGCATTATATTATGACTACGAAAAATTGTATGATAGGTTTAAGGAGGTTAAGGAAAAAGATAAAGATAAAAAATTCGAGTTTGAAAAAGATGAGTTGAACGGAATTGAGCATAGTGATATAGCAAATGCAGTTAGTCAAGGCTGTGACAGTGAGGATTACCAGAAGCTTTGCTACCATATCACACAGGCACGTGTGATTGCGGATTACATCGCATCCATGACAGATCGCATGGCAGAAAAAAAGTACGAGGAAATCATGTCATCCAACACGAGCTGGAGCACCGAATATAGTGCATGATTACCGAATATCAAAGGTTTTCTTCGATTTCTTGGTGATTTTCTAAGTGAATTAACGATACAGAAGAAAGTGAGCGCTATGCAGCAAACAATCAACCTGAACCATGGCTGGTGTTTTGAGAAAGACAGCCGCTGGAAGCGCGCACGCAAACACGGCGCGCAGGGGGAACCGGTCACGATTCCGCATACATTTCAGATCGAGGAACCGGACGTGCTGATCCCCTGCATGGGGAAATGCGCCTATACCAACACCCTGCTGCCGGAGGAGGGTTGGCGGGGCAAGCGCGTGAGCCTGGAGTTTGAGGGCGTGATGCAGTACGCGGAGGTGTATTGCAACGGCGTGCGGCTGGCTGTGCACCATGGCGGCTATTTGCCTTTTTATGTGCCGTTGGAGGATTTGCGCTTTGGGGAGGAAAACCGGATTACCGTACTGGTGAGCAACGAGGACGACAAGCGCATTCCGCCGGGCAAGCCCGTGAAAGGCCTTGATTTCCACCGCTTCAGCGGGATTTACCGCAATGTGAACCTGATCGTTGAAGAACCGCTGCACATCCCGTGGGACGGCATCGCGGTATCGACCGAGCGCCTTGCCGAGGATTGTTCTGAAGCCGAGGTAATGGCAACGGCGGAACTCATCAACGAATTTGCCCGGCCCGTGGAGTTCGAAGTGATATTTTCCATTGGGGATTGCACGCGAACCCAAACCCTGCGGCTGGACACACATGAGCACAAGAGCGTGCGGCAGCTTTTTTCGCTGAAACATCCCCGGGTGTGGAGCCCTGATACCCCAAATCTCCATGACTTGACGATTACAATAAAAAATGATGAATTTTGCAGCGGCTATGTTGAGACCTTCGGTATCAAGACGCTTGCGATTGACAAGAACGGCCTGCGGCTGAATCATGAGCATATCGAGATTGACGGCGCAAACCGCCATCAGCAATACCCCTGTCTCGGCATCGCCGCTTCCGATCAGGCACAATACCGCGACGCGGCGAAACTCAAGCAGGCGGGATTCAACACCGTGCGGCTGTCGCATTATCCTCAGGCGCCAAGCTTTTTGCGTGCCTGCGACGAACTTGGCCTGATGGTCATCGACTGCACACCGGGCTGGCAGTTCTGCCGGCGCGGCGTGTTCCGCAAACGAGTGCGGCAGAATGTCGCCGACATGGTCAAGCGCGACCGCAACCATGCCTGCATAATCTTGTGGGAGGTCAGCCTGAACGAAACGGGGCTGCACAACCCCGGCGCGACCGACCGCTTTTTTGCGGAGCTGAATCAAATTGCCAAGGCGCTCTCGCCAAAGAATATCTTAACCTGCGGCGATACCAGCGGACGGGGAAAGCCCCAAAAGCTTGGCTATGATGTGCCGTTCACCGAGTGGGACGAGGCGACAAAAACGCGGCCGCTGCAGCGAATCACGGATCGGCTTGGCTTGAACCGGGAATACGGGGATTATGAATTCGGCGGGCACTACAGCACCACCCGCGCCGAGCGAAAAGACGGCGAACAGGCGCTTTTGCAGCAGGCGTGGAACTACCAGATCGCGCTCAACCGCAACCGGAACCTCCGCAGCGTTGGCAATATCATCTGGGAAGGGATTGACCACACGCGCGGCTGCGGCAGGGAATACCCCATTTCTGCCAGCGGCATCTTTGATATTTTTCGCGTGCCAAAACCGGCATATTATTTTTTTAGAAGCCAAAACTGCAGGGAACCCATGCTGCATATCGCGAACATGAGCTTGCAAACCCGGCGCGTGATTGTGTACTCCAACTGCGACGAGGTGGAACTTTGGGCGGATTCCGTTCTCGTTGCCCGGCAGCGCTGCGATGCGGGACCGGAGACGCCGTACCATAACCGCGCGGATGTAAAAAGCGACATTGATTATTGGGACAAACGAGGATCATATCTACTTTCCAGCAACAAAAACGATCCCTACGCGGTGCACGGCATCAACAGCTTTTTATCCGGCGGAGACTGCCAGAACCTGCGCTTCCCGCCGTTTACGTTTGATTTGCCGGAGGGCACAAAAACAATCCGTGCCATTGGATATCTTGAGGGCAATGCGATGGCCGAGCAAATGCTGCACCGCAGCATACAGCCGACGCGGCTGCAAATCAGCATAGACGACAGCGGAATTCCCCTGCGGAGAGATGGCAGCGATTTCGTTTTTGTCTATGCACAAGCGGCGGACGACGCAGGCAATGTTGACGTTTCTTTTTCGGGTGAGGTTAGCTTCCAAACCAACGGGACGCTCATCGGCGCGCATTGTGTGCAGGCGCATATGGGCGTTGCCGCCGCGATGCTTGCCTGCCCGGCGGGGGTGGAAGAGTTGTTTGTGCGGGCGGAGGCAGAGAAGATGGCGGCAGCAGTGGTGGATGTTGAGGGACGGGTTGCATCTTTTTCATCGTAACATCCCACGCAACCCCTTGTATATCAGGGGGTTGCTTCTTTTTTTTCTGCATTTACTACAATATTTGACGGACGCGATGCGGAGGGATAGTGCGGCAAGGATGGATGCGTTTGTGAGCATGTATGTGGAGCAGCAAAAGCAGGCGTGAGAAATTTATGGGGATAGTCTCTTGCTATTTAAGGGCTTGCCTGTTATAATGATAACTGAAAAATATTTGGCAGAAGGAGCGGAAAATATGGCAGACGAGCAGAGCAAGGATAAAAGCGCAAAGGGCAAAGCTGAAGATTTTTATGCCCAATTGAAGAAGAAAACGGTTGAGGCCGGTAAAGTTGCAAAGAAAAAAGCGGATGGCGCAATAGCGGCAAGCCGTGATGCAATGCAAGCGGCTTTGGGCGCTGCGAAAGAAGCCGGCGAAACCATGAAGAAAAAATAGATGAAAGCGATAAGATTCAGTCAGCCGTGCATGCGGCAGTTGATGCTGGCGAAGTTGTGAAAAAGGGTGTTGCCGAAGCCGGTGAAGCTGTGAAGAAAAAGACAGCAGACACAAGAAACTTCAAGTCGATCGATGCATTGCAGTCGGTTGTTAACGTTGTCAATGACGCCGGCATAGCCGTCAAGGACAAAAGCCGAACAATAGCGAGCAGCGCAATACCAGACGTTTTGGCCGGAGCTTTAGGCGCAGTAGCGGGCGGCGCGATTTCGTTTGCGGCGCTTACCGGATTGGGTACTGTCGCGGGGCTGAGCGCGGCAGGCATAACATCCGGGTTGGCTGCTGCGGGCGGCATTATTGGCGGCGGAATGGTTGCGGGCATCTTTGTTTTGGCGGCGCCCGTTGCGGGGTTGGCGGTTGCTGGTATGGGAACCGTCGCTGCAATCAAACGCAGGCAGCTGAAACAGGAAAAGGAACGGCTCTTAAAAGCCGCGGTGGAGAAACATCACGCAATTGTTGCCGCGCTGAAAGAAGAAGTTGACGCAACGAAGGAGCGGACGGACTATCTCAATGGATTAAACATCCTGTTGCGGCAGGCGATCAAAGAGTTGCGGGCGGATTTAGAAATAGAGGATGAGGTTGCAGACGAAACGGAAGCGGATGCGGAGGAACAATAATGCCAGATCGGATGCAGACAGACAGCGAGAAGGATCTGCTAAAAGTTCTCAAGAATGAAATTGACTTTGCGCAAGAAGCGCTTTCTCTTGCAAGCGAGCAAAAAGCGCAAGGCGAAGAGCACATTGCCGAAACAGAGGCGTTTTTGCGCTCTATCGGCTATGGTGATGCATTGGCACACGTGGAAATAAAGCAAGAACCGCAAGCGGACAGAACACTTGTTATCCGTTCGTTTGATGATTTGCTGCAAGATGCAAATGAACGCTATCCAGAGGAAATCGGCTTTGAGGATATTTTCAGCGACACGGAACTTGCGGAAAATCGTGAGTGCATCCGGCAGCTGAACGCAGAGTTTAACGCCGTACATAAACTTGATGCAGTAGATGTGATTATTCCTGCTATGGCTGGGGTTCTTGGCGGGGTAATTGATTGTTTCTTAGGCGGGTTAACGAAAAGTGTTACCGGCAAAGATATTCCCGGAAGCAAGCCCGGAGGGCTCAATGATTATGTAAGAAGTCTGTATGATAAAGCCCTGCCCAAAGAAACTATAAAAAAGTTGGAAAAGCTAGCAAAAGTTCCATATGATGCCTTGAATTATGATAATAAGAAAAATATTATCGTAGAAGAAATGGTTGATGGATTAAGTTCATGGTTTCATCACCAGGTTTCTTTGGGGCACGACCCAATTCTCGGATTCATTTTCGGAGTTTTTGATATGCTCCATGGTACAGTAACAACACTTGATTTCAAAGGTAAGTTTCTAGTTCAGATGGCTCATGGATATAGCGATAAAAAAGCACAAAACTTGTTTCAGGCAATAGCAACCGTTTTTATTCATATGCTCTCTGATGTTAATGGTTCATCGAAAGCGAAAAATGGCGGGAGGGGCTTGCCGGCCCCATTTATGGCTCTGTTCAACAAGCTGCAATTTGGTTCTATCGGAAAGGATGAACAGATTATCGCTGATTTGGTAAAGAGCATGTATGGACAGGGTTATGACTTTCGTCATTTCTGCGCAATGTCAATTCCGGTCATGATTATTGAAGTTGTCGTGCGCGTGTCGTATTTTATCAAGCGGCTTGCCGAAGGGTATTCTTTTAAGGAGGCAATCCCATTTGGCACGAACCACGAAAAGAAGCCGAAACTGGGAACGATGCTGTTCATTGCCCATTCCGCAAGCACAGCAATCAACGCGGGAAAAATTATCATCACAGAAAACCCATTGGATATAAATTATCCGCAGTGGATGTCGTTTGCGCGATACACAGTAAAGCAGCTGAAGTGGGCAGTGATTGACAAGCCGGAACTGCGCGATCAATATGTGATGAACGCCATTAACGATGAATGGAACGAGCTTGCGGCAAGCATGGATAACCTGTGGAACGAATATGCAGGCGGGGCTGGAAATCGTGCGCGCCCGCCGCGCCCGCTATGACGGGACAAAGCGCAACCCCTTTAACGAATATGAATGCGGGCACTGGCACGCACGCGCGCTGGCAAGCTATGGTTTGATCGCGGCGGCACAGCGCATGAGGCAACGGGAGGAAAACACATAATGAATACCGTTTCAAAAATCGTGAACATTCACGGTCACTTGCGCGCAGACTGCGATGTTGACGCCATGGTGGAACAGTGGCACAGCGAAAACGTCGTGAAATACTGCCTGGCGGCGCTGCCCGCAAATTTTCGGCAGGCAGGATATTTGGGCAACGAGGAGATACTGCCCTGGCTCAAAAAATACCCCGGCATCCTGGCGGGGCTTGGCAATATTGACCTGAGCGAAACCATGGACCCGGTGTCGAACGTGGAAGCGCTGCGCGAGGCGGGCTTTGAGGGCCTGAAGTTCATTGATCCCGCGTATGACTACTGCGACGAGCGTTATTTCGGCTACTATGACGCGGCGCAGCGCCTGGGCATGCCGATCTTGTTCCACACAGGGTTTGTGATGATGTGCAGCCGCCCGGAGCATAACATCGACTCGGGGCGCATGCGGCCCTATTGCCTCGACCGGGTCGCCCGGGAGTTCCCTAATTTGAAGATCGTTGCCGCGCATTTGGGGTATCCCCACCATGCGGAGGCGCTCACGCTGATGGCCCACACGGAGCGTATCTATTGCGACATCACCGGCGGCGGCGGCGGAAAACGGCACATGGCGTCCATCCGCAGCGCCCTCAAGCCCTTTTTTGAGGAAGGCGCCGCCAAGCAGGAGATGATGGACGAAATTTTTGACAAGCTGTTGTTTGGGACCGACAGCCCGCCTGTTCCTGTTTGGCTGGCCAATTCCCTGCAGCTCATGGAGGAGTTTGGCGTGGGCGAAAACAGCCGGGAGAATTTTTTTTGGCGCAACGCGGCAAGGCTGTTTGGCTGGGAGCTATGACCAAACACGGTTTTATTCGCCGCGGCGCATATCTGTTGACATCGCGCGGCTGCGGTGTTATAATGAACCCAAACAATTGATAGGGGGATACGGTTTTGAGTAAATGGACGAAGCGGGTACTATCGGCGCTGCTGGTGTGTGCCATGATGCTTGGCTGCAGCGGGTTTTCGTTTGCAGAGGCGGCGGATGCCGCAGGCATCCGGATGACGCCGATTGAGGTGTTCTCGGAAAGCGGGCTCATCGAAACGGTGGAACTGCCGGAGACCGCGCTTGATCAGGAACCGCCCGAAATATCCGTGGGGCAGGGATCGTCCGGGGTATCTTCGGCTGCGGTGGATACCCATTTTGAGATGGTGAAAATCGTTGACAACGGTTCGGATGCCGATAAAATCGTGCTGACCATTGTGGGCGACGGCTTCACGGCGGAAGAGCAGGATGCCTTTGTTACATCGGCAACGGATGTCGCCGACTATCTCTTAAACAAGCATCCCTACAGCGCGTTTCGCGATGTGTTTAATGTGTACGCCATCAAGGTGATTTCCCAGGAATCCGGCGCGGTGGAAACCCAAACCGGAAGCATCAACAACTACTTTGGAAGCAGATTTTACTCCGACGGCGTGACGGAACGGCTGGTGTATGTCACAAAAACCACAAAGCTGCGCAACCTGCTCAAACATTATTCACCGGAATGCGATGCGCCTGTCGTCTTGGTCAACAGCACAAAATATGGCGGCGCCGGCGGAGAATTTGCCGTGCTTTCTTGTCATCCCAGCGCAAGTGAGGTGCTGGTGCACGAACTCGGGCACTCGGTTGGCGGTTTGGCCGACGAGTATTGGTTCAGGGGGCGGGAAGCGCCGAATATGACGGCAAACAACAACCCGCAAACGGTGAAATGGAACTCCTGGGTGGGTGTGAACAACGTTGGCGTATATGCGTTTGAAGAAAACCACAATTGGTATCGGCCGCACAACAACTGCGCGATGAGATATTTGAACCGTTCGTTCTGCGAGGTTTGTTCCGCGGAACTGACGCGCGTGCTGGCAGAGAAATCGACCGGCGGTTTTTATGGAAAAAGCACATTGATCCACGCAAAGATTGCCGGCGGCACAAAGAAAATCGGCAATTACGCCTATTATGGCAGCGGGGCGCTGCGCACCGTTGCGATACCGGACAGCGTGACGGACATCGGGCGCTACGCGTTTTTGCGCTGCACCGGTTTGTCGACGATTGTGAACCTCGCGGCTGTGCCGCAGGATATCACCGGCAACGATGTGTTCTATGGCATTGACCGTTCCAGGGTCACGCTGTGCGTGCCGCCCGGCGCAAAAGCAAGCTATGAGGCGGCAGGCTGGACCGGATTCAAAGAAATCCTGGAAACGCTTGATACGGATACGGCCGCAAAAATCGCGCAGATTGAAGCCGTGACCGACGGACTGAACGAGGCCAGCTACACCGCAGCAAGCTGGCAGGCGCTGCAAGCGGCCATTAGCGATGCCGTTGCCGCCGCGGGCACCGCCGCAACGCCTGAGGCGCTGGGCGCGGTCGCGATACCGGACGCGGGCGGATTGGTACGGGCCAAAGGCATCTTTGGTACCAACTCGAGGTGGTATGGCGCGTGGTGGCACTACGTGTTGTTCTTCCTTGGATTTGGATTCATTTGGATGTGGTTTTAGTTCGTACTGAGGTAAGACAATCGCAAACCAAATAGAACAGCAAGCCCTGCTGTCCTTTCAATAGGCAACAGGGCTTGTATTTTATTTACCTTTCTTAAGGTCTAACAATGCCTCCGGATGTGAAACGTCAATTTCGTGCCGCTGCTTTGAGATATCAAATAACCTCAGTACGAACTAAAACCACATCCAGATGAAGCCTCGGTTGGGTCCGTGCCGCTGCCTTTTATTCTTCCTTAACCCCAGAGCGGCCTAAAACCACATCCAGATGAAGCCGAAGCCGATGAAGAAGAGGAGATAGTGCCACCATGCGCCGTACCATTTGGCGTTGGTGCCGAAGATACCCTTTTCCGGCTTGGGCTGGTCAGGTTGTTTGGGCGCGTCCTTAAACTCAGCCGTGACCGTTACATTGCTGCCCGGCATGATGAAGGTGGTGCTTGCGCTGTTCGCGTCGGCAAAGGTCACGCCGCTGCCGGTCCACTTGTCAAACACCTTGCCGTTGGGCGCTGTGCCCGCGTTGATGCCCACAGATGCTCCCTGCGCATAGCTGCCGCTGCCGGTTGCCCCTGCGCCCGCGCTGTTCACCGTAACGGTGAAAGCAGGCCCCCAAATGGCAAACAGCGTCAGGTCGGCCGCCGGCATGGTGATGACCGCGCCCGGCGCATAGCCGGTGCCCGTGCCGTCGTTTCTGGTGTTCCATTGCTTGAACGCGCTGCCTTCCATGCGCAGCCCGGGTGCGGACGCCACGGCAAAGGTCTCGCCCGCCGTGTGGGTTGGCTCGGTGGGCAGTGTGCCGCTGCCGCCGTTGCGGTAATAGGTAACGGTATAGCGGGGCAAGGGAATATATTCGACCTTGAAGAATTTGTGCGATGGACCGGAGACAAAGGTGCCGTCGCTCAAGCTGCCCTCGCCGCCGGGGTCTTCCATGGCGGTGTTTGCCCAATATGTGTATCCTTTTGGAACGGTGTAATCGAAATAATGAGCACAGGATCCGCCGATCGCGGTGACCGTGCCGCTGCTGATAATCAGGCCGTCAGCAAAGATGATGCCAATGCCTTCAGGCGCTGCGGCGGCGCTGGCGGTCAGGCTGCCGGTGCCTTTGATGGTAAGGGTGCCCAGCGGTGCAAATATCCCGATGCTGCTGCTGCTGTATGTTGTGGTGATTGTGTTTGTGCCGTTGAGCACAATCGTCGAATACCCGGGGAGCATCAGTGCAACGTCGGCACTGGTGGTGTGGCTGAGGTTGGTGAGGGTAAGGGTTCGGGTGCTTTGCACCCATGACCAGCCCGTGCCGCTGCCGTTTGCGGTGACGTCAGAGAAGTCCCATATGCCGGTGCTGCCGGGGTCGCTTGGCGCCGCCGCACTTGCGGTGACAGGCAGAAAGGCAAGCAGGCCAAGCGCCATTGCCAGGGAGAGCAGGATGCTGAGAAGTTTGCGCATCTTCATGATGTAACCTCCTGAATGGTGTTGAAAAAATGATTCAGATGTATTGCAATACATTCGTTAGTCGCGGTTTTGCAAAAAAATCCTCTGAAAAAAATCACACCCTGCTGTCCGCTATGAACAGCAGGGCTTGTATATAGTTGCAATCGAAGTTCCGGTTCCGTGCCGCTGCTTTTTATTCTCCCTTAACCCCAGAGCGGCCTAAAACCACATCCGGAAGAAGCCCCGGCCAATTTCGTGCCGCTGCTTTTTATTCTCCCTCAACCCCAGTGCGGCTTAAAACCACATCCAGATGAAGCCAAAGCCGAGGAAGAAGAGGAGATAGTGCCACCATGCGCCGTACCATTTTGCGTTGGTGCCGAAGATGCCCTTGGGCGGATTGGGCGCGTCTTTGTAGTTCGCCGTGACCGTGACGGCATTGTCCGGCATGGTGAAGGTGGTGCTTGCGCTGTATGCGTCGGCAAAGGTTACGCCGCTGCCGGTGGTCCATTTGTCAAAGACCTTGCCCTCAGGGGGCGTGTTCGCGTTGATACTCACGAGGGTGCCCATTGTATAGTGCTCGCTGCCTGATCCGTTGATAACGGTCAGCGCGTAGGGGATGTTTTTGAACACCGCCGTGACCGTGACGTTGCCGTCCGGCATGGTGAAGGTGGTGCTTGCGTTGTTTGCGTCGGCAAGGGTGCCGCCGTTGCAG